>Ga0129333_10004583_pt1 | contig 12947 bp, 1 predicted proteins | sample CPB6_08_DNA_FD_94474 | JGI IMG/M metagenome (GOLD analysis project Ga0129333, IMG submission 94474) | Freshwater to marine salinity gradient microbial communities from Chesapeake Bay, USA - CPBay_Sum_0.6_0.8_DNA | ecosystem: Environmental > Aquatic > Marine > Coastal | place: USA: Chesapeake Bay... | reverse complement strand
CAAAGCATTGGTGTACGTGGCACATGTTGGGCAAATTGCAGCGGTACGCATAATAGCAAAATTATTTGTTAGAGATGTATTTTCAATGAGTTATATAAAATTAGTTGACATAATATAGCGATAGGTATTTAGAATCCTACAGGTCTAGCTTCTGTTGTAGCTCTTACACCAAGGTCTTTTGCAAGCTCAGGATAGAGAGTGGGAAGCATCCCCAAACTTTGATTGGTGATGGGAAAACTCTTCATCAGATATTTGATGACATAGTTCTTATCTTCTGTCACCTCATCTCCTAGTATGATGGCATAGTTTTCTTTCATAAAGTTGAAAAGAAACTTTCTGAAGTTTTCCAAATAACTAATAGATGGGAATATTCCAGAGCTGATGGTTTTCATCAGGCTTGTAGGATCATAGAAATACAGAAGTTCATCCCTCACCTTGTCAGCAGCCCTAGCCAAAAGCTTGTAGGCATTTCTTACAGATTCATCCTCTTCCTCTTCCTCATCAGGAGCAAAGGCTTTCAGTCCTGCAACAAGAGCCATGAGAGTGAGCAGGAATACCAAATCCACAACTTGGGCTTTGAGATTGTGTCTCACCAAGTCCATGAATTGTGATTGTGTCATTTTAAGCTCTTTCCCTGTATCCCTTTTATATTCCTCTCTTTTCTTTTCCCACAGCTCTCTCATGTATTCAACACCTTCATCATTTGCTTTTGAGGCATTTATCATGTTTGTAAGGCTTTGCCAAAGGTTCCAAGAAAGCATCCTGAACACCATTCTCATCCTGCCCCACTCATAAGCATCACTTCCAGAATTGTATTTGATGTTACCCATTCTAACATCAATTGGTCTAGGTATCCAATTCTTGAATATCATGAAGGACTTTCCAAGGATGGTGAGATTGATGAGCCTTAAATCATCTTCAGAAAGGTTACCAAGAGCATCCTTGTTCAAACTCTGCACCTTCCTTCTTACATCAATAACACTCTCTGATTTTCTCTCCACACCAGGAATAACAAGTCTTCCTTTATCATCCAATGTAGAAAGTTTTATCAATCCTTTTTCTTCATTAAGTTTTTTCACATCCTCTTCAAACTTTTCCATTCTCTCCTTTCTCTCACTTTCCGTACCAGCATACATGTCAGCATATTCAGGAAGACTTCTGAGATATTCTCTTGAATTCACCACTCTACCATCCTGGACAATAGTGTTTTTTAGGAAAGCAAAGAAGTTCATTGTTTGAACAGCTTTGTCTGTCTTCCTCATGAGGATCATAAGAAACTCCTGAACATTCTCTTGTGTCAGTTTGCTTAGAGATAGGGTTTTTGCAAGCTCCTTGTTATAGTTTTCTGTCAGAGGGAGGAAGTATTCCAAAGCAGCAAAAAGTTTATCTTGATCCTTTCTCACCATCTTACCCACCCACATTCCCATCTCTTCAGCAATGTATTCCGACCTTGTAAAATATTTACCAGAATTGATGATGGATTGAAAGCTACCTCCAAATCGGTTGGATATAGCTGAGAATGGGTTGAGACCAAGAGCTGTCAGTTGGAACTGATTGTTCAATTGATCCAGCACCTTGTTGATGCTTATTTGCCTTCCTTCCAAATTTTCAGGAAAGAGTTGCATACCTAGGATTTTGTTTGCCTTCTTTCCAAAGCTTCCAATTCTTGTAAGTATCTGGTCAAAGCTTTCACTCTGTATATATTTCTGTTGGTAAACAATGGCTTTTATCATTGCCTCCAAAAGTTTGGAGTTTTCATCATTCCTAGGATCATAGACAAGCTTGTCATTATCCTCATCATAGATGGTTTTGCTGAACATGGATGTAGCTATGGACTTCTTCTTTCTCTCAATGTTCAGAAGGGCTCTTGCTTGGTATTCTATATCAGAAAGGTATTTGTATTTTATTGCCATTTCATTATAGAGAGCCATTGTTCTGAAAAGGTCCTCACTCACCTCTGCATCTATTTCTTTTGTCAGATAGATGGGAATTGATTCTACAGATTCACCTGTGACAGGGTCTTTCTTTCCATACCCTATTTCTCCCTCATCCACTGAAATAGCTCTTAGAAACTGTTCTCCAAGTGTCACCTTTCCTCCCATGACAAATTTCTCCATGAGTCCTTTTGCCACATAAGGAAGAAACACCCTTGCTTCTTTGCTGTTTATATATCCTATTGATTGATAATAATTGTTTCTTTCAACAATATAATTGTAGAAATCCAATGCTGGTTTGTTGATGTAGTTTCCACTATTGTCCTTTTTAGTAAGCAGTTGCCATATATCAGTTTCCCACATTGATTTAAGTGGAAACTTTTTGACAACATCATACATCAACCATCCAACAGATTCTGGGCCAGAGATGGAATACAATGCTTTTGCATTTTCAATTTCCCTCTTCTTTCTTTTTGTGTCTTCTTCTGTAATCTCAGGCTGGTCATTAATCCTTTCTATTTCCTTCTCAAGCTGTTTCTTCATTTCCTCTTCCAAAAGACCTGAGTCCACATTTTCTCTTATCCATTCAAAGTTTTTGTCTTGTATAGCTTCTTTCAGTTTTACATAAAATTCTTTCTCAAATTGATCTATAAGTTCATTCCTGCCCTTCTTCTTTATCAACCAAAAATAGTTCTTGATGGAAAGATTATTTTTTCTTGCCCATTTGTCATATTCATTTTTTATTTCCATCAATCTTCTTGTCTCATCATTAATGTCCATTGCAGCATATCCAAGCACCCTGTTTGACTTTTTGAACAATGTGGATATGGCTGTTGTCTGTAAAATAGATGTGGAGACAAACGATCTAGTGACACCCTTTATCACTTTCTCAGGATTCATTATGTTCTCTTCCACTCCTTCTCTCCCCACTACAAACTTTTGTACAAAATCTGCTTCTGTTTTTTGAGCATTATTGAGAAGTCTTCTGGTTTCATATCCCACCTTTTTAAGATCATCCCAAATAGCAGCATCTTCTTCAGACAGTTCTTTGTCCTCAAAAAGGAAAGAAAGATCTGTGTCTAGGTTGAAATATATCTTTGAGGCTGATGTGGCAAGTGTATCAAAACGACGATAGAAGTCTGTTATTACATCATCATTCTTCTCATCAGCAGGTGTGTTTTTCCAATCATCCTCATACTCCTTTATGATTTTCCTCATGTATTCATTCAGAAGCTTGGCTTGATATACAAGAGGTGCCACACTCTTCTTCATTTGAAGTTGCCTGATGGCTGAGAACAAAGCATTGAGCTGTCTAGCTTTCTCCTGCTTTTGTGCAGGTGTCACCTTCTGCTCAGATATTTTATCATACAGACCATTGAGCTTTTTAATAAGCTCATCAATTTCATCATTTCCTGTACTCTCTTCCTCAAGACCCACAGGGATGAGGAAGTCTTCATTAATCATGCTTATGTCAACATCACCTATCATAATTTTGAGAAGCTTGGGAAGTATCTTCAGCTTGGCATTCCCTTGAGAATAAACCACTTTTATAGGTATCATCCTCGTCTGACCAAAGTCCTTGTTCTTCACACCATAAGCATTCTCAAGAATATATTTATACTGACCCATTTGAATCCTCCAAGCATTCACCTTATACCAAGGAACATCTTCGTATTTATCAATGTTCAGGTCCATGAACTTCCAGTCTAGGATGTTCACTTTTCCATCTTCCTGAATAGCAACAAAGTCAATAGTGCCAGCAATGTTTCTCTTTTGGTCATACACCATCACTTCTGAGAGAAACCTTGTTCCCTTTCCAAATGAATGAAGCCTTTGTTTCAGGTTGTCTCTTAGAGTTTCATAAATAGATCTGTCCTCAGGATTCATAAAAGACTTATGCTCCTCATCGCTGAGAGGAGTTTCTCTCAAGAATCCATCATCTCCTACAAACAGTTTGAAAGCATATTCAAAATCCTTGTGTCCAAGTGTACCCTTCTCAGCCTTGAGATCATCTACAGCTTTCTGATGTTCGGACTTTGTGAGCTGTTTATCTCTAAATCTTCTTTGATACCAATCATCAACAAGCTCTGTCACCCTTCTTCCAATCCTTACACCATTTATATAATACCCTCTTTTCTTCTCATCAGGATTGTCTTCATCCTTAACAAGCCTGTTAGACATATCCTTGAGTCTATTGAAAAGAACATCTCTGGATGTATCACTTAGATAGAGATTGTTCTCCTCAGACCTAATATCCTCAACATTCCCTATTTCCTCACCAGAGATGATTTTCATGGCAGCTGTGTCAAAGCCTGATCTTGAGAAGAGACCCTTGAGGAAGTCATATATCTGTTGCCACCAGGTTCTGGTTTTCTGAAGGAGCTCAGGTTTCTCTGTAAACCCTTCTGATTTCTCAATCACTGTTTCAGCAAGCACTTTTCCTATTGCTTCCTTCTTAAGCTTTATAACATCAGGTTTCCCATCTTTTTGATAATAGGGATTTGTGCCATAGTCTGCAAACACCTGTTTGAGAGCATCGTATTGATTGATTTCTTTCAACAGCTGATTGAAAAGCTTGGGATTGGTTTGTTGTATGATTTCAACAGCAAAGTGCATGGCTTCCTCAGGAAGAGCAACATCCGTTTTACCTTCCACTATCTGTATCAGGGACTGGGTGATGTTTGCTACAGCATTAGCATCCATCATCTTTCCATTAACAACCACTCCCTTCACTTCAGTGTATTCAACACCTATTCTCTTAAGGAAGTCTTTTATAATGGCTATTGTCTTTGGTGAAGCTTTTGAACTCACACCAGCTCCTCCAAGTTGAAACATTGATTCAGAAGGAGCTTGTTGCTTTCCAACAAATTGCTTAAATCCCTCTATGTCCTGTTTGTTTCCTAATATGTGTATTTGTTCTGATTCACGTACAACGTAGGTGTTATTTTCTTGTTCTGAGTAGTCTACACCAATTAAACCGTCATTATTTTTCTTAGTATTTAATAAGGCTCTAGCATCTACCGTACCTGAAGGAGATGTCCATCCTGGTTTTAATCTTCTCCTCATGAATTTTAATTCTGAGGTAAAAGGATTTCTAATGTCAAGCAAGGCAGGAATTAAATTCCCAAACGTTTTAGCATAACTTTCATTTGCAAAATAAATGGCATTTGAACCATATGCGTCAAGCGGAACCCTCTTTTCAAAAGATTTCTCACTTCTTGATGTTCCATGATAGACAATATCCTTCACTACACTGTCAGGGAATATTGTATCAAGGTATTGGGAATAGAGTTGTAGGGCTTGTTGTTTTTGTTCTGGGGTTATTCTGCTAATTTTTTCAGCATTAAGTGAAATATAAACATCGCCCACAAAACCATTATCATCAACATTTTTAATAATAACACCATCATGGTTATTATTTAATGCCCTATCTACAAGTTCTTTAAAACTCTCATTATCTCTGGAATATCCTGTTTTAGTATCTACTACTAAAGGATTACCCATTTTAACTGCAAATTGTTCTTGGTATTCTCTTTTAGATAAAAAAGACTCTTGTGGGGGTTTATTAGCAGTAAAAAATACTGCTTTAGGAGAACCTTTTTTCACTTTAGTGAAATATCCTTCGACATTTTCAGATATAAATTTATCTATTTTTTTATCCGAAGAGTGCCATACATTATAAATCCCTAAAGCTTCATATACTGACTGAGCTAATTCAGGAGTAGAACTGAATAGCTCCTCCACTCCTGGTTTGACAGAGGGTTGTTGTTGGGATTTGTCCACCTCTATCTCAGCCAATAGAGGATTGCCTGTTCTCTCAAGAGCAGCTTTGAATTCTGGGCTATTTGGATTTATACAAGCCATATTAGTAACATTTATTACCTTGTTCGTCAGTTTTATTCAATTGAGCAATTACAATTTCCTTGCCTTTTGTTGCAATAGCTTCATTGATATAATCCTTAGCTTTCTCTATTGTCATTTTATGCTTAGAGGCAAAGTTAGACAATATTTCTTGCTTCCTTTCGGGAGTGAATTCTGTTAACAAATCGAAGGCAGATGGTTCTGAAGGAGCTGCTTCCTTTATAGATTGATTGGTGGCAACATACACCATCTCTGAAGCCCTTGACATAGCAACATATTTAAGTTGTTGCCTAGTGGCAGGATCTTTGAATACATCAATAGTGCTGTCAAGTATCATCACTCTGTTATACGTTCCACCCTGGGACTTGTGAATAGTGTGAGCATATCCATATCCAAGGGTCTTTTTCACCTTTATCTTCCCATTTGCATCCTCAAGAGACTTCATGAAAGCTAGCTGGGACTCAAGACTTCTGGCTTGTGAGAACATTGCTGCTGCAAGTTTCATGTTTCCTGAAGCTTTTGCTTTTGCTCCCTGTATGTTAAAAGCTGCCACCGCATCTACAAACTTAAATATTTTATCCTTGCTTTCATTGTTGTCTACAATAAATACATTCTTTTTGTTATCAGAAGGATTCATAAGATTGATGAGCGATACATTATACCCAGAGAACACTATCTCTCCTTTATCTGTTCTGATTCTTCTTTCACCCTTTCTAACAGACTCCACCTTGTAATCACCACTGTTTACAATCAAGGGTTCTTGTGTAACGTAGTCTACATCAAAATTATTATATCCCATCAGTACATCTCCTTCTACAATCTGCTCAGTGGTGTTGAAGAGAAGGTCTCTAGCCACCCTGTTGTATTCATCCACCTTAGCATTTGTCCCAGACAACACCCTGAAGAACAAAGGATTGTCCTTGAATGCTTGAGAAGAGAAGTTTTCTCCTATCACTTGATTCACCCTAGCTATATTGTTTATGTATTCCACTCCACCGCTAGGTGCAATATCTGTAGTGTAGGAGAAATCCTGTCCATTCCTAAGATTGGTAGATTCCCTTAGGATGGGATTGTCACCAGTTCTCTCCACCTTGGTGAGTTGTAGCTTGGTTCCCTTCGTGAAAACAGGAGATATATTATTGTCCTTCACAGGCTTTAGCTGAGCAGGGTCTCCTACATATATAATGTTTATATCAAGGTTTTTCTTGAACTTTTCCAAGAAGTCATACAAAGCTGATGACACCATGGATGCCTCATCCACTATCAGAGTTTCTCCACCCATTATCTTGGGTTTGTTCTTTGATGCAAACTCCAAATCCCTGATGTCATAATCTCCTTCATCAAGCTTGATTTCAGGACCAAGACCAAAGAGAGAATGCAGTGTCACCACCTTTGCTGTTGGGTTCTTCTGCTTGGTGACAGCATTTGCTCTGTGTGTAGGACTTGTGTAAACAGGCCTTATGTATTTCTTCTTCAAATAGCTGTCAAAGATGGATATGATGGATGTCTTTCCTGTTCCAGCATATCCTAGCAGAGTGATTTGACCATCAAACTTTTTGGGATTTTTGCTGAATTCCTCAAGCTTCAGAAGAGCTTGTCTCTGTTCAGCATTCAATGCAAAAGGAACATCCACTTCTGTTCCATCATTAAACCTGAATTTATTTGCATCTTCCGCAACAACAGGAGCAGCTTCAACAGGAGGTGTTTCAACAACAGGCTTTTGTGAAAGCTCTGCGTATTTCTTCCCTACATTCTTGGCATTCATTTCCTGCCAATCCTTTCCTCCCTGTTTGAATTCTCCCTTTACAGCAACACCATTCTCTAATGTGAATATGTATTGTGTTCCAAATTCTTCAAATGTTTTTGTTACAGGAGTTTCTATAGGAATTGTAGGTTTAATCACCTCAAACTCTATAGCAGCAGCACCATCTTTAAATCTATCTATTACACTTGCATCTTCTATTCTCCATCCTTCTTTAGCCCAAGTGCCTTTCCATCCAGCACTTCCTTTTGGATGAATTGCAGTCACTCTAGCAAGTATTTCTTTAGTGGTGCCATTCGCAGATTTACCAAAATGTTTGATGGTATCACCCACCTTCACATTATACTTAGCCATTTCATCAGCACTTCTTGTGGTTCTTGTCCTAAGTCCTGCCTCAATCATGTCTATAGAATGAGGATTGGGACCAAGAGCTTGTATAACATTTGGAGCTGCTGTTACGAGAGATCCATAAGATTCTACACCAGACACTTTATTTTGAGGAATGTTTGCCACTATTTTACTTACAGAAGCTGTAGGAGCTGGTGTGAGAGGAGCTTCTTGTTTCAATTCTTCACTCCTCCTCATCCATGCATCATATTCTTCCTTTGAAAGAGGAAGGGCTCTTCTTAAGGTGATGTTGATTCTTTCCGTCTTTAAATAACCTACACTGTTTTTGATATTTACAGATGCTCCAGACCTTCCATTTAACACCCTGTGAGCCATTGCTCTGCTTGGACCCCCAAACACAACCACTTGCCCTGGTTTCAAACCTATTGAATGTTTGTCAGGAAGTGAGTGGTTTGGATTTTCCGAAGGGTCGCTGTATTGGAATATACTGTCTCCAATCAAAGAGATTGACACTATAGGTATCTTGTAGGCATACCCTTTGTCTTCAGTGTTGTCTATATGCCTAGACAACTCTGTTGTTTCTCCATAAGAGTTTATTATTGCTGAGTCGTAAACACTCATGTCCATACCTAGTTTCTTCTCCAAGATGTCCTTTACCACCTGCGGAATGGGAGGAAGAGGAACACCATTCTGGTCTGTTGGATAGTAGTCATACCATCCTTTTCCACCATCATTGTGTTGTATGTTGGATTTGGGAAGATCTATCTTTTTCAATCCTTTTCCTAGTCCAGCAGACTCTTGACTTCTCTTCAAATACTTGCCAAACACAGGAAATGCGTCTGCTCCTTTGTCTGTAACAGCCCACATGTTTCCCCAATGAGCATATACAACGCTGCTTTTCACTGGATAGCCCTGTTGGTTGGTCTGTTTAATAGCTTCATCCAATATGATTTTCTCATCTTCCTTGCTCAAGAAACCATGGTTGTAGAATCCTGGTTGTATTTCTTTTCTAATTGTGGATACTGATGTTGTTTCAACAGCTTCATCTACATCAAAAGGAGCATCATCCACTTGCTCTTGTTTTGCAGGAGCTTTTGGATTCTTCTTCTCATTCACACCTTCAAAATACTTGTAAATCAAATCATTGTCTATCTCGTTCTTTATTTTGGCAGAGTTGTTTGGAATCTTTGATTCTATGAAATCTGTGTAGTATTCATACACATTGGGAGCATCAGCATACAGATTGATGAGCTTGTAGACATAGCTCATGTTCCCATCCTTGTCATATGTCACAACAGGTGTTCCATCTTGATACTTAACCAGTTGATAACCATACACTTGTTTTGCAATAGCATTACCCTTGGCAATCAAACGCCTGTAATCACTCATGGAATATGAATCTCCTGTTGCAATATCTACATAAAAATCATCTTTAGGTTTTTTCAGGAGTCTGTCTACAAGCACATATTCAGAACCAGCTTCTTTAGAATTATACTTTTCACTGAGTGTGAGAATTAAATTATTCTTACGTTCTGCACTGATGGTGGGCACTATAGGGAATGAGAAAGAAAAGTATTCATACATGGGTTCCCCATCTTCATTCATAATGGGCTGTTTGCGAGGGTTTATTATGAAATTGGGATAGGCTTTCTTGAACACTCTTTCATTTCTCCAATTGTTTCTGTGGAACATTCCATCCTTGAAGGCATCCATTTCCTGTTCTGAATACCTGATGTTCATCAGCTTGTCCTTCAGAAGATCACTATAGTCCTCTACAGGAATGATGTTCTTAATAGACACTGCTGACTGGTGGCTTCCCTGTATGATGGAGAGTTTTACAAGACCCCTGTAGAGAGCTTCTGTATCAGGATTGTCTCTAAGCTCTCTCATCATTCCTATGTAATAGTTCTCGTCTATGCCAGAGGATTTGTTGTTAGCCAAGAGTTTTACAGTCATGGGTCCTCCTTCAACCTTCTGCCTTACAGACAGGTTTTGCAGAAGCTCATTGTCAGGATATTTCACTTTGGCATCTCTCAGCATTTTTGCAACAGATGTAGATTCATCTGTTGTAAGCATTCTCACTTCCTCGTTTATTCCTGTTTTTGTTTGTTGAAGATAGTCTAGGAAGGATGATGTCACCATCATTTCCATTTTCATGAAATCTTCTTCATTGAGATATTCATTCTCTATGTATGGCTGTAGGACAGGAATGATGGCATTTTCCAATATCTCAGGCTTGTTCAATTGAAGGTATTCTCCTGTTGCCATTACAGCACTTTCAATAAATTGTGCCTGAAGTCCTATGTGGCTGTTTTTAAGAATGTCATCCACAGAGGAGAATATGTTCTTTCTTTTGGCAGATTGTGTCCTGAAGATTTTCCTAATAAGAATACCAGCACTTCTGAACTTGGATGTGTCATAGTTGGTAGCCATGTTCAGCTTAAAGCTGTGCTGGGCCATCTTTGCATATTTCAAAAACTCTTCGAATATCAAAAGTTGCTTGGCATTTTGTTCTTCTGTGAATGTTCCTTTTTTGTAATAGCTTTCTATATTATCCTTCATTGCATCAATACTCACATCAATGGAAGCATTGTCAATAGCAGTTTGGCTAGCAGGGAACATGGTTTGCACCATCTCCAAACCTGCTTTTGAGAAAAGACTTCTTTTATCATTGTTCTCAAGATATTTTACATATTCTACAATGATGGGTTGGTTGATGAACAATGGAGTGTATTCACCAGCACCAATCCTTTCTAGGAACATTGCTGTACTAATCAGGAGCTCACTCCTGATAATTTTCATGATGTAAGGATCTTTTGCTACGTCCACAAAGGTTGTAAGATAGCCTGACAATCTAGAGGAAATGTATTTTTCCTTTCCATCAGCAGTCTTTGTACCTGAGAAGGATGCATATGTTCTACCATCTATTGTCACCTTGTTATGAGGAAGTGCTATGCTTCCATCTCCCAAGAATTTCTTATCTGCATCATCCAAATAGGAAAGCTTTCTTGTGTCAATGTACACCTTGGACTTCTGAGCAACAGAAAGACCTGTAATGTTGACAGCAGCAATACCCACCCATCTTTTGGCAGTGATGAAAGCATGTCTTAGATTGTTCATGAAGCTCATGTCCAAAAGACGACCTTTCACCCTAGGATTGCCATTCTCATCAAGCTCAGAATCACCTCTAAGTTTTTCAATCTCTCCAGCAACATCTTTCAATCCAGCATCATCAACAGGACTAATGAGCCTGTCGTATGCTTCAGGAAGAGTGATGAGATTAATCATGGAGTCGAAATATTCGTTCTCCAAAGCTCTCCTGTACATCCTTTCTACATACTTTTCCTTCAAATCGGTGTTCAGAAGTTTTTCTGTAAACTTTTCTTTCTTTTCACCAAGCCTCTTTATTTGTTCAAGTATGTAATCCTTGGGAGTGGTTTGTTCTTCCTCTGCTTGATCTATTATCTCATTGATGAGGACAGCGTGATTTGCATAGAATTCAAAATCCTCGTCAGAAAGAGTTTCAAGCTGTTCTAGAGAAGTGTCATCAAGCTGCTGGATGCTATTAAGTATGTCAATCAGTTTCTCACGAAATTCCTCAAATCTTGTTATCTTATCCAGCTCATCATTCATCCTTGACTCATACAGATTTGTGAAGAACTCTTTTGTTGCTTCTTCTGAATCAAGATATTTAACAAGCCTTATATTGTCATTCTTGTCAACATAATACGACTTGAGATAGATGAACATTTTATCTATATCAAAGTCAGAACCAGCCATTGTGGTGATTTCAGAAGGAACCACCACTGTATATCCCATGTATTGAGGAAGGAAACCTGCCACTCTAATAGCTGACATTGATGATAGGGCTTGTGTGGGAATACGGAATCCAAAAGCCTGTAGCAGCTTTTTCCCATCTTCTGTAGTATTCAAATGAGACAGAAGCTGGTCATCGCTCATCCTTTTGAGCTTAGAAGGAAGTTTCTCTCTGAACCAATGGGGAAGCATCACCTCCATGAAAGGATCTTCAGGAGTGGGCATCTTCAATGTATCACTTGTCAGAGAGACAAGTTTCTTTTCCTTGTCTGAAAGTTTTTCATATTCAGCAGAGGATATTTTATCATACCTGAACTTTACATTCTTTTGCTCATCTTTGGAGAGTTTTTCATATTCCTCCATAGAAATAACCTTGTCATTATAGACCATTTCTTTTTTAACAAGGCTTCTTCCTTTTCCTTTATCTTCCCACATGGTGACAGTTGTTTGTACAAACGCACCACCATGCATCTTCTTGGAAATGAGAGCTTTGTCAATCATGGAGAAAATCACATCCCTTATCTGAATATAGGAATTGGATGCTTCAAAAGGAATAGGGAATTGTCCATCTTTATTCAAACGAACAGTGTCAGCAACATTCTGAGAAAGTTCCCTCCTTAGTATCTCATGCTCAAGGGATTTGGAAAGAGCTTTCCTATCCACTATTTTGAAACCATTTCCTAAATCCTCAATGCCCATTTTCTTGAGAAGCTGATAATAGGCATGCTTATGTATATCATTAAGTATCCTTACATTCCTTTGATATTCATCACCTGCTTTAGCACTAACTGGCACTGCATTTTCAAAAAGGTCAATGCTGATGATTTTCGTGGGCTGACTACCCATTGAAACATCCTCTTTGAAATCATCATAGGATGTTTCCACTTGGACACCATAGGCCTTCCAAGGAACTTCTATTCTGTTATTAAATGGTTCAGGATTGAATTTTCCATCACTAAGATAGATAGGATGTATCTTTTCTTCTATACCTTCTTTTCTTCCACTCTCATACACCACATACCCTATTTTCTCTTTCCACATCTTGATGTAGAGATCTTCCAGATTCCTACCTTCCACCATGCTGTAATACAAAGGCATCTGAGAGAACTTGTCAATCACTTGGTCAAACCTATTCCTGTTAGCTTTGTTGCCTGTAACAATAGGTTTGAGCACTTCAACTATATGAGAGGGAGCTGGTTTGGAAAGTATTTTTTCATCATAGGCTT
>Ga0129333_10004582_pt1 | contig 12948 bp, 17 predicted proteins | sample CPB6_08_DNA_FD_94474 | JGI IMG/M metagenome (GOLD analysis project Ga0129333, IMG submission 94474) | Freshwater to marine salinity gradient microbial communities from Chesapeake Bay, USA - CPBay_Sum_0.6_0.8_DNA | ecosystem: Environmental > Aquatic > Marine > Coastal | place: USA: Chesapeake... | reverse complement strand
GCCAGAATCATCCTGGTCGCATCTGCTGGATAATCGCCCTTGGTACCAATGACTCGTCTTCTAGCTCCTCTCCGAGTGATCTGGACCGCTTCCAGTCGATGATGGAAGTCATAAATGGTGACCCAGTTCTATGGGTAAATGTTTGGTATAACTCAACCCGAGAGTACTACCAAGAAACCAACGCGCTCGCGTGGAACAAGATGCTAGTTGAACAAATGCCGAAATATCCAAACATGAAGATCTTCGACTGGGCTACAATTGCTAAGTCTCATCCGGAGTGGTTCATTGGCGACGTTATTCACTACAATAGTGAAGGCGCTCAGAAGCGCGCTCAATGGTTGACGATAATGTCGATACTAGCTCTGAAAGTAGGTCACAATGGACTTTGATGAAACGCGCAAGGCGTATCAAAATGCGCTAAATCACCAGTCGCTAACTTCTTACACAGAGATCTACACTTATGTCTACGTGTCACTGGAGCGTCGAGGAATAGTCCACGAAGAGATTCATCGTACGGCAATTGCGATTACCGAGGCGCTGTCGAGCTATCAACTGCTAGTGTATAGCAGGACTGGAAGCGTAGAGTCAGCTAACTCCGTGATCAGAAACTTGTTCGGCGCGCTCTAAGGAGCTTCGACGCTGTCGCGCTTTGTTTCTACGGCGGATCGTGTTGTCTTTCAGATATCCAAGCTTCCAACGATCTTCGTCGCTCTCGCCGCCCCAAAATCCATGCTCGCCGTTTTCACGAGCAAACAAACGACACTGATAGATCACTGGACAATCGGCACACACTTTAGCTGCTCTAGCTTCGCGCTTTCTACGCTCAGACGGCTTTTCATGCATACCAGCGAAGAACAACTCTGTTCGGCCTTTGCAGATAGCTTGATCTACCCAAGAGCCGATGATTTTTATAGCACGTCCTGACATCAGGAGATAACTATATCATGCAACGGTTTCTAAATCTCGATCTTCGCACGCAAGTTGTCGAATGTCAAGAAGAATGTCGATTATTTCACTAACTGAAAAAATTGATCTACCAGAAAGAGTTCCAAGTGTGTCATCGACAATCTCGACTATGAGATCTAGATTAGTGATTTCGATTTCACAGTCTTCAATTGTCTCAGTCACGGCTACTCGCCTTTCTTTTTATCCACCTTCGCAAATACTGCGTTGATTTCTTCCTTAGTCAATTTACCATCATCCATGAACGCACGTGCCAATCCTTCAACAACAAATGCGACACCTCCGATGCCTGCCATAAGAACTGCCTCAAGAAGTGGAACTCCAACAATCGCTCCAGCTCCAACAACGCTCAAGCCGGTTGCCGCGAACGTCGCGACGATACGAAGAACTATTTGATTAAACTGCTCCATTTTGATCTCTACTTTCTAATTATGAATGTTGCAAATCCGATTGCCGTAAGAAGAATGCCAAGACCTAGCAGACCGGCCGGATTTGATCCAGTATTTGGAAGAGGACCGTGATCGTGGCTACTGTGGTCGTGAGTCGTTGTAGGAGCCACAGTTGTCTCAACGGGTGGTTCTACAGTTGTAGTTGTTTCAGGCTCAGTAGTAGTTGTAGTCTCTGGCACTGTTGTAGTGGTTGTCTCTGGCTCCGTAGTAGTCGTCGTCGGAGGCTCAGTAGTTGTAGTCGTAGGAGGTTCCGTAGTCGTTGTAACTACTGGCGGCTCCCAAGTAACAGTTGCAGACACTGTCTTTGCAACACCGTTCACTGTTGCCGTTGCGGTATAAACTGCGGTACCGACTGAGTCAGTGCGGATCGTTATAGTCGCAATGCCAGATGCGTTCGTGGTCGCGGTAAATGTCTGACCAGCGTCAGGACCACTACTAACTGTCACAGTTACAACAACACCAGCTTGTGGAGTTCCGTCAAGAGTAATTGCTGTGGCTGTAACTGTTAAGTCCTGGCCAGCAGCTGGATTCTCTGGACTAATAGAAAGAGTGAATGAGCTCGGAAGAGAAACATCTCCACCACCGATCGACACTGCCTTGCGAGTGTCAGTAGGCGACGGATACGGATAGTCAACGAGCGTCTTTAATGTGCCAACATCGCCGGTAAAGTATCCGTGCCAGCAGGCAGTTACGATTTCATTTGACAATCCAAAGTCGGCAATACCGTCCGCTGTAGCTTCTGGCCCGCCATTACATCCGCCGTTGTTGTAAACAGCATCGGGAAGAAGAGCTGTCAACCACCCATAGCCGCCCATATTTGAGAATAGACCACCGCCCGAGTTTACAAAGTCAGCAATCTTTTCAGCGTTAGCAGTAAACTTACCCTCAATAGTTGCGCTTCTCGACCAGTTGTCTGGAATCCAAACAACAGCGGGTGGAGTCGCAGAACCAATGACACTGTTGAAGAAGTTGTCTACTTCTGTTGGCGTTGTGTAGAAGTCGACAGTTGGCTCACTGCCGTCTTCAAATTCACCGAGATATTGAGGAAGCATTGACGCCCAAGGCGCGCCACAAGAGTTCGCTGTTCCGTTTGAACCGACAATTGCAATATGCCCATTGCTTGGGTTGGTAGCACCGTCGTGCGCTTTCTTGAGAACACGGGCAATGTAGCCGCCGGTCGCTTCCCAACCAGAGTGGCACACGGGATCCATTCCGTCAAGAACGATAGGACCGCCACCAGCGCCAGACGCTTTTGCGACAGAAACGGCGCGGTCAAGAGGATTGCCACCGCCGATCGTGGCGAAGAACATCGCACTGATGCCAATACCAACTGCGACAGACCCGACGGCCGTACGCAATACTTCCTTAAGACTTTTCATTTGAGGGCTCCTTGGAGGGACCCTCTCCCGACTTAAATCTTAACCTCTTAAGGAGTTTGCGACTTCCAGCTATTGAGAGTTAGCTATAAACTTAATCTCGCAAGCGTCGGTCGTGCAGTAGGCTTCACCGATAGCGTCAGCTGCCATTCCAGCATAGATGCCAGAAAAGTCAATTGGGAAAAGCTGATTAACAGCGTCATCATATTCCTGCTCAGTAATCTGCGTGTATGGCATCTGCGGATATGTCATGTTGCCCTGTGGCAAGAACGACACTGTCTTAAGCTGTCCATCATACATGTGCAATACGGTTCCGATATGGTCGGCCTCTGCCTCTGCGTCAAATGAAACCGTAACTGACACGGAGTTATCGGACCAATACCGCTGAGCGGTCGCGGCGAGCGACATCTTTTCAAAGATTGTTACGTCCTTCTCAGAACGAGTTGCGAGCGACTTGATTGGAAAGAATACAACGGACGTCGTGTCGGGAGACTCTGACGCTACTTCGACTCTGTAGTTTGCCATCTTAAACAGCGGCAACATCGGATCGTCGTTCGCAAAGCGAATTGCGCGGAGGAAGTACTTACCGCCTGGAGTCCAGTGAACTCCTGGAGACTCTCCAGCAAGAATTGACACTGTACCAGAAGGCTTAACAGTTGTCATCTTGATTGACTCACGAATACCAAGCCACTCAGAGTACACGTTGTCGTATCGCTGAACTGTCTTGTAACCAGAATCCATCCAGTCACGAAGAACTGGAAGTCCGTGAATGTCTGCAAAGTTAGCAACACCAGACATCGACGTGCCAATGCGACGGTTGCGCTGCATAATCGCGTTTGTCTCCTCCCAGTGCGTCGGAAGAAGAGTAACGGTCTTTGCGTAAAGATACGCGAACTTCAATGTACGCAGGTAGTCATCAAGTGAATCGTGACGGTTGAGGTATGTCTCAACTAGTGTGCAGCACTCATACGACTCAAGCGACTGCTCAGCGCAAGGATTGTAGCCAGCAACGCGGTGATCTTTGTTGTTCGGCGGATCGGCGAGACGACCGTACTTACGCGAAACATCAAGCCAAATAACTCCGGGCTCACCGTTGCGAGAGATTCCATCAACGATGGGCGTCAAATCTTCACCAACAGCGGTGGCCACAGAGTTATTTGACATCCACCCCCAACCCGGCGCGCTCGGGTCATATGAGTTGCGCTCGGGAAACTTCTCATTGTTCTTAAGGTCCAAGAAGTTTTGGTCATCAAGGCGACCAAGCAACAGTTCAGCAGAGCGACGAACGTTGCCAGACACAACGCAAACACCGATGAGGTTGCCGATGTCTGCAATATCGACGCGCGTAAGTTTCTGTCCAACACGTCCGTCAAAAATACGACGAATGTGATTGTGAAGTTTGATCAGCGGATCTGGTCCAGCTGCAGTTCCACCAAATGTTTTAATTGGCTCACCAGCAGGGCGAACTTCAGAATAGTCAAAGTCGTATCTCGGATGATCTGGCTTAAGATACGAGTTGAGAAGCAACATCATCGACTCAACCCAGCCTTCTCGTGTGTCCGGTACTTTGTAATTAGTGACGGCGGAAGAAGCTGGTTCGTGAATCGTAAAGTCTTTGTCTGCGCCAAGGTCGTCAAAACCAACGCCAACACCAAGCATTGAAGCTTCCATAAGAAAAGCGAACGGCTTGGCTGGATTATTCTTTGTCATCTCAGCAGTTGACACAAAAGCGCAGTTCTGAAGCGCGGCCGAGTTGCGTTGAATGTTTACGATAGGCGTTCCCATAACCCAAAGGCCACGGCCAGGCGGAGTCCACTTAAGGTTGAACAGCCGGTCAAATGCTTCCTTTGCGCTTGCCTGAGCGCGCGCATCATTCCACGGAAGGCGATTTGTCTTGCAGTGCTCTTTCTGAAGCGAGTACATGCCGTTGATTACGCGCTCGCAGACATCAACCCATGTTTCCTTTGTTCCGTCTGCCTTCAAACGAGAATACGTGCGAAGAAACGTAATTTCGCCGACAGAGTTTCCAGCGGCATCGGTATATCCGAATGGCGCTTTTTTGTCTCTGTAACCTGCTACAAAGTCGTCGCTAATACGGAAAGAAAACATAGAAGTCACAGACATCACCCCGGCAGAGAAAGCTTGATTGGTAAAATCAAGATTATAGCTTGACGGTCTAAGTCCCAGACAACTGGCTAAAGATTTCTTTGCATTTTGGACAAATTGGAAAACCGTCAGGAGCCCGTGAAGGTATCCAGATTTTTCCGCATAGCGCGACTACCGGAACACCTTCAATAAATGCTCTTGTGATTTCTTCTTTTTCAACATAGTGCGCGAAGCGGTCGTGGTCGCCGTTGTCACTTACGTTTATATCTGTGTCAAGTTTTACATCTGACATTTACGACACCAGTACAAAACTCGGCCAAAATGATCTTCACTTACGATTTCTGACCTACACACACGACATTCTTGACCAGTTCTTTTATACACGTAGCCATTTTGACCTTTTCCGTGAAGCATTAACTCGCGCTCATCGTCCATCAAGTGCTCTTGCGCGACAGTTCGTATGTGCCCGTCTTTGGCTCCCTCACGAAGAAGACGAACTGCATCGTTCCAAACAGAGTCAAACTGTGTACGTGAAACAGCATTTCCTGGAGTAAATGGGTCTAAACACGCTAAAAACAGAAGTTCGGCACGATACACATTGCCAATTCCAGCGACAACTGACTGGTCCATAAGAAGTGCTGCAATTGTTTTCTTGCTCTTCTTTATTTTCAACCAAGCTTCTTCTTTGTCTGCGTTTTCGTGAATCGGGTCTGGACCAAGCTTGCTCAGCTTCGCGTGCACTTGTTGCGGAGTAAATAGCTCGCACGCTGTTGGGCCAGACAGATCGGAGACGTACTCGCCGTTTGTGATACGAAGTCGCACTGAGTCTTTTGGCTGTGCACCACTACCCTTGCGGAGAGTGAACCACCCATAGAGTCCAAGATGAATGTGAACAATGTTCTCGTCAAAGTGAAGAAACAAGTGCTTACCGTGCGCACTTGTATCAGTCATTGTCTTTCCGTCAATAGCAGCGGCTCCCTCAATAAACCTTCCCTGCGGACTTGACGCTTGCACTCGCGTTCCGACGAATCCGTACGAGTGCGCTGTCGCTAAATGTCTTATCGTGTGTCCCTCTGGCATAGATCAATTATATAGATTTAATCCAGCTTTTTCAGCATTTGCATTACTTGTTTTTTTGGAAAAAACGCCAAATACGACTCAATATCATCTTTTCCAAAAGAAACAATGTACTCTCCGTTACGCTCTACGATCCCAGCAGCGAATTCTATGCCATAAGAGATAAACTTAAATGGCTCTGAAAGTTCTATCATCGTGCCGTTTTCATCAAAACGCGCGAAGTAGTGAAAGTAGTCTTTTTCCTTCGCTTTTATTGCTCCAAAGTGGCGCTCCGAAAACATCTCGTATGTCTTCGACCATAGCTTGTGCATTACACACAGATAAGTGCCATCGCCGAGATCTAATAAGTGAGTGTTCCCACGAAGTCCAGTGAACTCTTTGTTTTCGTGCATTGTCAATATGATTTTGTTGTCTTTAACAATTGCGTTTGGTCCATAGATGTAGTCAAACTTTGTTGGCTTTTTATAGCTCGTCATCCAGTTCTTTTCTGGTTTCTTTGGCTCAACTCCGCCGTACGTGTGTATTCGCACCACTTTAGTAGCTTTGTCATCCATCTCGCAAAAGCAGTGTCTAGCGACTGGAGTGTGCTTTTCCATCATTACGCCGGTAAACTGCCATTTCCCATCTCGCCAAAGAAGCTTGGGATCTTCAACTCCACGCTGAACTTTAACTCCACACTTTGAAAAGTCAATCTTGCGAAGATTCTGCAACTCTAAGTCTTTACTAAATTCAGCAAACCAAACATTGTTTTGTATTGGACCGCCTTCGGTGACAAACAGCTCTCCAGATCTCAGTATGACGTAATTGCTTGAGCGAAATGCAACAGCGTAGTTGCCTTTGTCATCTACACCAATTGATGGATTAAACGCAGACCACAGCTTATCTTCCTTGTCAGCAAGACGACGAAGATATTGAATTCGTGCTCCGACAGACCTAATCGTAGAGTCCGGCTGGATATCTTTTGGTGACACCGCTTACCTTCTCTCCCACGGCAATAATGTTATCGCCTAAGTTTGCAATCTCAAATCCAGCGGCAATTAACTTGTTAGGAATGTCCATCATTGGATCTTCAAACAAGTCTTCTGTCCACACGGTTGGTTCGTAGCCGGCGCACTTCAAAACAGCGTAGACTCCGTGAACACTGTATTCAAAGTTATGGCGGTGATACGAAGCGTCCTTGTTGTACTGCATATAAAAGTAAGGCTCATAACCATTGATCATTCTTGTTACACCACGCGAGCTCGCGATGTTTGGCGTTGTCAGCAGCAACTTACCACCTGGCTTAGTAGCGCGATTGACCTCGCTAAGCATGAACATCGGATCAACTTCCATGTGCTCAAGCACCTCACAACACACAACCATGTCAAAGCTTCCATTGTCACACGGAAGCTCTTCCTTTTCAAGGTCTAATGAGTAGCAGTCAATAGGGACGCCTGAAAAGTGAGAAGTGTACTCACTCCACTTCGGCGCCAACTCGTCAAAGTGCGTCACTACGACTTCTACGTCTGGCCTCATTTCTTGTAGAACTGCGGGAAACAGGCCGCTAGTTCCGAGTTCAAGAAGCCGACCATTCTTGGGCACCACATCGAGTAACACCTCCAGTGTGCGCGCAAAGCGAGCGCGATGAATATTGTGGTAGCTATCTGCCCTAACCAAGAGCCTCTCAAGAACCTCTACGAGGTCTTGTCTAATTCCTTGGTATGGTCGGCTTCTCATAAGCTACATCCTACATGGCCCTTTACTTAAAAGCAGTACACAGAAAAATCGAGACAAACTAAAGAGTGTAAAGTTGATAGTAATAGTCCCTACTAGCGAGGTTGATCAACATGGCACGCCCATACACAGGAAACGCAGATGCTCCAGCAACAGGAACAAGGCCTGGTCTTAACGGCTTTATCAAGGCCGCTACAGAGAAGCGTAAGACGATGGCCGGCGAGGTTTCATTTTGGGGCTTGACAAACATCGGTACATACGTCAATCGCTTGATGCGTTCTGCGCCAGCTGGCTTGACACCGTCGCACCCCGACTATAAGAAGTGGGTATCGGTTCACGCGACTGGTCGCGCTGTTGACCTTGGCTGGACAGATCGCGCAAAGGCAGAAGACTTCTGCCGCTTCCTCGAGAAGCATGCTGATGCGCTCGGAATTGAAGAAATTCACGACTACGACTACGTCGGTCCTTCGGGTCAGTGGGGGCGCGGCTGGCGCTGCAATCGCAATGGTGTCGCTGGTTGGAAAATCTACGACGCAAACGACAACGCTGGTACTCCCGGCGGTGACTGGATTCACGTTGAGATTTCCCCCGCAATGGCCGCCGATGAGAAGAAGGCTTATGACACATTCAAGGCAGAGTTTGAGAAATACCTCGGCCAAAAGCGTGTTGAAGACTATCTAAAGGGTCTTGCCGAAGAGGCCAAGAAGAAGGCCGAAGAGGAAAAGAAGCTCTCCAAAGCAGAGCGCGAGCAGCGTAAAAAGAATCGCGCCGCCGCCAAAAAAGCTCTTAAAGACAGCAAGTAATTGAGACTGCAATGCAAGAGATTGTTACCGCAGCAATTGGTGCATTAGGTATCATTCTCGTTGCATTGATCGAGAAAGATCGTCGTAGCGCAAAGAAAAATTGGCAGCAAAACAGAGACGATCATAACTTTGTTGTTGGGAAGATTGAAGACCTCGGCAAGAGCCTAGGTCACTCAATTGATCGTGTTGAAGACACTGCAATTCGCACAGAAGCGAAACTTGATCAGCACATCAATGATCACGTAACTGGTAAACTGGACTAGGAGGGTAGTACGGTGGGAAAGAAAAAGAAAAGCTCGGGCAATAATGCGGGAAATCGCACAAGGTTGAATCCCCTGACTGGTCAGATGGAAACAGTCGCCGGGCCAAAGGCTGGAAAGAAGCGCTCACGCACTTCATACGGCGACAAACTTCGCACGCACGATCTTCGTCCAGAAGGCGCGCGTAAAGCTGCTCACGAAGCGCTGATGAAGCGCAACGAAAAGGAAGACAGCAAAACTTCTAAGTGACACACGAGCGTTATTGGATTCCGTTACTTAAGCGAGGAGGAGTTCTTTAATAGTAACGGCTGAAAGTTTCAGTTCTAGCGTCTTTAGTTCTAAGCGCTACCTTAGGAGGACAGCCCGCCGCTCGGAGGTGACGGCGGGTCTGTCTTTTATCCAGTAAGTTTAGCCACGCCCAGTGTTGTTGATGATGTAGCGCCAGAGTGGAAGCGTCTCTTTGGTAACCGTGACCCATTTAATTTCGCCCGCGTACTCCGAGCAATTGTTAATCAGCGGACCTGCAGACGGTTGAAATCCCTTTTGTGGAGAGTCGTAGCCAGTGTAATGAACTCGATACCAAACAAGTATTTGCTGATCGCGCGTACCGTCAAACGCGTCATACACGCCAAATTGTTCATAGCCGCCCCACCGCTGCCATGTGCCCCTGTAAATTCCAAGCGCGCCAGCGTACCGCCCGCCATTGCGCCAGTTAGTTCCCGTCTCACACTGCGCACGGTCGAGAACATAAGAAATGTCTGGAACAGTCTTTCCGATAAGCTCGTCAAGTATGTATGTGTCTCTTTTCTTAACAACTTCATTTGCTTGTTTAATTACTCGCTGCGGCAGCTTAAAAGGAGTATTCGCAGATACTTCAGATGCTGCAGATGCTGCAGCTTTAATCTGCGCGCTATCCGCTTCACCAGCAACATAAAGTCCGAGTGAAGACAAAATAGAAAACAGACCAGCAGTGATAGTTCTATATATGTACATAAGGCTCCTTCCCTAGAGGGACAGGTAAAAGACTGCGACTACGCGCTAGTCTCGGTAAATACTCCAGTTACCAAGCTTTCCCTTGGTATTGTCAATTAACCACCGAGCAACGTCTAAGTTGCACTCAACGTCCGTCAAGACGGACAAGTCGCCACGCGGAGCGTGACAGACATCTGCTACAACTGATTTCCACGACGAGTTGATTTGCACCAAGCCGTGGTCAGTTGATCCATCGCTATTTGGCTTACTGACTGCAAGTGGATTGCACCTGCTTTCTCGCCAAGCGATATAAGAAAAGATTTCATCTGGAAGTCCGTGTTTACGGAATTCAGCTTTCCACTGCGGACAACGCTTAGTGTCGTCCATAGGGATGTTGTACGCTTCGGTAAAGCCGAACCCATTGTTCGGAACCAAAGTCTTAGGTTTGGGTACAGTGACCTTCTTGGCCTTTGTCTTTTGCGTCTTCAGTTTGGAGCTAGTCTGTACCGCCGAAGCGGTACTAGGGGGCTCCTTTGAATCGTGCGAGAGTGTCTTTGTATGATCAAAGCTCACCGCGACGTTCGTGCCGCAGATTCCCGCGACGCCTACTATGGAGAGTAGTAAAGCATTCGCTAGTTTCATTTGTTCAGTCTCCTCGGGTTTGCCCTCCGTTGGCTGTACTATCCATTCTAACTTTTTTGACACCCGAGAAGATCTTTTACAGCATCAAAGTCGGTCTAGCCCTTTGATTCCAACGAAAAAAGTTTCATAAAAACGCTTGAAAAGTGCTGTTTTCTATTATACTTGTGCAAAACGATCACGCCAAATCCTGTGCGAGTGCTTGTCGTTCAAGTTGCCCCACGGCTTGCTCGGTCCGAGAAAGTGAACTATCGCCGGGTCAACTTTCGTCTTGTCCCAGTCAAGATCACCACAATTCTCAATGTGTGGATTGAACGTCGCGCTTAGCATGAAGTTGTACTCAAGAGGAAGCTCTTCCCAGTCGTTATCAAAGATGATCGACATTAGATCTTGGTCTGGCCAGAGAATCTTGTACAGGCCGCTGTCAAGAACTTCTGCGGCTTTCTTCTCGACCTCCAGCTCCCGCCACCTCGTGAGGTTCGCGACGAACACGCCAGTATTGATGTACCGCCCGCCACGACCGTGCAGACGAACAAACTCGTCTTCAGCGCGGTGGTCAGCTACGCAGATGCTCTTCTCTGGCTCGATGTCAAACAAAGATGATATATCCTTCATCACCAGAATGTCGATGTCGAAGTAGTAGGCGAACTTTATGTGCTTTGGCAGCAGCTTCGCGAGCAGCAACTTTGCGTACGCTGTTCTCGTGATGTGCGCGATGCCACATTCCTTCGCGTAGAACTGTTCGTTGTTCCTGAGAGGGATCATCTTCATGTCGATGTCATTGTCAACCTGTAGGCAGCTTAGATCTTTGATCATCGGCCCGTCTATGTCGCCTGCGGCCAGCAAGTATACCGGTACGCGGCCTCCAGATGCATTCCACACATCTTTGATGGCCAAACGGGCATAGTCAACATACTTACTGTCGACCACGAATACGATTGCTTTGTCATTCATGTCTTATATTTTTACCATAAGGACGCCTGAAAAGTCACACCTGGAAACCCTTATCCTGATAGGGTTTCATCTATTCATATTTAGGTTTAAGTTTATACAGTCATAGACGGCAATTTTAGGGCCGAGAAAGTGTACATTATGCCACGGAAACCCTTGCCAGCAAAGGATTCTAGTGAATCTCAAGGTCTGGCGCTGCTGTACACCCGCGTTTCCACGCAAATGCAGGTAAATGACGGTGTTTCTCTCGATGTTCAAGAGCGAGATCTCAAGAGAGCAGCAGAAATGTCGGGCTATACTGAGATCGAGGTTATTCGCGAAGAAGGTCGATCGGGAAAGTCGATCAAAGGACGACCTGCTCTGACAAAAGCTCTCGAGCGACTTGACAAGGGAGAAGCCTCGGCGCTGTTCGTAACTCGTATCGACCGACTTGCTAGATCTACTCAGGACTTCCTCTCAGTCGTTGACAGAGCCGACAAGAACGGCTGGCGAATTGTCATGCTAGATCTCAACCTTGACACCTCGTCTTATCAAGGACGGTTCGTTGTTACTATCCTCAGCGCTCTCGCTGAGATGGAGCGAGCGATTATCGCCGAACGTCAGAAGGACGTTCATCGCGACCGCCGAGAGAACGGAAAGGTCTGGGGCGTAGATCTCGGACCAAAGACAAAAGTCTCAGAAGATGTTCGCAAGTTGATTAATGATTACAGAGCTAAAGGAATGTCCTACTCGAAGATCTCTCAAAAACTTAACGCGGACGGAGTCAAACCGACTCGATCAGCACGCTGGTATCCGTCAACTGTCTACAAGCTCGTCAACGACCTAAAAGAGAATAGTACAAAAGTTGAGCCGGGCGAGTAGTCGGGGGGAAAATCTGACTACTCAAGCCCGGCTCGTTCGACGTTCCCTCTCCCAGAACGCCAAACCTATATGAAATAGTACATCATAAGTGTACTAGATTAGGTACATTTGTTAAAAGTTTTGTAGTCATTATCTTGCAAATCTCTGAGCAGTCGACCAGTCAACTTCGGCCGATGGAACCGCTCGTGGCATCAGCATCATTCCGTGAATAAGAGCTCTCGAACCGTGGCCTTCGATCTCAACACCACGGTCCGAGAGCTTGCGCTGAAGCGCGATCTGGGTCATTGGTTTCTCTCCACGCTCCTCTGACCAGACACGGTACACAGCGTACAGCGACTTTACTGGAGTCGTTGCACCTTCAGCTTCTTTGGTTTCTTCTGTGAGGAAGAATCCAATGCGATCTTCATTCTTTCGATACATCTCAGCAGCTTCGCTTACAGCTGTGCACCAACCGAGCGCGTCTCGTGCACTCGAACCAAGCAACTTTATTGCGCCCTCAACTGCCCAAGACAGAACTGCTGGCAACGCGCCTTCAGGATCAAAGATGTAATGCTTGAGATCCGGGTCTGGATTTTCTGGCACTTTAGTCAACGGCACCGGGCGAATACGACGCCACATCGCGTCGTCTGTAATGATCGGCCTGTGATTAGTTGTGACCCACAGCTTTGCGCGCGACTGGAATGTGAACGGCTTTTCGCCGGGCGAACGAGCAGAGATTTCAGACGAACCTGTCAACTTCTTGATCGAGTTTTCTTTGACACGCTCTGATTCTGGAAGT
>Ga0129333_10004578_pt1 | contig 12956 bp, 13 predicted proteins | sample CPB6_08_DNA_FD_94474 | JGI IMG/M metagenome (GOLD analysis project Ga0129333, IMG submission 94474) | Freshwater to marine salinity gradient microbial communities from Chesapeake Bay, USA - CPBay_Sum_0.6_0.8_DNA | ecosystem: Environmental > Aquatic > Marine > Coastal | place: USA: Chesapeake... | reverse complement strand
GACTTGGCAGTTTGAATCATATCTTCAGCAGGCGGCTTAGATGTAATGGAAGTTCCACAAAATTCAGTAGCTATTGTTGGAGAATCAGGTCGATTAAAATCACGTTTCAAATCAGCGACCCAATAGGAATGAACGTCGCCACCAATTACAATTGGATTTGTTACTTTAGTTGATTGTAAGATATCTAACAGCCTATCCCTCGCCGCCGGATACCCGTCCCACCCATCCGTATAGAATTTCTGCCCTACTCCTGATTTGCTATCAGCTTGTGACATCAGTGTTTGCTGAGCCAGCAGGTTCCATCGACCTTTGCTCGATGCAAGCTTGGTGGAAAGCCAGGCCTCCTGACGGTCGCCTAGTAACGTCGCTTTTGGATCCAGGCGTTCTAGGCAATTCTCAACCACATTTGATCCGCCTCGTCCGGGCTTGGGGCAAGGCTGCGGCGAGCGAAACTGTCGGTCGTCGAGAAGACTTATTTCAGCCAGCTGACCAAATTTCAATTGAGTGTAAATACGGGCATAAGCATCTATGGGCGCCATTGTTCGCCGTGCAGGCATGTGCTCATACCATGCCTGATAGGCTGCCGCACGCCGATGAATAAACCAGCGTGGGTCGTCTGCGTTCTCTGAACGGTCGTCTGCATAGTCATTCTCAACTTCATGATCATCCCACACAGCCACCCATGGAAATGCTGCATGGGCAGCCTGTAGATTGGGATCAGATTTATAGAGGGCGTAACGCGCTCGATAATCATCAAGGGTTATGGGTTCTGGGCTCTCATGCGAGCGCACTTTATTTTCACCCCAAGAAGACTCGTAAATATAGTCGCCGAGGTGAATTACTAAGTCTAGGTCTTCCTTCGCCATATGGCGGTAAGCGCCATAATAGCCCTGTTCATATTGCTGACAGGAGGCAAAGGCAAAACGAAGCTTATCGGCCGTTTGATGGGCCGCTGGAGCCGTGCGCGTATGTCCTATTGGACTTGTGACGTCCGCTACATGAAACCGATACCAATAATCACGCCCAGGCGAGAGTTTAGTGGTTTCTAGATGGACGGAATGAGCGAAATTTGGCTCGGCCCAGGTCTGCCCCTGATCTACAATGGATTTGAACGCTTCATCATCAGCAATCTCGAAACTAACCGCCACGGCCTCTGGAGGCATTCCGCCTGCGGGCGCTAGGAATTCAGGCGCAAGTCTAGTCCACAAACAAACGCCATTAGACTCTGGGTATCCAGAGCCAACGCCTAGGGTAAACGGTGAAGAGGAAAAAACGGGCTTAGCCCAAACTTTTGGTGCATAGTCTGCAAGAGCGAGGACCATGCTTGATCCAAGAAAACGCCGGCGTGAAATTAAACTATAATTCATCTGAATTACTCTAATCGTCGGTAAAGAAAAAACAATGCATTAGAGCCATGACAAATTTATGTAATTAAAATCGAATAAATTATATTTCTAATATCTATTGTATTAAATCATCTATTTGAATAAATTTCTATCGATATATCGAAGAAATATGTCACGGAGCTAATCTTGTGGATTTATTTTTTGATCATTACCAGCATATATTATTGAAATCAAAATAGCCCGAGGACAACATCCAAAAAACCAAAAAGAATAATCGCTCAACCGTCAAAATTTAAATATTTATTTTGCCAATATTTTTATAGCAATTTAGTTCAGCGGGCTTGCGATTATATCATTACTTCTACTGTAATTTTCCCATAGTTTCTCATGAGCATAATAGATAAATGGGCCACAAAAAAAGCCAAATGCTGAAAGGGCCGCCGCCATTGGTATGTCACGAACTACGTAATAGTTAGTAGTGAATTCAGCTACAGTCGCCATAGATCTAAAAGTAAATGTTTTAGCTAAGGCAGAGCTTATTTGTAGATCCCACCAATATTTCTCATCTAAAGTCTTATTAGAAACCTGTTTAATATCTTTAATAGGCAAATGCTTAATCGGCTTATTAACCGACAAAGATTTTAGTTGGTTCCAGCTGGATTCGTGAATGAAATAAAAGGTACTACTCGCTATAAATCCAAATCCAGACAAACCTGCGGCCACGGCAACATCCCCTAGAAGGGCGTAATTCCAGGTAAAATCTAAACTTGATGAAAGTATTCTAAATGTGACAGTTTTGGCAAAAGATCTTTGAAGGCCAAAAAAATGTTTAAATTCTGAATTATTTTTATTCAAATTATTTAAAGAATTAAATTTTTTTTGATTTTTATTTCTAAATTCAGAAGGTGGATGGGAAAGTGCCTTTCTATGCCTTATCAAATAATTTGGCGCAATTACGGCGATACCCCCTATTAAGGCTCCAGGAAGTAGGGCTACCTCTATCAATGCCACACCGGCAACAACAATTCCAAGCGCCGCCGTTTCCTCGAGTAGCGCAGATAATTGACGATCAATCTTCCTTGGACGAGGTTTTAGTCGGCCATTTATTTTGACGAACTGCCCCATATTACTAGTAATAGCGCTCATTGTTGCGGATCCGTCATTAGAAATTCAGAAACAACACACCCCTGGTGGATTGAGCTATATAGCAAGCTCAGAGAATTCAGAACACATAATATAATTTTTCTGTCAGATTAAGAAAATAAATACGTCATATTTTTGAGATAAATATAATATTTCTAGAGGAATCATAGAAACTTGATAACAAGCAATCTGATTTATGCCCTGGCTGGAGCTGCTGATCATTAAATTTGGTAAATGCTAAACTAACAAACCATTTTGACAAATGAGTAATCTATGGACAATAATTATTTTAAAATATTTTTAAAATTTATCATGCCCATAGCTAGCATCATAATAATTATTCTATCAGCAATAAATATCTATAACATCGTATCTTCCATATCACTTAAAGAAATATATATATCGGCCGGCTTAATTGAATCATCATCTATATTTCTTGCTGTAATATTTGCAGCATTATCTTATATTTGCCTAGTAGGCTATGATTTTATTGCAATCACTCAAGCAAAAGTAAAAGCATCATTTTCACTTGTAACACTCGCAGCATTTTCAAGTTATTGTATATGTTTTAATCTTGGTTTTCCTGTTGTAACAGGACCTGCAATTAGATATTGGATATATTCAAGAGAAAATGTATCTGCGAAACAAATTGCATATATAACCACTATTATAAGTATAACCTTTTTACTTGGGTTAGTCGTACTGGGTTGTATAGGACTAATATTCGGCGCAAACGATTTAGGTAGGCTATATAATTACAAAGGTTACATAAACATACTACTAGGCAGCTTAATTCTAGGGCTGATTGTTGTATTTTTAGTTTGGAATGCCCTAGCTCCACGTTATATTAAAGTTCAGGATTTTACTATAAATCTCCCATCTAATTATTTTTTAGTAATGCAGCTAATACTTGGTGGCATAGAACAAGCTTTTGCTGCTGGTGCTTTATTTCAATTTATTTCAACAGATACCCATGTTAATTTCTACTCCTTCTGCGTTATTTATATAGTCTCCTGCGTGTTTGGGATTATTAGCCATAGTCCCGGGGGTATTGGCGTTTTTGAATCTAGTATAATGCATGCGCTACCGAATATGGCGCCACAATCTGCCCTAGCTGGATTATTTATGTTTCGTATAGTGTATTATTTATTTCCCCTTATACTAACAATAATTATATTATTTTTTGATCAAAAATCGAGGCAATGGAGTGGAATAAAAGAAGTAATATCCAAATTATTTACAACATAAATATCAAATATAATATACTGTTAAACTTTTATTCCACATTTATCATTGTAGTGTCATCATATCGTTAGAAAAAAGCATAATTATTGCAAAAATTAAACTTTCTAAAGAGAAACATCATGATGAAACAAAGCTTGGGCGTTTGTTACTATCCTGAGCATTGGTCGGAGGAATTGTGGAATGATGATGCAACGAGAATGAAACAAGTTGGTATTGATTTTGTTAGGATCGGAGAATTTTCATGGTCGAGATTGGAGCCATCAAGACGAAACTATCAATTTGATTGGCTTGAAAAAGCGATTCAGGCCTTAAGTCGAAAGAATTTGAAAATAATCTTAGGTACGCCAACCGCTACACCTCCGAAATGGCTAATTGATTTCATGCCGGATATGGTTGCCTTAGATAAATTTGGTAGGCCCAGAAAGTTTGGCTCAAGACGACACTATTGTTTTAGCCATGAAGGCTATATTAATGAGTGCAAAGAGATTGTGTCCAAATTATCCGAGAGATTTGGTAATCATCCAGATATTGTCGCATGGCAAGTAGATAATGAGTATGGCTGCCATGATACAGTCGAAAGCTACTCTTTAGCAGCAAGAAAAGCTTTCCAAAATTGGTGTAAAGAAAAGTATCAAAATATAACTCATCTTAACCAATCTTGGGGAAATGTATTTTGGTCAATGGAGCTTTCAAGTTTTGATGAAATTGATTTACCTAACCTAACGGTCACTGAAGCAAACCCAAGTCATTTATTGGATTTTCAGCGTTTTTCATCTGATCAAGTTATAAAGTTTAATCGTTTTCAAGTAGAGATTTTACGGAAACTCTCGCCTAAGCGGGATATAATTCACAATTTCATGGGTGATTTTACTGCCTTCGATCATTTTAACTTGTGCCAAGACTTAGATATCGCCTCATGGGATAGTTATCCCCTCGGCTTCCTAGAGCGCAGCCCTAAGAGCGATATATTTAAACAAGAGTATATGCGTATAGGTGACCCGGATTTTCAATCTTTTCATCATGATTTGTATAGAGGTTGCGGACGCGGTCGTTGGTGGGTAATGGAGCAGCAACCTGGAGTGGTAAATTGGGCGCCTTGGAACCCAATACCTGCTAAAGGATCTGTTCGTTTATGGACTCATGAAGCCTTTGCCGCAGGCGCAGAAATTGTGAGCTATTTTCGTTGGCGACAAGCGCCCTTTGCTCAAGAACAAATGCACGAGGGCCTTTTGCTTCCAAACTCTGAGCCAAATGAGGGCTATTATGAGATTGCTAAGGTAAAAAATGAGCTAGAATCTCTTAAATCTGTTGCATCATCCTCGTTTTCACCCATCGCGCTGATATTTAATTATGAAAGTGCTTGGGCTTGGAATATTCAGCCTCACGGATTAGATTTTTCTTATTCACAACTTATACTTACTTTTTATACAGCTCTACGCAAATTGGGCTTATCTATCGATATTGTTCCAGCAGAGGTTAGTGCGCTCGGCGAACGTGAACTAATCATTATTCCTGGACTTTTTTCTGTTCAACCGGAATTCATTCGGTTTTTTGAGAACACCAAATCAACTATTTTAGCAGGCCCTAGAACAGGCACTAAATCTTCTAATTTTCATATTGAAAACAACAAGAATAGTGATTTCTTGTCATTACTTGGTTCTTCTGTAGTGCGAACAGAAAGTTTGAGGCCAGGAGTTGAAATAAATATTGACAATAATTGTTCATTTATTCACTGGCGTGAAATTTTAAATGGAGAGTCTTCACTCGAACCAATTTTATCCACTGAAGATGGACATGCAGCTTTTATTCAAAATAAAAACATTTATTACTTGGCTGGTTGGCCAAATGATCAATTAGCGGAACATGTTGTGAAATATTTATTATCAAAATCAAATGTCAAAACACTCAATCTTCCCAATAATATAAGAGTTCGAGATAATGGCGATAAACGCTATTTCTTTAATTATGGAGCTAAATCAATAAATATCGAGCATTTAATTAAGGATTCAGAGATTCTTATAGGCCAAGTATCTCTAAATCCCTATGATGTTACTATCGTCAGACGCTCTGTCTTATGATGAGAAACTGTCTTCTATGCAGCAAGTGTCTCAATTTTTTCATGCTGTAATGAGAAATCCAATGTCGCTGGCACAGCCATTTTAAATATTGACCCTGACTCGTAGCCGCGAGCATGTAGAATGCCTTTATCAGTAGCTGACATTTCTACCGTTAATCTCGTTAATTTATTTAACACTGGCGGCTTTGCCCAACTGAAAGGTTCCTGATTATTTTCTATATCTGACATAGCCTGCCTACGAGCGACATTATTTTCATGTCCCATCCGGGCTTTCCATCCTGTTTCAGGCTTTTGCCAGTCATTTGCAACTGTAACAGGGCCACGTATGACCCTAGCTTTTGTTTCCGTTCGCTCGACAACGGCGATTTGATCAGCATTGACGCCAGTGATTGTGAATAGTGCGGATCGGGCAAGCGGTTCTTCGGATAAGACCTTTATGGCTTCCTCAAAGTCAGCACAATTTTCAAAAACATACCTCAGTAAATGGTCAGGCGGCCAATCCCCTGACCTTGCTAAAGCGTTTCGGATATTGAGGGCTATATCACAGGGCAGTCCCAAGAAACCGTCTATTCTCCGCTGCATCGGCGCAGCATTAATAACAGCGGCAAACCTTCCTGGTGCCATAGCGCTTAAGACACCTACGGATCCTGGCCATGTTACATTATGAAAATTACCAGCAGGGCCGGATTGCCAAGCTACTTCGACGCATTTTCCCAGACCATGAAAAGGCCAATCCAAGCTGCGTCGTATACGGGGCTGCCCTAAAGCATCAACGTTAGCGGCTGTTGTACAGGCAAAGAGATAGGATAAATTTAAAGTCATTGCCCCAGGGAAACCTAGATATTCAGCGATACTTTCCAGCTCTTCTCGATAAAGAGAGGCAGATTTTTTCAACCAATTGCCGGCCAAATAATCTATGGGCGTTAAAATTCCCCGGCCCCAATTAGGCACTGGGGCCAAACACGCATCTCTTAAAGCATGAGCGGTCGCAATTCGCGCTTTGACATGCGCCATTGGCCCACCCTGACGCACATCTACAAAGGGTATAGGTTCCACTGCACTCTCCAAACGCAGAATGTCATCGAACCGTGATAAGTTTCACATAAATTTGTCATAATACAGAAATTTTTTATGACGATTTATTTAGTCGGCGAACCTTATGTACACATTTTAAATATGTTTTCGTCTTAAAAAATTATTTATGAAACTTTTATGACATTAAATTAGACGTTTTATTTTAATATTGAGAATAATAAAAGATCAAAAAATAATTATTTAAATTACGACAAATGAACTTACCTTGTTCGCCAATTATCCGTGTCTTAATTTGAGAAAAATAATCACGATTAACAAAAGCAATGTGATAAAATTTGCTGCAATAATTGGCCAGCTTGAAATCATAAATCCATAAGCAAGCCAGAGGGTGACCCCTGAGGCAAAAATAGCCTGAGATGCCAAAGATATAGCGGATGTCTCTTTAGTTTTAATTATCCTTACTGTTTGAGGCAACCAACAAATCGTCGTTAAAAAAGCCGCAGCAGATCCTACAATATCAACAACAAAAGATGGCATCAAAGCTCTCCAATCATCTCAGACAAATGATTAATCAAAAATAATTATGTGCTTAAGCAAACTACTTAGAGGCGAATGATTCATCAGCCTCTATTCTTTTATTATTTAGAATTCATGACAGCAAGTATAGCACATATTTTAGTCTGCTTTAATCAAAGTGTCATAAGAATCAAAGAACTTACTAGATATCCAAAGATTAAACCTGAAATAAAAGACAACAAGAAACAGATTAATTCTAAAAATAAATACGATATAAATCATAATATAACTGAAAGAGTCGTAGATGACTAAACGAAATGATAAACGTAAAGTTTTAGAGATTGGTAATAAATTTCAGGTCAAGGAAAAAGAGAATAAACATAAAAATAAGTTTGACACAGAAAGATCGCCAAGCCCCATTAAAGCCCTCAATTATAATCAAGAACAATATCTTCACAATTTAAAAACTAAGGAACAGATTTTTGTTTTAGGCCCTGCAGGCACCGGAAAAACATGGATAGCCGCAACGTATGCTGCCGATCTATATAGAAATAGAAAAATAAACAAAATAATATTAACTAAGCCAAATGTTCCATGCGGAAGATCTCTTGGCTACTTTCCCGGCAGTATTGAAAAGAAATTTGCGCCCTGGACAGCCCCTATTATTGATGCATTAAAAGAAAGACTTGGTACAGCTGTCTATGACATAGCAATCAAAAATAGCGATATTGAAGTTATACCTTTTGAAGTAATGCGGGGCAGATCATGGAAAAATTCATTTATAATTTTGGATGAAGCTCAAAATACAACTGTTCAAGAAATAAAAATGTTTCTTACCAGAAGCGGAGAAAACTGCATAACAGTAATTAATGGGGATATATCGCAATGTGATATTGATCAATCTTCTGGCTTATATAAAGCTATTGTGCTGATAAGAGAGTTATTATTACCAATCCCCGTAATAGAATTTACATTTGATGATATCGTTAGATCCGATCTTTGCGCCATGTGGAGCCGAGCATTTGAAACGAGGATGCTTCCACAAAAGAACAACAATAAATATGACATTTATAAAGATTTTAACGGTGTAAAACCAGACTCATGGAAACAATTTGAGTACAACAATTTCTGATCGCTCAAATAAACAGAATAAACTCACGCAAAATAAACAGGTCTTTTTGAAAACAAATTCTAATTAAGTTCAAATATTTCTAGCTCGCTAATTTACTGGCTTTAGCGATAGATTTTTGAGCTTTAGCTTTAGCTTCAGCTTTTGTTACTGCAACATTAAGCCTTGCTGCTATTTTTTCTTCTTTTAAAATCGCTGCATCCAAAGTCTTGCGAAGCTTTTCAACAACCTTGAGAGCAACCTGATGAGCTTTTGATAAGGCAGCAACAGGATCGGACTTAGGTGATTTTTTCTTAACAGCTGATTTCATGGGGATCTTAGCTTTACTATTTTTCTTTGAGGCTAAGTTTTTTTTGGGCGACATAATAATCCTCACATCCCGCGACGTTAAAAAACAGACCTAATTCTCGACAAAATCCATACATTAGAATCTGACGAATCATTACGAGCTGATTAGGTCTACATTACTTGATTTATAGGGTATTAAATACAATTAAATAAAAAGAAAAAGAAATTAATTATTATTGACATGCGCAAATCAACAAAGTTTTTTGTCAAACCTCATATTGAAACAATGGCGATGACAGCTCCAAAAATCATCAGCGTCAACCGGCCGACAGGAATTTTGGTCTTATCCAGGCTTAGCTTTTTTTGATTAATGAATTTTGTTCTGGGCACGACAGTGGGCTTTGTAGAAAGATCATCAGTCCTGATATCTGATTTAACTGTCATAAACCCTAGATAGGGCCTGTAATAGCTCCACACCCAGGCCATCGGCACAGGGGGAGAATGAAGAGCTTCCCGCTCTATTCGGGCTTGAGGCAAAACACTTACATAATTGGACCAAACCCACGCACTTCTACCAGATGGGTAGACCACTTTCGAATACAAATATTTTCTCAAATAGAATTTTAAGTGGTTAAACACGTTCAATGCAGCTTGATCCAGAATAAACTTATTATTTTTTACTTTAGTAAGAACAAAGGCGTAGTTATTTACACGGCTAATTATTATGTGGATTGCATTGATAACAAGACCTCTTCTACGATAATTGGAATTTATGGAAATATTCAATTTTCCTATGATCGTCACAGCTTTACTCACAATATTTATATGTAAGATGTTTGTGTCCGTGTCATCCTATAATCTAGCCTATACTATTACAAATTCATAAATCAAAGTATTAAGAATTCATATCTTAAAATAGCTGATTTTAACTACACATAATCTATAAGGACTTCTAAAGAGCAGGACTGCGGTCAACAGGCTCCCAGCCACGAGCTGGCGGTTACACGAAAGTGACAAACGAACAATTTTCATAAAATCCCGTAAATCCATTTGTCATCTTAGCTTTATAATACCGTCATCTTATATATAAATATTCGTCATTAAACAGAAATCATAAAGTCGCTAAAACGTAATTAATCAGCGCTAGTGTATTTACATGACATACACAACGAATCAAATCTCACAAAAGATTTTCTCTGCTCCTTACATATTTAAATATGTCCATAATGTTAGATCTCTATTAATTCCAGTATTAGCCAAACAAGAACTAAATATTGTATATTTTTTTTCCCTTACTGCCCGTCCCTTACTTCTAAAATTCTCGGCAATAACGATCAGTAAACTCGGCAATGGTTGGATCTACATTATTCTGGCAGTTGTGGCTTATTGCTATGCCGGAAATAGGAGTTTCCCGATCATATTTCTCGGAATAATTAATGCAGTAACACTTCATCTACTTTATCCAAAGATTAAAAAGATTTTCCGTAGAAGACGTCCTTTCATTGTTGATATAAAATTGCCGTCCCTGCTTAATACTCTTGATGATCATTCTTTTCCAAGCGGACACGCAATGACACTTACAGGAGTTCTGACACCCATTGTCATTGCATGGCCCTCAGTAAGTTACTCTGCCTTGGCTCTTATTGTGTCTATGGCTTGGTCAAGGATCGCAACAGCTCACCATTTTCCGAGTGATGTGATTGCCGGAATTACCATGGGTTTATGCGTAGCCTACCCTTTATCTAGCTATGTCTATCCTCTTATTTATTGATTCCCTATCTGTTTACAAATTTTCAACAAATTTCATTATTGTTAATATTTTCTTTTAAATTTATTTCGAATGAATTATCTCATTATTCAACTTACCAAGTCATAAATTACACACATATACTGAACAATAAATCTGCTGCAGAAAACAAGGCTGATATTTTGTAGTTTCCGACTAATTTAAAGAGGCTATACTTCAGCTCAGGATCTTTAAAATTCAAAGAAACTTTTTTCTAAGGGTTATAAAAAGCGCTAAAATGCCATGCTGGGCTCTAGCCGAGTTATCTCATACAGGTTATCTAGACGTTATGAATAACTGACCATTGAATGGACTACCGAAAACGTCTCGACTTTCAAGTTATAATCAATGCAACGTGTTTGCGGACATTGAATACAAAGGAATGATTATGCCGGGTATAGTTAATTTTTCCTCGAATGAATTACTTAATACATTTATATCTTTATTTGTCGCTCTAATCCTGGGAACAATTATTGGCGCAGAAAGACAGTATCGACAACGAACTGCGGGCTTAAGAACAAATGCTCTTGTTGCGCTCGGCGCATCGGCTTTTGTTGACCTTGGAATGCGACTGAATGGGAACCCCGGAGCTTCACAGATATTGGCCTATGTTGCCTCAGGCGTTGGATTTCTTGGAGCTGGCGTAATTTTAAAAGATGGAGCAAATATCCGTGGTCTAAATACCGCCGCCACGATCTGGTGCTCTGCAGTTACGGGGGCCTTTGCAGGTGCCGATAGACCAGCAGAGGCCTTCTTACTGGCAGGGTTTATTTTAGCCGGAAACACATTTTTACGACCGCTTGTTTCCCTAATAGAGCGCGCGCCCATCGATGAAAGCGCGACTGAAGCAACTTTTGAATTACGGATTACTGTCGATCAAAGTAATCGGGATGAATTACGAGATGAAATGATAGAACAACTCGAAAAAGCAAATTATCCCATCCAAAATATTGAAGAAATACCTAGAGATAATAAGGTTGAACTTGTGGCTATTTTAATGCCAACGAGTGTAATTGCTTCAGAATTGGATAATATATGCCTATGGCTTCAAAATAAAAATGGCGTTAATCACGCGACGTGGACATCAAAAGCTTCCGACTGACCTTTTTGCTTATGCATCTAATTTTTTAAACTCTTCCAATTTCAAGTAAAATTCTGTTTTTACCTCTTCTGCACCATAAATTCTTTCCAATTTTCGAATAGTAAAATGGCCATGTGCAAGATTCTTGAAATAGTTTAAAAAAATAATATTGACTGTCGCTCCTCCTATAGCCCCAAGAATTGGTATTGCTCCAGCAAGAACTTTTTCAGATACGATCGTCGTATATTTTGTTGCTGTCTGCGCTGCTATACTCCCCATTGCCGCACTAGACACCTCCGCTATACTTCTCTCACTCATTACACGAATAGCATCATTTGAAAGTTTAGATAGCATTGCCCTTGAAGCATAATAACTCAGAGTAGACGGATCTTTTTTTATTGATCTACTTAAGGCAAAGACTTCCACACATGCCAGCCTACTATCTAATTCTGAAAGATCTTCACCTTGATTGCGGGCTATAGCTGCAATTGAACGAAGCAACAAAGTAGTCGTAACCGGCAGCTCAATGGGCAATGACCCGATGCCGATTATGCCGCCAAGCCCTCCTACCACTCCGGTGTATAAGGTATCAAATTTTTGGTGATTACTAACCGTTTTGAGATCAAGTGATTTGATTGCTAAATCTAAACATTTAAATGTTAATCTTTCTACGCTATTTTCAACTTGTTTTCTTATTGGCTTTGGAACCTTAAGGAGAAGCTCTTCTACTGGCTTACTCGTAAATTCAGAGATATTTCCAACGAGACTATTTTTTTCAAGCGCATAAACCGCATTTTCTAGAGCCCTATTATGCTCAGAAGACAACCGCTTACTGTTATTAATTTCTATCATTAGAAAATTTCATATTGGTTTATTAACATTCATTTTTTTCAAGAATTTCCCTAGTCTATAAAATAATACGAATATTTTATAGAGAAATTACAATTATAATATTCATATACTAGTTTTCTTTAGTCTCTTCAATATTTAGATACGAGTCTATTTGATTAATTAAGATTAAGATTAGACTTATTATAAGAAGAATTGTTGCAAATATATCGAAATTTAAATAAGCAGAAATCTGGTCGTCCTTAATAAAGCAAAGGCCGAGCCCCATAATTGTAAGTGGCCATGCGAAAATAGATGAAAGCTTACTATTTCGCGTCGCGTCTTTCATGACAAGACCTCATATTTTTAGGTATCAATTGTCATCCTGAAATATGAACAATTTACGACAATTAATAAAATATGATGCAAAATATATTTTTTATTCCTACGACTACAGCCTAATTCAACAATATTACCTATTT
>Ga0129333_10004577_pt1 | contig 12957 bp, 19 predicted proteins | sample CPB6_08_DNA_FD_94474 | JGI IMG/M metagenome (GOLD analysis project Ga0129333, IMG submission 94474) | Freshwater to marine salinity gradient microbial communities from Chesapeake Bay, USA - CPBay_Sum_0.6_0.8_DNA | ecosystem: Environmental > Aquatic > Marine > Coastal | place: USA: Chesapeake... | reverse complement strand
TTTGCTTCTGCTTTTGCTATTTCAGAACCAGTTCTTTTCTTTGCTCTTTGAATTGCCTTTTGAAGTTCTGCTTGAGATTCTTTTGATAAATCTCTTTCACTTACTGGTCCACCAAATCCACCAAGCATTTGTCTTGCATAAATCATTCCAGCATCTCTATAAGTTGCTGCACCAGGACCTTTAAGTTTATCAATGACTTCTTGAACTGGACCAGGCATTCCAGGCAACTTAATTCCACCACTGGGGACTTTTGGCAGTCTAATTCCACCAGGTAATTTGGGTAGTTTCATTCCTCCACCTTTCATTCCAGTCATTCTTTGAATAGCACCTAAAGGATTTGTGAGAAGTGATCCCGTAGGAACTCCCCCACCAGAAACACCTGAAGGACCTTTACCTTTTAAAGAAGAAGATAAATCATTTAAAGCTTTAATTAGAGTCTTATCTCCACCGGATGCAATTTGGTCTTTAGTATAATTATTAACGGACTTTATAAAATCAAGTGTTTTTTGAAAATTTGGTCGCAAACCCTTAGCAGGAGGTTCATCTTTTTTGGCAGATGGTGAGTTACCAATCATTCCACCACCTTGAGCATAAGTGGTTCCACTCATGATCTTAGGTTTATTGGTTCCGCCTCCAGCAGCATTCATCTTTTCAAGAGTGTCAACACCATACTTTTGTACAGCACCAACAGACATCACAAATTCACCATCACTTAACATCGCAGGGACTTTATCTACGCCCTTTTCACCACTTACAAAACCACTCATTGCTTCTTGGGCTTTACCAGATCCAAATGCACCACCAAGAAGCATTCCTAGGGGACCAAACATTGATCCCATAGCAGCACCACCCATCATACCTGAGAGGTTAAATCCACCACCAGCAAATGTTGGAAATCTTGGTCTTACATATCCACCACCCTTAAATCCTTGTGACTTTGATTGCTCTCCACCACCTTTAAGTGTGTTACTTAAAGCCATAGTGCCAACAACTGTGGCACCTGCCTCTAGTCCTGCAGCAAGAAGTTTTCCTTTTTTACCACCAAGAAAACCAGCAACTTTAGATAGTTTACCACCAGCCTTTCCAACCCCTGCCTTAACAGCAAGAGCAGCAACAGCAGCACCAAGTCGAATCGTGCTTTTTATAACAAGAGATATTAATCCCCTGGCAAATTTACCAAATGAAGTTCCAAATACAATATAAAGTGATAGTAATGTCGGACCCCAATCTGTAAAGAAACGAATGATTGATTTTACTTTACCTTGATTGGCAGGATCCCCCATCCATTCAACTATTTTATAAACAATTCTACCAAGAATAACCGTACCAATAAACTCAAGAACTCTATCTAAAAGGCTTTTAACAGGTGCTATTATTTTTTCCGCAGTCTTAGCAATCCCTCTAAAAACTTTTTCTAATTTACTTTCTGCTAATCCTCTTTTTTCTCTTTCTGCTTTCTTTCTTTCATTTTCATTTACAGCATCATCATTTTTTTTCTGCAAGTTTAAAGTCTCTACAATTGAAACCATTGTAGAAGTGATCGTTGCCAAGTCACTCTCTACACTTTTTACAATTGGAGACTGACCGATTGCTGTTCCCGGTAATGCTTTGGGTGGATTTTTACCTAGATTTTTATTTGAAACACTGAAAGATGTTGCAGATATCTTTTTCTTCTTTACAGTAAATCTACCATTATCTTTTTTACTTCTTATTCTTTTTAACTCATCTTTAAGTAATTGAAACTCTTCAGCAGGAATGCTTTTTCCTGGCATGTTTGCTTTAACTAATGCCTCTCTCAATTCATTAAAATATGTCTCATAATCTAAGTCAAAAACATCCTCCAGACCAATCAGTCTTAATATCCTAGAGTCAATAGTTTCTGTTGGATTAGAAGTGGGCATTGCTCATTTGTTGTTTTTGTTTTAACTCCTCTTCTTCAAGATGCTGCTGTAAGAGAGCAACATAGATATCTCTCTCCCATGGCATCAAGTTTTCAATCTCCCATAAAGAATATTTATGGTACTGCATTAAAGAAAAATTAAGACGAAAATAATTTTCTAGGTCCATATGGACCATGGCTACGCGAAAAAAGATGCTAAGCCCTCAAGTACAACTTCACTTTCAATTTCTGTTACTGGATTTTTTACCTTAACTGTATGAGATAGTTTTGGCATTGTCTCAAAAAACTTTTCAATGTCTTTAAACTGAGAAGAATTCATTGATTCTAAAAATTCTGAGAGTTCTTTTTTAGTTACGTCAGCCGTAGCCCAAACCTCTTCCTCTGTAAAAATTTTATCAATACACGAACCAATCAAATCAAAAGATTGATCCATTGCATTTTTGTCATCAAAATCAAAATTGTTTTTAATGAATTGATCTAAAGATGGATACTTCATTTCCATCATAATATTATCATCAAGTCTGATACGATTTGTGTGATTTTCATCTTTCTGAACTTTAATATCATCAAGATTAATTGTCACTGGAACTTGTGTTTCACCATCATCTGGACAGATAATATTAACTTCCAGTTCTTCTCCAACAGACTTACCACGAATATTCAAAAACAAATATTCGATATCAAAAGTAGGCAGTGTTTCTACTTTAATATTTTTAGTAATAATACAGTTCTTAATGACTGTTTTAATTGCTGTTGTAATTTGCTTTGTATCTTCACTCTCTAAAGCAATTACCAACAACTTTTCTTCCTTAACAAGAAAGGGTCTATATTGAATTGTTTCTCCAGTTGAAGGCAACTCAAGTTCATAAGTTGGTGTAGCAATCTTTGGTAAAGGCATGATGTCCTATAGAATATTTCAGTGTGATTATTTATGGGGGATGGGCAGATGGAAAAGTGTCCATTCTCTTTTTGAAATCCCAATCTCAGTGCTATAATAAGTACAGTTCAAACAAACAAATGAAAGCACTCCTGAACTTCTATCTTGCTTCTGCACTGTCCGTAACCACCGTAGCAACTGGTGCTTGCTTCGTTTGGTATGTTCAAGAGTACGGTGCTGCTTATAAGTATCACAAAGTTGCCCCAGAAGTTTCTCAAATTCACCGCAACAATTCTCTTTGGTTGGGTCTTTGGGGAGGCATCTATGGTTTAACTGGAGTGGTGAGTGCAATTGGTCTTTCTCAAGGTAGCAAGAAAGAACAATGAAACCCTTTCTAATCTCTCTTATTCTCATACCATCACTGATGGTAGGATTTAATGTTGCCACAATTGTATTCTTTGCAGTATTGCAGAATGCAAAAGTAGAACTTCCAACTCCAAATTGAGGGTCTCAATGACCCTCTTTTTTATGCCAATATGTTAGCTCCAACTGTGCCCTCAGCACCTCTACCAAGTTGATCTCGCACTCCAAATTGATCTAATCTTGAATTTCCAACGTTCAGAAAATCATTGGCGACTCCAGTTCTAGGTGTTCCCTGAGGACCCTCTACTCCAAACTGTGGATTTAAGAAATAATTTGGTGGATTATTAAAAGTTGCTTGTCCTAATGGAGTTGATAAAGTTGATTGGTTTTCAGTTGGAGTTTGTGCATCTGCTGTTTTGTTTACAACATACCTAATATAAGTCATTGATACTGTACATTTTAATAAAGTTGAGGAATCATAAGAGACTGGCATAGAAGAAATACTAATTGGAAATGATTTGATAAAATCATACGTTATTGAGGAAGCACCTCTACCACTACCACTGCTATTGTTGTAGGTGCTTCTTTCAAATTTTGTAACCTTTAAACCACTAGCTTTATATTCATCTATGTATTGAAATCTATAAAAATAATTTTCAGCTTTTGAAGTAATGTTTCCTTTATCTGCTTGAGGAGTGTCACTTGATTCTTGTGCAATAAATTTCATCCAAGTTTCAAATGTTCTAATTGGTAGATAATTTTCAGCATCAACATAGAAAGTTAAATCAATACGATCATCATAAACTCTACGATATGCATGTCTTTCTGTTACACCAGTGTGATCATTTGTGAGTTCTAATGTTGCTAAATTTGAACCAGGAAGAGTTGCTTCGCAGCACATTAAGTTCAAATTTTCTCGATTAAGTCCACCCAAATTAATTCCATTATCACTTAGATATCCACCATTAGTTAATTTTGTTGGTAAACCAATTTCAACATAGAAATGTGAAGTGGTTGCTGGGTGTAAAAGTGATGCTTTAATTTGAGATAAACTCTTTGCGGAGGGCATTTATAAATACTTTTTGACCTTATATATTATGTATGGGAGAAAGTATAAAAAGTAGATACTATCCATCGTATCCTAAAAAATACAAGGGTGATCCAAACAACATCATTTGTCGTAGTAGTTGGGAGAGAAAATTTTGTCATTGGTGTGACTTAAATGAAAACATTCTTGAGTGGGGTAGTGAGGAATTTTATATTCCCTATCTGTCACCTGTCGATAAAAGAGTTCATCGATACTATCCAGATTTTATTATTAAAGTTAAAGAGTCAACTGGACAAATCAAAACTTATATTGTAGAAGTAAAACCAAAAAAACAGACTAAACCACCAATAAAAAAATCAAGAGTGACCAAATCTTATATTCACGAATGTGTTACTTATGAAGTCAATCAAGCAAAGTGGAGAGCTGCAAAGGAATTTTGTGCAGATAGATTGATAGAATTCAGAATTATCACCGAAGAAGAACTAGGTATCAAGTAATGGCAGAAGGTTTCGGACACTATGTAGGAACAGGCACTGCAAGAACAAAAGAACTTCTTAAGAGAGTTACTGAAACAGGATCAACTGATCCCGAAGACATTATGATGTTCATCATGGAAATATTCAAAGAAGAAGTTTTATACCCAGAACCAGGAAAATTTTACACTTTCATCTACACTCCCAAAACTCCAAATATTGAATATGACCAACACCCACTAATAGCATGTACATCATTAGAGAGATGGGGATTTAAAGGTATTAATTTCCATTGGAGACAAGGAAGACAATATACATGGGAAGAAGTTATTGGTAAACTTCATGTCGTCAAATATAGTGAATTAGATGAATTGATATCTCTTCAGTATGGAAAGTTCCGTCTAAATAAATAAAAACCCACTCTGGGAAAGGTTAATGCCATATTGGAGTAAAAATAGCACAACTCTAGAGAATGGAGTAACATATGTAAACCAGTCATATAAAGACAGCACTGGAAGAAGTCAACTGTCAACAATTACAACAACTAATACGACTGGTTATAGAGATGTTGTTGAAGGATCAACGAGATCAATTGGTGAGGGTGGAATAAGAGGATTGAGTTATGCTGTTCAGAATGATGGAAAAATAACGTATAGATACACCGATCCTGCAGGAGGGTCTAGACAATTTAATAGTATTCAAGACATAGCAAACGCACAAATTCCAGGATATAATGCGGCAACCACAAAGCAAATTAAAGATGGAATGCAACGTAATTTGTCAACAATGGCAACTCAAAACGGGGCAGGAACACCAACAGGAAGAGCACCTGGAGCTGGAGATACTTCAACTCCATCAGGAGATTCAACAGCAATAAAAGGAACTAAAACATCTGGATTTGGAGACTTCAGATATCCTGCAGATATTGGTAGCACAAAACAAGATGTGATTAAGTTTACGATGCTGGAATATCAACCTCCAGGATTGGGTGCTTTAGGAAGTTCAACTTTAAATGCTGGGAGAAAAAGAGATGCAAACAGAAAGGGAATTGGAACAGTTGTTCTTCCAATTCCATCTGGAATCGCAGATACAAATTCTGCAAACTGGGCTCAAAATGAATTAAGTGCCGAAAAAGCTGCTCTTGCTGCAGCTGCATATGCTGGAATTACAGAAGGACTTGGTAAAGGAATAGAAAGTTTAGGATCATCAATAAAAGAAGCTACAAAAGATGAGGATACTAAAAAGGCCCTGGGCGCAGCTTTTGCAGGAGCTGCTATGGGTGGGGATGCAGCTGCTCTTTTATCAAGAGCAGAGGGTGTAGTTATAAATCCAAATATGGAGTTGTTATTCAATGGTCCTCAACTCAGACCATTTAGTTTTAGTTTCAAAATGTCTGCAAGAAATAAAGAGGAAGGACAAACAATTATCAAGATTCTTAACTTCTTTAAAAGAGGAATGTCTCCTATTAAATCTGAATCAAATTTGTTTTTAAAATCACCACACACTTTTAGAATTCAATATTTGCATCTTGGAGAAAAGGGAAAAGATCATCCATACATTGGTAAAATAAAAGAGTGTGCATTGCAAAGTTGCACAATTAATTATACCCCAGAAGGACAGTATGCAACTTTTCATGATGGTGTATTGGTTTCATACGAAATGCAACTATCTTTCACAGAACTTGAACCAATTTTCAATAGTGATTATGAAGGTTTAGAAGGAATAGGATACTAAAATGTCAAACTACTTTCAACAAGTTCCAAATTTTGAATATGTTAGCAGACTTCCAGATGCTAAAATTGGAGACTACATTGCTGTAAAAAATTTCTTTAAAAAAGGAAAACTAAGAGAAGATATTTTTCAAGAACTTTCATTCTTCACCAAGTATAAAATTGAAGGAGATGATCGTCCTGATAACGTTGCTTTCAAAGTTTATGGTGATTCAAATTTAGATTGGTTAGTTCTCGTTTGCAACAGTGTTATGAATATTCAAACAGAGTGGCCCCTACCTCAACAAGATTTTGATAGATATTTGGTTTCAAAGTATGGTCTCCCTACAGATACAGAAACTGAAACGTATGACAGAATCTACAATGGAGTCCATCATTATGAAACCACAAAGGTAACAGATAATAGGGGAGTAGAAATTGTTCCAGAAGGGTTGCAAGTACCTTCAGATTATTCTGTTACCTATTATGATTCTTCCTTACAAAGTAGAGTGACTGTAAATCCAGTGAACACAATTACAAATTATGAATATGAAGAAAAAATAGAAAATGATAAGAGAAATATTTTTCTTCTCAAGACAAGATACATCAACGTTGTTAAGGATGATATGGAAGAAATTATGACATACCAACAGGGTTCCACCCAGTATGTGAGTGAAACCCTGAAACGTGCTGATAATATTAAACTTTACGATTAATTATTCTTCAGCAAGACGTTGGAAGTATGAAAGAGCATCGTCTTCATCTTCATTGGTAGAAGAACTTACTTGAGGAAGTTCAGGTTCGGGACGACGTGAGGTAAAGTCGGGAGTATAAGATCCACGATCATTGTCCTCATCTTCAACTTCTTCATCCAGACGAGGACGAGAAGCAGACTTTTGACCCAGAACCATCTTCAGACGAGTTTCCAGTTGTTCGTAAGACTTAAACTGGTCTGGAGCAGTTACTGCTGTAAGAGAATACTGCTTCTTCCAGAGAGCTTCGAGAGCATCATCATCATCCAGGAGTGGTTCAACTGAACCAAACTCAGACTTATCGTAGTTCCAATAACCATCCTTTTTCACAATCTTCAGTTTGAAGTTTGCACCTTGCCAGAAGTCAAAGGGGTTAATAGGAGTTTCATCCTCAAACTCAGGTTGCATTGCTTCCATAATCTTATCGAAGATCTTCTTACCATACTTAAACAGGAAGACACGACCTTCGTTGGCAGGATTAACAGGATCCTTGACCACATAGATGTTACTGTAGTAAGACAGTTTACGCTTCTGCTTACGAACAGTTTCTTTGTCAGCATCACTACCACTGTTCCAGAGTTCACGATTGTATTCTGAAACAGGATCTTTCTGACCAACAGTAGTCAGAGAGTTTTCAATGTACCAACCACCAGGACCTTGGAAGGCATGGGAGTACATCTTTGCCCAAGGAAGATCTTCTCCTTCGGGTGCAGGCAGGAAACGAATTACTGCAAAACCGTTACCAGTTTTATCCAGTTCGGGTTTCCAGAGACGTTCGTCATCTACTCCTGCGGTGGTAGACATTTTCTCTACTTCTTTTACCAGTTTAGAAGTCAGAGAACCAAGCTTAGATTGCTTTTTGAGATCAGCAAAAGACATTAGATTACCTCGGATTTGTACGGATTTGGCTTTTGTGTACCTTGTTATTCTACAGGTCAGAACCTGTTTTGTCAATTTGTTCTTTCATCACCTCAAGCATTTTGGACATGTTATTTAAAATCATGCCCATGTCAACGTTAGGTGGAAGTCCCATCATTGTAGCAGAACTTGTAATACGTTCTTTCATTTCTTGGGCTTCTGGATCATCAGACAAACTCAAACGAGTATAAAGAACTTTTTGTTTATCAAGAAGTTTTTCAAGAAGTTCAACATGTTTAATCTTGTCTTCTTTGGTCATTGTGGGAAACTTAAAGACGTTTTTATAAACCTCTTCTTGCATCTCACTAATTGATACCATTTCGGCACGAACGACTTCGGAATCAAAAAAACTCATTGGTCTCCTAAAACAACTTCTTTCAAAATTTTTTTATAACGTGGTACATCAATATTTAGAAATGGGGAATATTTTTTCATTCGCATACTGACGGTTTCCCACACTGGGTCTTGTAAGTTAATATCAAATTCATTTCGAAACCCCAACACTCTATCAAGAATAACTAGAGATTCAATTGACAACTCTCCACTTAAAAACTTTTTTAAAACAATTGGATGTCCTTGTTTAGATTTAAAAGCATCATCAATTTTTATTTCCCCAAATATTTTTTCACACTCTTCTTTAAAAAGATATGAGAGTGATTGAGTCCTTCTTTTCCATTGAGTGTATCGTTCATCACCTTCTCTCATCATTTCTCCTATCCAAAGCTTACTTGGATCAGTGCTAGTGATGAAGTTTGATACAAAGAACTCTTCGACTTCTTTATCTGTTTTTTGTCTGGCAATCTTTTCAAACCAGAAACGGTCTTTGCGTTTATAAAAAGATTGTACGGTTGCACGATTTTTACCACAATATTTGTGGTAATCATAACTGTCTTTGGTAAAATGATTCTTCAAAGACAGATAGCATTTATAGGCATCGAATGGCATCATCAAAGAAGTAATATAGTGATTTTTTGCCGGAAATTTTTTTCAACAAAAATAAATTACAAAGGCAATTTTGCTCTAGAACTTCTTTTCAGAAAGTTAAGTTCCATTGCTTCATACTTAATCTTTTCTTTCAATGGTTTTGAAATTAATTTTGGAACAGACTCCACATCAATATTATGTTTCTCGCAAAAGAAAATAATCGCATCAATATAGTTCATGTTATCATTTGTATGAACAAGTGATTCAATCTCTTGTGCAAATCTTGATGGACAAAAAAACTTATTCTCCAAAGCTTTTTCTAATTCATTCTCCATCTGACCTAGTATTGTGATGTACAAATTCTTTAATATAACGAACTAATAACTTAATATAATCCCCTTTGTTTCTTTTGTCAAATACTTTGACTTCACCACCAGGAGTTACCATTAATGTGATAAGTTTTTTAATAGGGATTTCAGTTAACTCATAATATGCGGCAGCATAAAACATTTCTTGAACGAAGTAGTTTTCAATCCACTCTTCTGGTTTGATTTTATCTGAAGTTTTGAAATCGATTACAGCAAGTTCTCCATCATACTCTGCAATACAATCAACTCGTCCTGCAAGTCCATAGTATTCAGAGTAAAGAGTTCTTTCAATCGCATGAATATTATTTATCTTATCAAGTTCAGGCTTAAGATGATAGAACATAAATTTTGTCAGAGGTTGATAATCATCCCAATTCAGTTCTTTGTTCTCAAGATAGTCCTGACAGACTTGGTGAAAGTCTGTTCCTCTTGCTGTTGCTCTTTTGGTAATACGATTTGCCTCTTCAAGGCCAACACGTTCACGCCACTTCACAAAGATTTGGCGATTATAAAAAGAAGTTACAGATGTAATAGAAGGCACCCATTCTCCATTAGGTAGGTTATAGAGACGGATACCATTCTGCTCTTTCTTTTCTAGTTCAAGATCACCTAAAAAATTACAATGAATAAAACTCATACTCCGATTTCCATTTTCGCAAGGATATATTCTTTCACCAATCCAGAGCGAACGATGTCATCAACTCCAAATTCAATAATATCAATTGATGGCATAATACGAAGAACTTTCATAAAGTCAACGATACCATTCTTTTCGTTGGACTTAATAAGATCAGATTGAGTAGCATCACCACAGAACATAATCTTACTATTCTCACCCACACGAGTAATTATACTATCAAGTTCATGATAGTTCAAGTTTTGAAACTCATCTACAATGATGATTGCATTGTCCAGGGTAGTTCCACGAATGAAAGAAGTGCTCCAAAAACTAATAGTTCCTTGAGTTTTAAGATTACCATAAAGCATTTCAAAATCTGCTTCAGTAGGCAACTCAAACATATACTTCACCATATTCTTATATGGGATTTGATACAGTGAAGATTTATCTTCGTGATCTCCAGGAAGAAAACCAATTTCTCTAGTGGCAACAAGAGACCTTACGATGTAAATCTTTTCATAAGGAGTCTTTTCGTTTAAAACATCTCTAAGTGCATTGTAAAGAGTGATGAATGTTTTACCTGTACCAGCACATCCATATGCAACTAAATTCTGATTGTTCTGATAACAACGATAAAGTTCCTTTTGATTTTCTGTCAAAGGATCTACCGTCTTCATCAGGTCTAAATTAATCGGCTTCTTTCTTTTCATTTGCTTATTACTCATTCCAAACGGAACAGGAGACTTAGTGGTGTTTTTTCTAGTTGGCATTTTAAACAGGTCTTACGTTGGAACCAGGAACTTTTGATGCTTTGCGGAGTACGTCATTCCACCCAGGATGTTTGACTCTGAGTTTATCATAGACTTCTCCAATCTCCCCAGAGTTAGGACAGGTGGAGGGGTCACTCCAATCTCTATCCCAATCTGGATTGTTAGTTTTCCATTGGTCCCAATCGTGAACACTCATTTTGACTTCTTTTTGTTCACCAGTAACCTTATTAATAACAGGATATGTTGCCATAAATTCCAATAAAGTGTAAGAATATTTAGTCTATACGGATAGATGGTGCGTCTACACACTCAGAACATCCCTCACGAGTCCAACCAAGTGCCTCAGATACGGCAGGAAACTGGCAAGTAAAAATACAACGCACCAGTTCTGCAATCTCCATATGTTCCTTCTGTGTTCCGTGTGATGAACGAAGATCAATATAATGAATCCAAGACCGCACAGAACCTGTCATATACAGTCTTGTAGGAGTTGCAAGAGGAAGAACAAACCTTGCACACTCTTTTGCCACTCCAGATTCCAAAAGACGGTTGTAGAGTCGTAGAGAGTGCTCAAAGTGAACACGGATGTCTTCAGTCAGAACCAGTTTCAAGTAATCTGGAATATCATCAATAGAGTTTTGACGGTTCTTAGTATCTTGCCTACGAAGTTCTGGAAGAGGAATGGTTTTTCCAAGCAAAGTGCTATCAGCATATCGTTGCGAAAATTCTTGATATGTGAAACTACGATGACGAAGTATCTGAGCAGCAATACCTCTAGTAGTATTAATCTCAACAGTCATTGTTGCCTGCTCAAAGATGCTCCAATGCTGATGCTGAATGCAATATTTGAGTAGTCCAGAAAATTTTTCGTTATCTTGATTTGCAGGATTACTTACCCGAGCACAATATGCCATGTGCTTTTCTGCATCGGGAGTAACACTAATGAGTTTGACTTCTGGTTTCATGAACTCGAAATCCACATTTTCAATCATAGCATCTTCAGCAATTTATAATTTTTATGATGATTTCTATCACCTTTATATGTTTTGTGTAAATTTTGTTTGGTTAAACTATTATTCAAACAAAATTCGGAGAGATTATCAACCTCTATTTTATCACCATTTGGAATTTTAACCAACCATTTTTTAGAATTATCTGGCATAATAAAAACATTATTTCTAATAGCATCTTGGATATTTTCTTTTATTGTTCCCCATTTCAAATTATCTAAAGAATTATTATCTTTATTATCGTCAAGGTGTCTGACTACTTCGTGATTATGTGGATTTGGAATAAATGCCATAGCAAGGAGTTGATGTAATCCTTTATGTTTTCTTCTTCCTTCTACATCATATAAAGTAAAAGCATAATATCCTCTTTTATTTTTATGTCCACTAATATATTTCTTAAGTTTTATTGAATAAATTTTTCCATCCGAATATATTTTGTAGTAAGGATATTCATCAAGTATCTTATAGTCCGTCTCCATCATCGTCGTTTACTAATCTGTATGATTTATTTATGTGATTAGTCACATCATCGTAGTCATCATCTCCGTCATAAAAAATTTCGTCGTAATCTGAAATGTGGGGAGCAATTTCTTCGTAACTTGCTTTGTATGCATCAACATCAGAATAAACTTCTGACTTCAAAGAATCTACAAGAAGTTCAAGATTGTGAATAATCAGTTTGAGTTTTTCTTTATCCATAGTACCAATACTGATAGAGTTATTATATACAAAAAAAGAGGGGGAGTCAATCCCCCTCAATATCAAACATTTGTTCAAACCATTCCACAAGATGAATCCGATAACAGGACCAATATTTACACCCACGATATGTTAATTGATAACAAGCAGGTTCTCTATTGTCTTTATCCATATCATCCCAGTGATAATGGTAGTCTTCCATCACTTATAAATCCATTGGATGTATAGTGATAGTAAAACTGTTCCCAAAGAAATAGCAGCAGTTGCGCTAACTATAACTTGTACCATCACTTTGCTCCAACGAGTTGTGCTAGTTGTGCTTGATGGCGGCGATCTTCTTTTTGTTTTTGTTCTTTGATGAGTTGAAGGAAGTTAAGTTTCTTCATTTGTGCCCCTCCTTTACGAACTTAACACCACGATAGGTTTCGTTGTATTGTTGGGGTTGTTGCATCATCTGTTGTTGGTATTCAATACGTTTTTGAGTATCGTATTCAACACCACGGTATACGACTTTAGACATTAGGTTT
>Ga0129333_10004576_pt1 | contig 12957 bp, 13 predicted proteins | sample CPB6_08_DNA_FD_94474 | JGI IMG/M metagenome (GOLD analysis project Ga0129333, IMG submission 94474) | Freshwater to marine salinity gradient microbial communities from Chesapeake Bay, USA - CPBay_Sum_0.6_0.8_DNA | ecosystem: Environmental > Aquatic > Marine > Coastal | place: USA: Chesapeake... | reverse complement strand
CCGGCTGGGCCGGCAGGTGAAACGCGATGTGCTGGGCGGTGTGGGCTGGAACCGCCAGCACCTGCACACTGCGCCCCAGCAACTCCAGCTGATCACCACCGCTGACCGGATCGGTCTGGAAGGGAATGCGGTCGTGATCGGCGGCACTGGCGATCACCCGGGCAGCAGGCCAGCGCTGCAGCAAGGCCGGGGTACCGCCAATGTGGTCGTGGTGGTGATGGGTGTGCAGCACGGCCACCAGCTCCAGGCCGCGGGCCTCCAGCCAGGCGATCACCGGCTCCGCCACCGCCGGATCCACAACCGCCGCCGGCCCCGGTCCTTCACCGTGCAGCACAAAGACGTAGTTGTCGTTGAGCACCGGAATCAGCGACACCCTCGCTGCCGCCTGCAGCGGTTGGATGGACGCCGGGCCAGGCTCCTGGGCGGACTGCCGCATCGTTAAAGTCCCGGTTCAGGTTTGCCCCCATGATCACCGTCGCCCTGGCCAAGGGAGCCCTGCTCAAGGATTCGGTGGCGCGCTTCGCAGCGGCCGGCCTCGACTTCGCCGCCGTGCTCGAACCAGGCAACCGCCAGCTGATGGTGCCGAGCACCTGCGGTCGCGCCCGCGCCCTGCTGGTGCGCAACGCCGATGTCCCGGTGTACGTGGCCTATGGCCAGGCGCAGCTCGGGGTCGTGGGCTACGACGTGCTGCGCGAGCACCAGCTGCCCGTGGCGCAGCTGGTGGACCTCGGCTTCGGTGGCTGCCGCATGAGCGTGGCGGTGAAGGCCTCGAGCCCCTACCGCCGCGCCGCCGACCTTCCCGCCCACTGCCGCATCGCCAGCAAGTTCACCCGCTGCGCCGAGGCGTACTTCGACGCGCTCGATCTGCCGGTCGAGCTGATCCACCTGGCCGGTTCCGTGGAGCTGGGGCCGATCACCGGCATGAGCGAGGCGATCGTGGATCTGGTGGCCACCGGCCGCACCCTGGTGGAGAACGGCCTGATCGCCATTGAGGATCTGTTCCACTCCACCGCCCGGTTGGTGGGTCACCCGCTGGCCCTGCGCCTGGATGACGGCGAGCTCCAGGCCATCGTCGACCGGATCGCTGCGGTCAGCTCGACCTCCGCTGCGGCCTCCAGCCCCAACCCCGCCTGATGGCTGCCCTTGATCGCCAGCGGCTGCTGCGGCTGATTCCGTATCTGGGCCGCGACCGCCGCCGGCTGCTGCTCACCCTGGTGCTGCTGATTCCGGTGGCCGGAGCGGCCGCGGTCCAGCCGCTGCTGGTGGGGCAGGCCATCTCCGCCCTGCGCAAGGAACCGGTGCTGCCCTGGCTGGAGGGGATGACCCTCAGCGGTCAGCTCAACACCCTGGTGCTACTGCTGCTGGCGGCGGTGCTCGTGCGACTGAGTCTGCAGGGGCTTCAGAGCTTCAACGTGCAGGCTGTAGGGCAACGCCTGACGGCCCGCATCCGCGACGACCTGTTCGCCCATGCGCTGGATCTGTCGCTGCGTTTCCACGACCGCACACCTGTCGGCAAGCTGCTCACCCGCCTGACCAGCGACGTGGACGCCCTGGCCGAGGTGTTCGGCAGCGGCGCGGTGGGCCTGCTGGCGGATCTGGTCACCCTGCTGGTGATCGCCGGCACGATGATCGCGATCGAACCGCGCCTGGGAGGCCTGTTGCTGGCCTCGCAGGTGCCGGTGACGCTGACCATGCTGTGGCTGCAGAAGCGCTACCGCAAGGCCAATTACCGCGTCCGCGAGGAGCTGGGCCAACTCAACGCCGATCTGCAGGAGAACCTGCAGGGCCTGGACGTGGTGCAGATGTTCCGGCGTGAGGCCTACAACAGCGCCCGCTTCGCCCGCACCACCGCCGCCTATCGCCGCGCCGTCACCGGCACGATCCTCTACGACTCCTCCATCTCCGCCCTGATCGAATGGGTGTCGCTGGCGGCGATCGCCGCCGTTCTCGCGCTCGGTGGCTGGATGGTGACCACCGAGGTGATGGGACTCGGCACCCTGACCACCTTCATCCTCTATTCCCAGCGCCTTTTTGATCCACTGCGCCAGCTGGCGGAGCGCTTCACCCAGATCCAGGGCGGCCTGACGGCCGTGGAGCGGATCGGTGAACTGCTGGAGGAGCCGATCGAGATCCGCGAGCTGAGCAACGAGGAGCGCTCCACCGCAGCCCGGGCCAGCGGCGCGCTGCGCAGCAGTGCCGGTGAGGTGATCTTCGAGAACGTCTCGTTCGCCTACCGCGACGACGAACCGATCCTCTCCGACCTCTCCTTCCGCATCGCTCCAGGTGAGCACGTGGCCCTGGTGGGCCCGACCGGCTCCGGCAAGACCACCGTGATCCGCCTGCTCTGCCGTCTCTACGAACCGCAGCAGGGCCGGATCCTGCTCGATGGGATCGACATCCGTGAGCTGCCGATCGCCACCCTGCGCCACCGGCTCGGCGTGGTGCTGCAGGACACCTTCCTGTTCAGCGGCAATGTGGCCGACAACCTGCGTCTCGACGCCGATATCGACGACAGCGCCCTGCAGCAGCTCTGCCGCGAGCTGGGGCTCGAACCGCTGCTCGAGCGTCTGCCCAACGGCCTATCCAGCGAGCTGCGCGAACGGGGCGGCAACCTCTCCTCCGGGGAGCGCCAGCTGCTGGCGGTGGCACGGGTAGCGATCCGCGAGCCCTCGGTGCTGGTGATGGATGAGGCCACGGCCTTCCTCGATCCCTCCACCGAGGCCACCCTGCAGCGCGATCTGGATCGGCTGCTGCGCCAGCGCACCGCGATCGTGATTGCCCACCGCCTGGCGACCGTCGAAGCCGCCGATCGGATCCTGGTGCTGCGGCGCGGCCGTTTGATCGAGCAAGGCACCCACACCGCCCTGCGGGCGGCCGGCGGCCTCTATGCACAGTTGGCGGAGCTCCAGGAGCGCGGGCTGGCCAGGCTCTGAGCCGCGCCAGCTGACACGGTGGTCTGCTCATCGCGGCGGTCGGGCAGCTGCAGCTCCTCCAGCCAGTCACTGATCAGAGGAGCCAGCAGATCGGGGGCACTGCGCATCGGCAGATGGCCCTGACCCTCCAGCAGTTCGAAGCGATGGTCTGGGCTGTAGCCGGCCAGGTGGCGCACGTAGCGGGCCTCCATCACCGTGTCGCGGCCACCGGCGATCCACAGGCTCGGCACCTCAAGGGCCGCCACCATCGCCGGCAGGCGGCGCACCGCACCCCGCTGCATGCTGCAGGCCAGCAGACCGCGGGCAGCCCGCAGATCGGCCTGCAGCGGGCTGCGGATGGCGGCGGTGCCGGGCAGCTGGGCGAGCCAGCCCGGCCGCCAGCGCAGGAAGGCAGCACCACCGCGGCGGACCATCTGGAACGGGCGCGGCTGGTAGACCCCACCACCGGCCGACACCTGCACCACCCCCACCAGCTGCTCGCCCAGCTCGACCGCTGCATGGAGCGCCAGGCTGCCGCCAAGGGAATGACCGATCAGCACCAGCGGACGGCCATCGGCCCGCTGACGGGCGGCATCGGCCAGCCAGCGGCCGTAGCTCGCCAGGCTGGGCTGCAGCCCCCGCGGACGCGGCTCCGCCCCGAAGCCGGGCAGGTCGGGGGTCCAGAGGTGCCAGCGCGGCTCCAGCCGCTGGGCCAGCGGCTGCCACAGGCGGCCGGAGAGGAGCCAGCCATGCACACAGACCAGCAGAGGCGATCGGCTCAGAACGTGTGGTTGCAGGAACGCACACCCAGCCTGCACCAGTTGCGGCCGCTGTGGGGCAGGATCGTGTCGTTGCAAACCTCGGCCGCCATCGACCGCGACAACCTCGTTGAGCTCTACGGTCCGGAGCATCGGCTGTGCACCACCCCGAGCACGCAGCTGAATCTGGTGCTGAGCCCGGATCGGGAGATCGATCTGTACGAACTCGAGCAGCTCTGCGATGCCGTGGGCTGGAGCCGACGGCCGGTGCGGCGGGTGCGCAAGGCCCTGCAGCACAGCCTGCTGGTGGTGGGCCTGTGGCGCCACGATCCACGGCTGCCGCGGCTGGTGGGCTTCGCCCGCTGCACCGGCGATGGTGTGATCGAAGCCACCGTCTGGGATGTAGCGGTGCATCCGCTCTATCAGGGAGCAGGACTGGGGCGACAGCTGATGGCTTTTGTGCTCGATCAGCTGCGGGCGATGCAGGTGGAGCGGGTGAGCCTGTTCGCCGATCCGGACGTGGTTCGCTTCTACGCGGATCAGGGCTGGGAGCTGGAACCCCAGAACCGCCGCTGCGCCTTCTGGTACTCCCCCTGAGCGGGGCGATCGCCGTAATAGAGCCGGGCCAGTGTGTCGGCGGAGCATCCTCGCCGCCAGGCCTGGCGCAGCCTGGCGTTGCGCCAGGCGCAGGCGAGCACGCCATGGCGCTGCCAGCGGCGCCCATCCACCCGCAGCGACACCCCGAGGCAGCGCAGGGGCGCCAGCCGGCGCAGTCGCAGCACCAGGTCGAGGTCCTCCATCAGCGGCAGGGGCGCCACGCCGCCGCAGGCCTCCAGCAAGCGACGGGGCAGCAGCAGGCCCTGATCGCCATAGGGGAGATGGCGCAGGCGGGTGCGGCAGGCCACCGCCAGCTCCAACAGGCGCAGGTTCAGGCCGGCGGCGGCCACGGCCAGATCGAAGCACCAGGCGGCATCAACGGCCGGCGATCCGGCTGGTGGTGGGGCGATCGCGACCGCCACGGCCTGCGCCCAACCGGGCTGCAGGCGCGCGTCGGCGTGCAGCAGCAGCAGCCAGGGGGCCGTCGTGGCGGCAATCCCGCGCTGCAGCTGCACGCCCCGACCTGCGGTGCTGCGGATCAACCGGGCTCCGGCGAGCTGGGCAACGCGGTCGCTGCGGTCACGGCTGCCGCCATCCACCACCACCCGCTCGGCGATCAACCCCGGCGGTGCAGCGGCCAGATCCGCCAGCAGCGAGGGCAAGCGGGCCGCCTCCTCCAGGGCCGGGATCACCACCGCCAGGCATGGGGCCATGCTCAACGGCTCCCGACCAGCACAGGCGACCCCAGCCAGGGCCGCAGGTCGTGCTGGCGATCGAGATCGCTCTGCCGGCGCAACAGCGCCGGCGGCAATGCGAGGGCCTCAGCCCGGGCCAGCGTGAGGGACAGGACGGCGTCCGTGCCCCAGGGGATGCCGCTCATCAACTGGATGCCGGCGCGGCTGAAGCCGACGCGGTTGAAGCCGATCAACCAGTAGCCGCCGTCGCTGGCCGGGCCGAGCACGAGCGGCCGCTCGGCCAGGGCGCTGAAGGCCTCCTGCAGGTCGGCACCCTCCAGGCCGGGCAGATCGGTGCCGATCAGCACCACCTGCGAAGCTCCGGCGCCGAAGGCACGCCGGAGCTGGCGGTGCATGCGACAGCCGAGGCCACCCCCCCCCTGGGCGCTGCTGTGATCAACCTCCAGCTCCCGCGCCCAGCGCCGACGGGCCCGCGGGCCCAGCCCATCGATCACCAGCTCCAGCCGGGCACCGCAGCGGCGGGCCGCATGACGGGCCACGGCGAGGGTGTGAGCGGTGAGGGCGCGCTGGACGGCCGCAGCGGCAGAGGAGCCGCAGCTGGCCGCCAGGCGTCGCTTGCAGCGCCCCGGGGCGGGCCAACGGGCCAGGACGACCAGCCGCTGCCCCATCAGTTCTGACGGGGCAGCTCAGCTGGCCGCAACTCCAGTTGCAGCTCGCGGTTGCCGCGCTGCACCTGCACGCGCAGGCTCTGGCCGACGCGTCCCTGATCAACCGCCACCTGGACCTCCGAGGGGTTGTCGACGGCGATATCACCCACCCGCTCGATCAGATCGCAGGCGCGGATGCCGCCACGAGCGGCGGGGCTGCCGGGCAACACCTCGACCACCACCACACCGTTGATCTCGGGCAGGCGGCATTCGGCATCGGTGGCATTGACCTCACGGGCCAGCTGGGGGGTGAGCGCCTGCAGGCGCACGCCGATGTAGGGATGCGAGGCGCGCCCCCGCTCCAGGATCTGGGCGGCGATCTGGCGACCGAGATTGATCGGGATCGCGAAGCTCAGGCCCGCGCCCGGCGCCTTGCGGATGGCGGTGTTGATGCCGATCACCTGGCCTCGATCGTTGATCAGCGGACCGCCGCTGTTGCCGGGGTTCACGGCGGCATCGGTCTGGAGGTAGGGCACCCGCTGCCCCTCGCCGACGGCATTGGTGCGCTGCACGGCACTGATGATGCCGGCGGTGACCGTGTTGTCGAGGCCGAGGGGGTTACCGATCGCGATTGCCCATTCCCCCGGACGCACCGTGGCCGAATCGCCCAGGGGGGCCACCGGCAGTCCCGTGGCCGCTACCTTCACCACCGCCACATCCGTGACCGGATCCGCGCCGAGCACCTTGCCGCTGAAGCTGCGGCCATCCGGCAGGGTGACATCGACCTCGCTGGCCCCCTCAACCACGTGGGCGTTGGTCAGGATCACCCCATCGGAGCGGGTGATGAAGCCGGAGCCCTGACCCTGCTGCTGCTGAATCGAGGGGCCGCTGCCGAACAGACCGCCGAGGGGATTGACGACCCGGCGCGTGGTGTCGATCCGGACCACGGCAGGCCCGACCTGCTCCACGGCGCTGACGATCACGTTATTGCCGGTGGGCAGCCGGGCGATGGGTGGGGCATCGCTGACGCGGGCGGGGTCGCCACCGCGGCCGCCACCGGGCAGACCGCCCTGACAGCCATAGAGGGCGCCGAGGCTGACGCCGAGACCGAGCAGGGAAGGCAGCAGCAGGCCGCGATTGCGCCGTTGCACCGGTGGGGTCATGGGAAGGCTCACGGCCCGGGTCACTGCGGATCATTAAAGACGGGCCGGACGGCAGCACACCCCTAAGATCCGAAACCGCAGGTTGGGCGTGACGGTGCAGCAGGGCGAACAGCTGTGGCGTCAGGTGCAGGACGCCCTGCAGGGCAATCTCTCCAAGCCCACCTTCGAGACCTGGATCCGCCCGGCGGTCTGCGGCTCCCTGCAGGCAGATCAGCTGCAGCTGCTGGCACCCAATGCCTTTGCCTGCACGTGGCTGCGCAAGAACTACCTGAACACGATCGCCGCGGTGGCCAGCGAGATCGCCGGCCGGCCGATCCGGGTGGCCGTCGAAGCACCGGCCGATGAGGAGGGCCTTCAGCCCGGGCCTGTCCTTGAGGCATCGCCGCCGGGCGAATCACGCCTCGGGCGTAACGGCCACGGCGAAACCCCGGCCGCAGCGGCGATCCCCACCAGCACCGCCACCGGGGAGGCGCCGCGCAAGCTGGCGCCGGGTCTCAATCCCCGCTATGTGTTCAACCGCTTCGTGGTGGGCCCCAACAGCCGCATGGCCCATGCCGCGGCACTGGCCGTGGCGGAGGCCCCGGGCCGTGAATTCAATCCCCTGTTCATCTGCGGCGGCGTCGGCCTGGGCAAGACGCACCTGATGCAGGCGATCGGCCACTACCGCCTCGAGATCGATCCGGATGCGCGCGTGGCCTACGTGAGCACCGAGACCTTCACCAACGACCTGATCCAGGCCATCCGCAAGGACGGCATGCAGAAGTTCCGCGATCGCTATCGGGCAGCGGATCTGATCCTGGTGGACGACATCCAGTTCATCGAGGGCAAGGAATACACCCAGGAAGAGTTCTTCCACACCTTCAACGCCCTGCATGAGGCCGGTCGCCAGATCGTGATCGCCAGCGACCGGCCGCCCTCCCAGATTCCGCGGCTGCAGGAGCGGCTGATCTCCCGCTTCTCGATGGGCCTGATCGCCGACATCCAGGCACCGGATCTGGAGACCCGCATGGCGATCCTGCACAAAAAGGCGGAGCAGGAGCGGGTCAACCTGCCACGCGATCTGATTCATTACCTGGCCGGCCGCTTCACCTCCAACATCCGTGAACTTGAGGGTGCGCTGACCCGCGCCGTCGCCTTCGCCTCGATCACCGGCCTGCCGATGACGGTGGAATCGGTGGCGCCGATGCTGGATCCAGCCGGCGTGGATGTGGAAGTCACGCCCACGCAGGTGCTGAACAAGGTGGCGGAGGTCTTCGCCGTGTCGGTGGAGGAGATGAAGAGCCCGAGCCGCAAGCGGGCCGTCAGCCAGGCGCGTCAGGTGGGCATGTATCTGATGCGACAGAGCACCAACCTCTCCCTGCCGCGCATCGGCGATGAGTTCGGCGGCAAGGACCACTCCACGGTGATGTATGCCGTGGAGCAGATCGAGAAGAAACTCGGCTCCGACCCGCAGCTGGGGCGCCAGGTGCAGCAGGTGCGCGACCTGCTGCAGATCGACTCACGGCGGCGGGTGCGCTGAGACTGACCAGCTCAGACGGACGAGCTGAGACCGAACAGCTGCAGCGGAGCAGCCGGATCGGATCGGGCATGCAGACGACCTGCTCAGCCGGTGATCGGCTCGCTGGGATCCAATCCCTCCACCTCGCCGGCAAAGACCCGGCTGGCGGTGATGTCCTCCGCCTCCAGGGTCATCAGATCGAGCTTGGTGATGCCGCGGCTGCCGGACTGATTGAACAGACGATTGGCCTGACGCATGCGGGCACGGTCGATGGCATTGCGGATCGAGCGGGCATTGGCGAAGAAAGGCAGCCGCATGCGCCGCTGGATGTAGTCAGCGAAAGCAGCGCTTGCCTCCTCGCTGAAGCGGTAGTTTTCCTCAGCCAGGATCAGGCGGGCGATCGCCAGCAGCTCGGAGGCCGTGTAATCAGGGAAATCAATATGATTGGCCACCCGGGAAGAGAGACCAGGATTACTGTGATAGAAAACATCCATACGCTCCTTGTAGCCGGCGAAGATCACAACCAGATCGTCGCGATTATTCTCCATCACCTGCAACAGGATCTCGATCGCTTCGGCGCCATAGTCGCGCTCATTCTCGGGGCGATAGAGATAGTAAGCCTCATCGATGAACAGCACGCCACCCATGGCCTTCTTCAGCATCTCCCGCGTCTTGGGGGCGGTGTGACCGATGTACTGCCCCACCAGATCGTCGCGGGTGGCGGTGACCACGTGCCCCTTTCGTACATAACCCAGCCGATGCAGGATCTGGGACATGCGCGCCGCCACGGTGGTCTTGCCAGTACCGGGTGGCCCGGTGAACGACATGTGCAGGCTCGGCGCCGTGGTGGACAGGCCCACCTGTTTGCGCGCGCGGTCCACCACCAGCAGGGCCGCAATCTCACGGATGCGGGTCTTGACAGGGCGCAGACCGATCAGCTCCTCATCCAGCTGGGCCAGCACCCGCTGAACCTCGCCGCCTTCATAGGCGGCGTCCAGATTCACTGGTGCATGGTCTGGATGATCGATGGCAGCACGATCAGCGGCAGCCTCGACATCGGCTGTGGCACGAGGACGTTCAGAGGAGGTCATCGATCGCCGAGGCGAAGGCATGGTCAGCCTCGCCGATCGGCGTCTCACCTCCTTCCGCGCGCAGCGTGATGTTCACATAGGTGCGGCCGAAGCTGATGTCCGGGTAGCGGCCCTGCTGCTCACAGAAGTCGTTGAGCCGATCGAGGAAGGCCCGGTTGCTGGCGTAATCGTCGAATTCAATGCGACGCTCCAGCCATTCGATGCGATCGGGCTTGGGGCGGGGGTTCCACTGGTGCTCCATGATCTCCAGGCTAGATGGCCGCGGGACGGGGGTTCAGCGGCAGCGGGGGCTGCACCCGCTCAGCCGGCGGCCAGGCAGTCGGTGCGACCAGCCGACAGGCGCGTGGCCCAGGCGCGCGCATAGGCGGCATTGGCCGCCTGATGAGCGGGGTCGTCGCTGTCGAGGGGATGCGGCATCGTGCCGTTGATGGCGGCATTGGTGACGCAGAACATCGACTTCTGGAAGCTGCGACAGATCTTGACGCGTACATCGCCTGCACCGCGACCGCGCTGCAGATACCAGTCGTGCAAGGCCTTGGGGAGATGGCGATACATGTCCTGCATCAGCAGGCTGGGGGGAATCCCCGCGCCCATGCTCGGCAACGGGTCGGCGTAGAGGGCCCCGTAGGCGAACTGCGCCTGATCGGGAGAGATCTGCTGAGCCTGAGCGTTGAAGCTCACGGTGCCGAGGAACGGCATGCCGCGCAGGAACACCGCCTCCACATAGGGCACGGCCACATCGACCAGGAAGGTGAGCCCGGCCTCAGGCGGCAGGATCCAGTGCTGCCGGTCGCCGATGCGCACGGCATAGGTGATCGGATTGGCGGCGGCGGCCACCAGTCCCTGCTTGATGAAGTCCACCACATCGGCGATCGAGCGGACCGTGGCCTCGCGCTCAGCGGCGGCGAGATCGAGGAATAGATCGCTCATCACCCGCCAGAACTGGCCGAGGGCATGGGTGGTGGCGGCCGTGCGGATCTGCTCGGGCAGGAACCCTGGGGCCACCAGCTTCAACAGGGACAGCAGGGGATCACGGCGACTTTTGGCGGCGATCACGCTGCCGCACTGGACGGCAAAGAAATCGCTGTCGAGATAGGCATCGAGACCACCGGTACCGTGCCAGAGCATGCCCTTCATGCAGTACTCAGCGTACTCAAAGTTGATACGGTCGTGATTGAGATGACGCCAGATTTTTGTGGGGCTCAGATCACCGTCGAGATACTTGAAGATCGGCAGGGGATTGAGGAACTGATGTTCCGCCTGGTAGATCAGGTTACGGCTGTAGGCGTCCAGAACCTCGCCATAGCTCTCGAGCACGCCAACCACCTCAAGCAGATGGTCAGCGGTGTGATCAAGAAGGGTGCGGCCGCTGAGCAGACGCTGGTGCACCTCGTCAATGCTGAGGGAAACGTTGGCATGAACCAGCTCGGCAGGAATGATCGGCATCTCAGCTCACCCCCGGGAACACAAGGCTCATGGCTGTCGTGGTCGCGTCGCTGATGCGGCTCAGACCAAACGGCAGCAGACCGAGACCCACCACCCCGGTCACCAGGGCAATGGCCGGCAGGGTTTCGCGCGGTGCCACCGGTGCGAGGGCCACATCCAGTCGGCTGTCGATCTGGGCATCGCCGCAGGGGGGGGTGATCGCCAGACGACCGAAGAAGGCCCGGTTCACCAGCAACAGGAAGTAGACCGCTGTCAGTCCGGATCCGACCATCGACAGCAGCGTGGCCAGCGGGAACACGTTGATGGAACCGCGGAACACCAGGAATTCGGAGATGAAGCCCGCCATGCCGGGCAGGCCTGCGCTGGCCATCACACCGACGATCATCAGCGAACCGGTGAAGGGAAGCCCTTTCTCGGGATTCAACAGGCCACGCAGAACGTCCAGGTCGCGGGTGCCGGTCTTGCGATAGACGATCCCTACGAGCAGGAACAACAGGGCTGAAATCAAGCCATGACTCACCATCTGGAACACTGCGCCAAGCAGGCTGACCGGCGTGTTAGCGGCGGCGGCGAGCAGCACATAGCCCATGTGGCCAACGGAGCTATAGGCGACCATCCGCTTCATGTCGGTCTGGGCGATGGCGGCCAGGGAGCCATAGAGCACTGAGATCGCCGCCCAGATCGCCAGTCCTGGAGCGAGCCTGGCCCAGGCTTCAGGAAACAGACCAAGGCCGAAGCGCAGCAGGCCGTAGGTGCCGAGCTTGAGCAACACTCCGGCGAGCAGGACCGACACAGGGGTCGAGGCCTGGGTGTGGGCATCAGGTAGCCAGTTGTGCAAGGGCACCAGCGGGATCTTGATACCGAAGCCGATCAGCAGAGCACCCAGCAACAGCAACTGGCCGCCCATCGACAGGCGCTCACTGAGCACAGGGGTGAGGCTGAAATCAACGCTGCCGGTGAGCAGAGCCAGGCCGAGGAACGCGCCCAGGATCAACATGCCGGAGATGGCCGTGAAGATCAGGAATTTGGTGGCTGCATAGGCACGGTTGGCACCTCCCCAGACCGAAATCAGCAGCCACAGGGGAATCAGCTCAAGCTCATAGAACAGGAAGAACAGCAGCAGGTTCTGGGCGAGGAAGGCACCATTGACCGCACCACTGATCATCAGCAGCATCGAAATAGATGCGGGGCCGCTTGTCGATGTCGCGGGTGATCACGGCGGACACCAGGGTGAGCGCCGCATTGATCAGAACCAGGGGCATCGACAGGCCATCAACACCGAGGCTGTAATCCAGACCGATACCGGGAAGCCAGCGATGGAGCTCAACCAGTTGCAGGCTGCTCTGGCTGCCATCAAAACGCAGCAGAGCGAGCAGGGAGAGCAGCAATTGCAGAGCCAGGATGGCGATGCTGATCAGGCGCAGCCGCTGTGGGCTGGGGCCGCCAGGCCAGAGCAGCACCACCAGGGTGCCGAGGAAGGGAACGAGAAGAAGTGATGACAGCAGCATGATGGGGTCTCCTCCTCAGATCCCGATCCGGGCCCACTGCAGCACACCGAGCAGGAGCACGATCGCCAGAACGAGAGTGAGCACATAGGTCTGGAGCTGGCCGCTGACGCTGAGCTTGAGGCCCTCAGCGGTGACAAGGGACAGACGGCCGATGCCATCGACCAGTCCCTTGACCACGGTGAGATCAAACCAACGGGTGGCCCTGGCCAGACCGGCGACCAGGCGCACGATCGTGGCGCGGTAGATCACCGGTGTATAGAAGTCGTAGGCCAGGAGATCCTGGAGCACCCGCAGGCTGACCTGACTGGAACGGGACCAGAACTGGTCCTGGGGCAGCAGGCAACCGACCAGCACACCGGCCAGGCCGCTGGCGGCAACGCCCAGACCAACCGGCAGAGGGAAGGAAGCGATCCCTGGAACGGGATCGATCCGCTGCATGATCCAGGGCAACAGCAGCACGATGACCGCCAGGCTGACCATCGGCAGCGCCATCAGCCAGATCACCTCGGGGGCGCGGCGTGTCTTGGGCATCACCGGCCCGAGGAAGACCGAACGGAACACCCGCACCACGTTGGCTGCAGTGAGGAGGTTGGTGATCAGGAACACCGCCACGAAGCCTGGGGAGGCCGGCAGCAGGGTATG
>Ga0129333_10004574_pt1 | contig 12959 bp, 13 predicted proteins | sample CPB6_08_DNA_FD_94474 | JGI IMG/M metagenome (GOLD analysis project Ga0129333, IMG submission 94474) | Freshwater to marine salinity gradient microbial communities from Chesapeake Bay, USA - CPBay_Sum_0.6_0.8_DNA | ecosystem: Environmental > Aquatic > Marine > Coastal | place: USA: Chesapeake... | reverse complement strand
GCGGACATGAACGTCGACGAGTCGTCCGTCACCGAAATAGCCGTAACCCCATACCTGATCGAGCAGTTGCTCTCTGCTCAGGACTTTTCCCGGGTTCTGGGCCAACTCGCAGATGAGTCGGAACTCGGTCTTGGTGAGATGAACCTCCTCGCCGCCCTTGAGAACCTTTCCCTCGTCGGGCAGAACCTCGAGTTCCCCGAAGGTGAGGCTGGGTTGGCTCGGATTCGCCGGTCGAGCTCGGCGCAACAGTGCACGAATTCGCGCCGACAACTCTTTGGGCGCAAAAGGCTTGGTGAGGTAATCATCGGCCCCGGCTTCGAGCCCCGCGACGACATCGTGTGTGTCGGCGCGCGCGGTGACCATCACGATCGGAACGTCACTCGACTTGCGAATCGTCCGGCAGAGTTCGAAGCCATCGATGCCCGGCAACATGATGTCGATCAGCACGACATCGGACGGTTGACGGAGGAACAGGATCACCGCTTCCTCGCCGCTTGCAGCCTCGTCGACAGCCCAACCCTCGTCCTCGAGCGCGAGTTTGACCGCAGCTCTGATGCGGTCATCATCTTCTACTGCCAGGATCTTTGTCATTGTCCTCCATCTTGCCCGATGGGCAAGGCCTCGTCGTGATCACCCAGGGCTCGAGGTCGCGACAAAAGGGTGACCAGGTCGGCATGGATGAGCGGTCCACTTGCCAGAACATCGCCCCGAGAGACCGGATTCCCAGCGAAATCTGTCACCTTGGCACCTGCTTCTCGAGCGATGAGGACTCCGGCGGCCATGTCCCATGGCTGCAAGTTCTGTTCGAAATATGCATCCAAGCGACCACAGGCCACGTAGCACAGATCGAGCGAAGCTGCGCCGATTCGTCTGATGTCTCGAAGGTTCATTGCTCGCTCGGCGAGCACATCCCATTGCTGTCGGCGGACAGCCGGATCGTAGGCGAAGCCGGTTCCGATGAGTGCGAGCGACACAGCGGCCTGATTCGAACATTGCAAGGCCTCGCCATGGAGCCATGCTCCATGGCCGCGTGCTGCCACGAAGAGTTCGCGGACCGCAGGGGCATAGACCGCAGCCGCAATCGCCCCGACGGCATCGACGGCTGCGATCGAAACTGCGTAACCGGCGAGGCCGAACGCGAAGTTCGTCGTGCCATCGATCGGGTCGACGACCCACGTGATGTCGGATGAACCGTGAATCGTTTCTCCTTCTTCGCCAAGAACTCCATCATCGGGGCGCCATTGCATGAGACGGCGTCGAATCAACGCCTCGGCACGGGTGTCCCACTCGGTGACGAGGTCGCTCGGGGAAGACTTCGTGACGACTCGGCCGACGCCGCCACGGCGACCATCCACGATCAGATCGCCGACCTCGCGTGCGATGCGCGCAGCAAGGTTCATCGACCGAATCGGATCTGCTGTCGACAACGGACGACCCTCAGTTCTCGCTGGAGACTGTGTGGTCAGGGTCAGCAGAGCTGCGCACTTCGACGTCTCTCCATTCCCCAACTGCTCGCAGCACCAGCACTGCGACGATTGCCGTACCTCCTGCGGCAATGATCGATCCGGCGAGAAGTCCGATGCCGAGTGGAATCGAACTTTCGCCCGAGTACTGGATGTCGACCAGCGAATATCCGATCAATCCACCAGCAATGCCTCCCAGGAGAATGCTGGCAAATGCCAATGCTCGAGCGAGTGGAGAGGGAAGTGCGGACAACGGGCGAGGGTCGGCCATGAGTCCATCGTATGCGCCGACCTCCTAGGCTCGGCGTGTGAACGAGACCGTTCCTGTGCTCGAGTCGTACCCCTTGGAAGGTCGAGGAGTCGTCGTCGTCATTCCGACGTACAACGAAGTGGACAACGTGATCGAGGTCATCCAGAAGGTTCTGAACGAACTCCCAGAGGCGAGAGTGGTCGTCGTCGACGACAACAGTCCCGACGGTACGGCACGCGCAGTCGAGGAGTTCTCACAGTCCGATGCTGGTACCGGCCGAGTGAGCGTACTCCATCGTGAACGCAAGGAAGGTCTCGGAGCTGCCTACAGGGCGGGCTTCGCCGCTGCCATGAGTCATGCGGCGGAGATTTGCGTCCAGATGGATGCAGACATGTCGCACGACCCGACATATCTCCGTGAGATCGTCGCAGCAGTGGCTCTCGGTGCGGATGTATCGATCGGTAGCCGATACATCCCTGGGGGAACCATCGAGAACTGGCCGCCCGTGCGCCGGTTCCTTTCCCGGTGGGGCAACCGATTTGCAGCCGGAATGCTCGGTTTGGCAGTGAACGATGCGACGAGCGGCTACCGCGCGTATTCACGCTCCGTTCTCGACCGGATGAACTTTTCGGCTGTCGTTGCGGAAGGGTACGGATTCCAAGTCGAAATGACCCATCGGGCGGTGAGGGTCGGCGCTCGCATCGTGGAAATCCCGATTCGGTTCACGGATCGGATACGCGGAGAATCGAAATTGACCCACCACATCATTGGCGAGGCTTTCGGACTCGTCATTGGATTGTGGTTCAGAGAGCGACTGTTGAAACGCGGGTATCGCCGCTGAAGCGATCGATGGGCAGATGAGCGACGTGGGATCTGGGCCTCGAAACGTGGGCAACCAACGGACGATTCTCCATGTCGACATGGATGCCTTCTATGTGTCCGTCGAGATGCGGCGCCATCCTGAGTTACGAGGTCAGCCAGTCGTAGTCGGAGGGTCGGGCTCGCGGGGAGTGGTCGCTGCAGCCAACTACGAGGCACGAAGATTCGGGGTGTTCTCAGCAATGCCGTCGTCGCGTGCCCGCCGTCTGTGCCCTCATGCGGTCGTCTTGCCGGGTGATCATCTCCACTACGCCGATGTGAGCAGGCGGGTCATGGCCATCTTCGGCGACTTCACGCCCAGCGTCGAGCCGATCGCTCTCGACGAGGCCTTTCTCGATGTTTCGGGTTCGGTGCACCTCTTCGGCGACGGCCCGACAATTGGTCGACGAATACGCGACCGAATGGATCAAGAACTCGAGTTGCCGTGTTCCGTCGGTGTCGCTTCGACGAAGTTCGTCGCCAAGCTGGCATCGAAGAAGGCAAAGCCGCGGATCGGACAGCACGGAATCCGACCGGGTGTCGGTGTGTTCGAGGTGGCGCCGGGCCATGAGCTCGAGTTCCTGTGGCCCTTGCCCGTGTCCGACCTGTGGGGTGTCGGTCCAGCGACACTGGCGAAGTTGGAGCGCGTCGGAGTTCGCACAGTCAGGGAGCTGGCAGCTCTCGATCCCGGCGTGCTCGAGAGAATCGTGGGACAGGCGAACGGTCGGCATCTCCACGATCTTGCATGGGGACGCGATCATCGAGCGGTGATCCCCGAGCGAGACGCGAAGTCGATCGGTCGAGAGGAGACGTACCTCCATGATCTCCACGACGTCGATGAGATTCACACGGAACTCGTCCGGCTTTGTGATGACGTTGCATCGCGTGTCAGGGCTGCAGATGGAGCCGCGCGTACCGTGACGCTCAAGGTGCGGTGGTCGTCGTTCGAGACAGTGACGCGTTCGGTCACCCCGGGGTCTCCGTTGTCGACGGGACCGAGCATGGTGCACGTGCTCGAACCGATCATGGCGGGACTCGTGAAACGCGGGGGAATTCGACTCCTCGGCGTGAGCGCGAGTGGACTCTGTGAGTCGATCGAACAGCTCTCACTCCTCGACGCCGTCGGACTGATCGAACACGTGACGTCGTCGGATCACAATCGGGCCTGGAGTCCGGCGAGTCGAGCTGTCGACGAGATTCGACAGCGATTCGGCCGTTCGGCGATTGCCCCCGGCAGCATCATCGGTCGGCGATCTCGATCGTCGCCGTGGGGTCCGCAGGTCGAGGCGAATTCCGGTGAGGACGAGGGCACGCAGTCATGATGGTTCAATGGGGAGACATTGGAGCCATCGGTGGGATCCTTCCCTGCGTTGCCATTCCTCGACAACTCTGGGAGACTGTCCATGCCGGAGTTCGAACTGTCGAAGGGTCGAACTGGTCGGCTGAAGTGAGGAGGTGGAACCATGGCCCTTTCCGATGACGAGCAGCGGATCCTGCGTCAGATCGAGCAGGAATTGCAAAATGATTCGAAGTTTGCGCATGCGGTGTCTCCATCGGGTCTCTACACCCACTCGGTTCGGACGGTTCGGTGGGCGATCGTCGGTCTCATCGTGAGCCTCGCTGTCCTCGTCACTCTGCTGCAGTTCCATTTCATCGCAGCGTTCGCAGTCTTCATCGTCATGGTGGCGTTGATGGCGATCATCGAGCGCAACGCTCGCGCCATGGGCAAGGCGGGCATCCAAGACGTTGCAGGAGCCATCCGAAAAGCTCGGATGTCGGCCGGTCGTCGTTTTCCCTGAACGCGGTCACCGAAGTGTCGAGCCGCCCTCGAGCTTCCACATTGCGATCGGGTCGACTCTTGCTCGCAGTCTGAGCGTCGGGGTCAGGCGTCGTCGTCGTTCGGCGAGGTAGGTCCGTCCTCGAGCGAGCAGATCCGATTCGGTTTCGGGAGTCACCTCGAGTCGGTCGAAGAGAATCCGTGTCGTGAAGTCCGCGAGTTCGAGGATGAACGGGTCGTCGTCGTACAGGCGCGAGGTTGCCATTGCTGCAACCTCGATCGGGGAGAGTGATCGAGAAATCTCTCCGCGTTCGAATTCGTAGAGCGCGACACAGCGTCGCCAGAGAACCATGATCGGAGGATCGTCTCGGCGACCGATCAGCCATTTCATCAATCGATGGAGTCCGATCACCCACAGAGCGATCAGAGCGATCGAGAGCGCGATCAAGATGGATATCCGAACGCCCGATGACGCTGTCGATTCATCGAAGACCAATTGATCGTCGGGAAGGGGAGCCATCGAAGTCGCCGGTGACACGTCGATCGAAGATGGAGTCGTCGACGTCGTGGTCGTCGTTGGTGTCGTCGTCGGCGTCGCAGATTCGTCAGCTTGCTCTTCGGGCACATTCGTGTACGTCGAGTTCGGCGCACCTCGACCGGGAGTCGGTTCGAAGAGAACCCAACCCAGACCATCGAACCACACCTCGGGCCAAGCGTGAGCATGAATCGATCGCACAGCGAAATCCAATGCGCCGGACTCCTCGACGCTTCGATCCCCAGGGGTGAAGCCGATCGCAACACGTGCAGGTAGTCCGAGCACGCGCGCGAAAAGCGCAAATGTCGAGGAGAACTGTTCGCAGTATCCGCTTCTGCGCTCGAGGAATTCGAGAGTCGCCTCGGGTTTGCTCAAGGCGGGAACATCGAGTGAATAGGTGAACTGCGTTCTGAAGTAGTCCTGGAGGGCGAGTGCCTGTCGGTAGGGAGAGAGTCCTGCGGGGACGATCGTCGCGGCGATCGATCGGAGTTGCTCGATCTCATCGTTGTCGGGAAGTTCCAGGTAGATCTCGCTCGGGGCGTTTCGCGAGGTTGCGACCTCGAGTCTTTCCGGACGCGGAGAGAGCATCGTCGAGACCATTTCGTAGGCCTCGCCCGGTCGAAGACCGTTGCCACCCATGATCAGACTTCCTGAATCGGGTTCGAAGAAGAGACTTTGCGATGACGCCCGAAGTCGCGTCGGGGCTGGGGCCACGGGAGCAAGGCTTCCCGTGAGCGACTGAACCTCGAACTTCTGGTAGTTGTCGAACGAGTCGACCCCGGAATCGGTGACGCCGAGCGGAGGATCGAGGGCACCCGCCGCCGAGTCGAGAAGATCCTGGGAAACGGTCCAGGTCGCTCCGTCGAAATCGGGCAGCGCGCTGATGCGCCAGTAGGAGGCTCGATCCGCGCGAACGGTGAACAACACCTGGCTCGATGGCTCGGTCAACTGTCTGCGGAGGTCCACGAGAGGTTGCAGTTCTCGTGCCTCACCTCGAGCCTGTTGGGTCAGCCAGGCCTCTTCGTCGGCGCCCGGCAGCAGCGGGCCGATCGATGCGGCTGCGAGTCCGACGATCGCGGCAAAGGCGAGGGCCGCTGTCACGGAGCGAATCGATGACATGAGGGTGATCGGTGTCGTTTGCGTGGCACCTTCATCCTCCCGTCGGGCTCGAGTTCTCCTGAGAAGGACTGTCGAAAGAATGGCGGCCATCAGCCACACGATCGAGATGATGACGCGATGTTGCCCGGTTCCAACTGTTGCGACGATGAACAGAGTTGCGGCTGCGGGCACGAAGACTTCAGCGCGACCTCCGTAGCGAGACGCGAATGAGTCCGTGACTGAAGCCACGAAGGCGATCACGAAGAGCGACATCGTTCCGAACCCGCTGGCGAACTCCACCGGGGTGACCACATCGCCAATGAGGTCCCAGGCTCCGCGAAGATCGCCCCACATCGCCTCCCAACTCTCGGACAGCGGGAGGCCGAATCGCAACGAATCGCCGAATCGAACCCATCCGACCGCGACGACGACCGAGATCGGCGCGAACACGAAAGAGACAACGGCAGGGAAACGAAGCGAACGGGCGACGATTCCGCAGGCGTGCACGATGAGGGCAACGCCGATCAAGGAGGAGAAGAAATCCCATGTGCCAAAGACCTGGATGAATGTTCCAGCCGTGACTGCAGACATCGCGAACGTCGGAAGAGCGACAATGGCTTCGGTGCGCAGACGCCTGATAAAGGCTGTTTGCCGGGCAACAGCGGACGTCATGAAACCTGTACCCTCCGGCAGAGACGCGCCCAGTCGTCGGCGAACACGGCAAAGTCCTCGACACGAATGCTGAACCATCTTTCGGGCAGCCGTGGTGGTGGATCCCCATCGCAGCTCACGACGATCGCAATCGATGAGCCCTGCATCATTCGGTGGGTCCGTTCGAGCCATCCATAGTCGCGTCGGCCGCAGATGATGACAGGAATGGAGAGCGAAGTCCGAGTGCCGACACTTCGCGGAAGGGGCTCTCTGTCAGAAGTTGCCAACAAAGCCAGCGATCTCATCGCCCCGCGGCGACTCGTCTCATCGATGATCGCATCGAAGACTCCAGGGTTCGCGTGGACTCCGAACGACAGACGAACGGAGAGATTCGACTCGTGCTCCACGGGAGTGGAACCCACGAAAGAAGCGGCAACTCTGATCGCATTTTCGAAGCTCTCCTCGGAGTACGAGAACGACGCATCGTCGACGAAGACGTCGAGGAGAATTCCGGATCGGGACTCGAACTCGTTGATGACGAGCGAATCACGTCGGGCAGAGGCCCGCCAGTTGACGAGACGGGCGTCGTCACCCGGCGCGTAATCGCGAAGAGAGCGAAACTCGATTTCCGATGCGAGGTTCCTGGTGACCGATTCGATTGCACGAATCAACTCTCCTTCGCAAACGTGAGGCACGGGCAGGGCGATCGAGGTCCAGTCCGGACTGACGATGATTTCGTCGGTTTCTTGGATCGTCTGCGTCCTGTGTGAGAGACCGAGAGGGTCGCCGCACGTTGCTGTCGCTGGTCCAAGGGTGACGACACCGCGTCGTTCGACCTGAAATCGATAGCGGCTGATGATCCTTTGTCTGCGGCGGAGTGGCGGAACTGAAATGTCGATGCGTCCGAGCTGCGACGAAAGGTGCGAGGAGGCAACTCTGACACGGTTGCTCTCGATGATGAAGTCACTGAATTCGAATCCGGGTGAACTCCGAATGGCCCGCAGTGTCAGTTCGACGCCGATGTCTTGACCGACTCGAGGTTCACGAGATGAGACTCGGCGCTCGACATCGACCAACACCACTCGCGTTCGGGTGATGATCACCGCGAGAATGGAAGCGAAGACGAGTCCGGTACCGATCACGTACATTTCGAGGAGTCCGAAAACCCGCCCGACCCCCACGATGCAGACGCCGAGAAGGGCAAGTGCAACAGCCGACCCGGCACGCATATCAGCGACCGGACGGGACTGGCACCGATTCGAGGACCTCCGTCATTGCGTCAGCCCGCGTCATTCCTTGCGCGGCGATGTCGTGGCGGAGATTGATGCGATGTGCAAAAACGGGAAGCGCCAATTCCTTGACGTCGTCAGGTATGACGTAATCCCGCCCGCGTGATGCTGCGAGGGTGCGCGCAGCGCGAGCCATCTGAACGGTTGCACGCGGTGAAAGGCCGAGCGCGATCGCCGGATGTCTCCTCGTCGCGTCGGCGATGTCGACGAGGTAGTGCCTGATCGAATCGACCATCCGTACCTGAGCGGCAGCCTTGATCATGATCGCAATGTCAGCGACATCGACAATGGGGGTGATGTCCGTGCTGTGAGCGGTGAAGCTCGGATCCAGGATGTCGAGCTGTGCCTCACGATCCGGGTAGCCGATCGCCATGCGAATCAGGAACCGATCGAGTTGGCTTTCGGGAAGTCGATGGGTTCCATCGTGGTCCATGGGGTTCTGGGTTGCGATCACGAGAAAGGGACTGGGGAGAGGGCGTGCCTCGCCGTCGACCGATACTTGACGTTCCTCCATCGCTTCGAGAAGCGCTGATTGCGTCTTGGGCGAGGCGCGGTTGATTTCGTCTGCCAAGACGATGTTGGCAAAGAGTGGACCGGGATGGAATTCGAAGGATTCCTTCGTTCTGCTCCAGACGGAGACCCCGATCAGATCCGAAGGAAGGAGATCAGGGGTGAATTGGACGCGCTTCCACGAGCAATTGATCGAAGCGGCCAGTGCCTTGGCGAGACTCGTCTTGCCGACGCCAGGAATGTCTTCGATCAGGATGTGACCATCGGAAAGCAGAGCAACGAGGGCGAGTTCGATGGCGCCTCGCTTTCCTCGCAGCGCAATCTCGACATTGTCGGCAATCGATCCGAAAAGACCCGAGAATGTCCGAGAGGTGCGGTTCGCAGCCGGATGAGCCGAAGAGGACACGTCGGTCACGCTAGACGGAAAACTCGGCCGTTCGATTGTCGTGTCCTGAATGACCCCGAGTCCCGTACAGTGCTGACGAGATCTTGGGCGATACTTGGAGAAATCGTGCTGAACAAATCGCCAAAACAATTGCCGAATCGGTCCGATGACTACTGACACTGAAGTGACGCGCAACACGGGAACGCTGGCTCTGCACATCGGCGGGAGCAAGTTCTCTGCGGGGGTGGTCTCTTCCAACGGCGCCATCTTGTTGCGTGACCGTGTGCCGACACCAGGCCGTGATCCGTGGATCGTGATGTCGGGTCTCGTCAAGAGAATTTGCGCCGCTGCAGACGACATCGACATCGATGGTTGTGGGGTGTCGATCAGCGGTCCGGTGAATGTTCGAAAGGGGACTGCGGCACCACTCAACATCTCGACGTGGAAGGACTTCCCGTTGGCTCATTCGATGGCCGAATTGACTGGTATACGTACCGTCATCGACAACGAGGCCAAAGCACTCGCTCGCGGAGAAGCCTGGGTCGGAGCGGCCGTTGGGGAGTCGGACTTCCTGGCGGTCTACATCGGATCGAGCGTGTCAGCGGGACTGGTGTCAGGAGGTCGCGTTCTCGATGGCAACTTCGGCAATGCGGGTTTTCTTGGACACATGATCGTCGACCCCAAAGGGCGTGAATGCCGATGTGGCAGTCGGGGCTGTCTCGAAGCCCACGTCTCGGCTCGGGCAATCGAAGCCGAGACTGGACATCCGCCGGCTTATGCGCCTCACGCTCTGATCGAGCGAAACGCCGTGATGGTGGGACGTGTCATCGCTTCGACATTGGCGGTCCTCGACGTTCCCAAAGTTCTCATCGGTGGCAGTGTCGTGGGGACATGGGGTGAACCGTTCCTGAAAGCAGTCGAGAGCGAGATTCGTGCTCGCGCGCGACTCGATTTCACTCGGGGAGTGGATGTCGTCGGTGCCTCACTAGGCAGTTACGGGGTGCTCGTCGGAGCAGCAGCGCTCGTTCGTCATCGACTGGATGGCGAGTCGTGAGTGGCCGTCTCAAACTCGTGCACACCGTCGGATCGGTTTTGGTTCGTCCCAAGTTGTGGGGCGCGGGTATCGGAGTCCTCCGGTCACACCTCGTGACAGGCGGAGGAGTCGAGCGATCACGCTTTCCCCGTCTCGCAGCGGACTACATAGCGTTTCGTCTGGAGACCCAGTATGGGTCCTCGAGGGCTGTGACCACAGTTGACACCGAAGATGTGGTGAAATACTTGGAATGGGTGAAGGACTGGAATGCCAGACGATGAGAGTCGAATCTCGAGCGACGTTTCGTCGAGCTGTGTTCAGGTGACGTGACATGCGCAGCGCTCTGGTTCTGAATGCTTCATTCGAGCCTCTGAGCGTCGTTCCGAGCCGTCGTGCTGCATGCCTCGTTCTCGATGAGAAAGCCGAGGTCGTCGAACACGATGGAACACTACTGAGGTCGGAATCCCTCAGCCTGCCCAATCCACTCGTCATCAGACTGCTGTACATGGTCAAGGTTCCCTATCACCGTCGAACGGCACTGTCGCGCCGTGCCGTCTTCGCACGTGACGACCACCGCTGTCAATATTGTGGGGGAGTCGCCGATTCGATCGATCACATCGTGCCGAAATCTCGTGGAGGGCTTCATGTCTGGGAGAACGTGGCTGCCGCGTGTCGGCGCTGCAATCTGGACAAGCGCGACCGAACGCCTGATGAGGCCGGTATGAAACTCGCAAAGCACCCACATTCTCCACGCGAATTGGCATGGGTGACCGTTGCAGTCGGCAGTGTGCCAGACGTTTGGAGGCCGTACTTGGCTCAGGCGTCCTGATGCGGGGCGTTCGTGTCGAAGAGTTTTCCGGGCGCGCCGGAGAATTTCATGCTCGTGAGATGCCAGATGATCGACTCGCCCATCTGTGGTGGTTCGAAACCGAGGTCGAGGCAGTCGTTCTCGGTTCGACCCAGCGCCATGAGGTGATCGATGTCGAGACGTGTCGACGCTCAGGCGTCGACATCGTTCGACGGAGAAGCGGTGGCGGAGTGGTTCACCTGACGTCATCGGGGACTGTATGGCTCGACGTCCTGCTTCCCGTCGAGCATCCCTTGTGGGATTGCGATGTCACGACTTCGTCGTTCTGGCTGGGCGAAGCGTGGATGGAGTCACTTTGGTCTCTCGGCGTCGAGGGCCTTCATCAGCATCGGGGCGGTCTCGAGCGCTCAGAGACGTCCGATTTGATCTGCTTCGCGGGAAGGGGACCGGGTGAGGTGTTCCTCGGCGATGGGTCGAAAGTGGTCGGGATCAGTCAGCGCAGGACTCGAAGTCATGCACGGTTCCAGTGCGCTGTTTCTCTCGCATGGGATCCGGTTCGACTTCTCGATTTGTTGAGCGAACCGAAACCGGATCTCGTCGATGTGGCGAATGCTGGCAGCTCGCTGTCGATCGACCGCGGGCAACTGATCGCTCGGATGACCGGGTCAGTGATCGAACGTTTGACATCCTGACATTGCGCTACTCGAACATGCGGAATTCTTGTCTGCCCGTGCAGATCGCGTGTTCGGGCGCTATCGCCCCCACCGACCGCCAATACGAACGTTGCGCGACTGGAATCGGTCGCTGCTGCGGAGGAGGTGCTATCGCTCAGGCTGGGGCGATTTCCGGTGGTGTCGTGCTCGAGCAACGATCGATCGCTTTGACGAGAGGGAAGGGGTTCACAGCGGCTCCGCCACCAGGGTGGTACTCGAAGTGAAGGTGAGGAGTGGAACTGTTGCCGGTGTTGCCGACGTAGCCGATCAATTCGCCGGCGCGGACGACTGAGCCAACCTTGATGTTCTCGGCGAAGGTGGACAGGTGCGCGTAGTGGAAATACGTGCCACTGGGTGCTGTCAATCTCAGGGCGTTGCCGCCGAGCGAACCTGGCTGATCGAAGAATTGCCGGGTGATCGTTCCATTGGTGACCGCGTAGATGGGCGTACCAGTCTTCGCAATGATGTCGACGCCTTCATGACGACGACCTCCTGATCGAGGAGCCTGCCATGTGTCAGTGAAGTAGCAAGGTCCGAGCACGGGGAAGACGCTGATGACCGGGGGAGCAGGTGGTGCCGGCTCGGGAGTCGGGCTCGGAGCTGGAGGTGCCGGCGGAACTGCCGCCGGAGGTCCGGCTCCGGGAACGAAGCCGAGGAAGAGCGCTGTCCTCAGGTCCAAGACGCCGGTGACCGGGAGACCCTGCGCTTGCTGGAAACTCGAGATCGCGGCTTGGGTTACGGGTCCGAAGACTCCGTCAGCGCCACCTCGCACCGGAATTCCGGCGTTGACCAGCAACTGCTGCATGCTCGCAACTTCATTTCCGCGACTTCCGATCCGCGGAAGTGCAGGTGCGGCGATGAGGCCGAGAAGTTGGGCAGTCACCGTGTCGACTGTTCCCGACGGCGTCAATCGCATGTTCGTCTGGTACGCCGCAACTGCATGAGCGGTTGCTGGGCCGTACTTGCCATCCGCTCCGCCTGCGACGGCGACGCCTGCGGCGATGAGCGAATTCTGCAGTGCCCGAACGGAGTCACCGGAGTGTCCCGTGGCCATGATGACCTGCGCCGAGACCGATATCGAGGATCCTGGAGTTGCGGTGGGAGCGGCAGCCGGGGTCGGCGTCGGGGGTGTCGCCGGAGCTGCCGGGGCAGGCGCCGCAGGTCGTGAGACCGCCGGGGCGCCGGGAACGATGCCGAGGGCGATCGCAGTTGTCATGTCGACGACACCCGAAGTGGGCAGGGATCGACTCGATTGAAACGCCGTGACTGCTGCGGCGGTGGCAGGCCCGAACAACCCATCCACACCACCACGGACGGAGATTCCAGCATCGACCAATGCTTGTTGAAGCACCCGCACGAGGTCTCCGCGCTGACCGCGACTCGGAAGGCTCGGAGCGGGACTCAAGCCGAGCAGGTGGGCAGTCGTGGCATTGACCTCGCCCGTCGAAGCCAAACCACGTCGCTCCTGAAAGAGCTTCACAGCAGCGAGAGTTGCCGGACCGAAGTAGCCGTCAGCCCCTCCTCGAACTGCGATGCCTTGTCCGATGAGAGCCCTCTGAACGGCGGCGACTTGGGTATTTCGATCGCCG
>Ga0129333_10004573_pt1 | contig 12960 bp, 10 predicted proteins | sample CPB6_08_DNA_FD_94474 | JGI IMG/M metagenome (GOLD analysis project Ga0129333, IMG submission 94474) | Freshwater to marine salinity gradient microbial communities from Chesapeake Bay, USA - CPBay_Sum_0.6_0.8_DNA | ecosystem: Environmental > Aquatic > Marine > Coastal | place: USA: Chesapeake... | reverse complement strand
GGTCGAGATAACGGAGAGCGGAGAGGGCCTGGTTGATGACTCCGGCTGTGTTGACTCCTTCGAGCATGCCAACGATCTCCGTTGCCGTCCGTAGTCCGTTAGCGACTCCAGCTAGAACCACTGGTAGATGCGGTAGGTGCGGGAAGGCTGGTGGCTCGACCAACATTGAGGATTCGTCCATGACTGAGCAGCTCACCTTTACTGGGTGTCCAAGCAACATCTCTCCGATGAGGGATCCAATCTCCTGGTGCCGCCGCTCGAGAGACTGCACGTTCCAGACGGATGCCGCTGAGAGCCGCTTAGCTACCTCCTTGTTCCCTCCGACTGACCCCTGTGCTCCCGCGAGCGACTTGGTGATCTTGTGCTCGCTCGAGGCGTACTCGGTGCACTTCGCCGAGAACGGGGCATCTCGCATCCCGGAGTTCTGCGATCCCTCCCAGATGGTGAGGTTGCCTAGTGCCTGGACGAGACGTCGAGCGTCTGCGCTGCTGCCGAACTCCGCGACCGCTTTCTCGCTCAGCGACTGCGGAAGAATGTGTTCCACATGATTTACCCCGCCGGCTAGCGTCGCCACCGGAAGCCGAGGCGCACCGGTATTGGACAGCGTACGGAGGAATGTCTCTGCCCGACCCAGGAGGTATTTGACTGCGTCGTGGTCAAGGCTGTCTTTCGTTGCGGACCCCAGGAACTTCACTAGGTCTGTCTCAAACCGTGAGAGTAACGCATCTACGCGGGTACGGAACTCTGAGACGATGGTTGCGGTTTCGCCGTTTGTCCGCAAAAACTTGGCAAGGTCGAATAGATCCTTTTCGTAGCTTTGCCCCCGCTGTTCGGTGAGCACTACGACGACGGCGAAACGTTCTAGCTCTGCGGCAATACCCGAGAAGGTCTGCTCGGTGAATTTCCTTGCGGCTAACAGAGCTGGTCGCATCTGGACAACACGGCGGAAGCGGGGGACCTGGCCCAGGTCGCCGAGTGGTACGCAGTGGTTCCCGGTAGTAGGGATGCGGTACTTGAGGATGCGGATGTAGGCCTGGGACGCGGAGGCTAGATGTAGGGCCAGCTCCGAGGCGGAGTAAGTGCCGTCCTCCAACAGCTTTCTGAAAAGATCTCGTACGGCAGACTTGGTTGCCTTGTTGTCGGCAAAGTCGGCTAGGGCTAGATGGTGGAGAAATACGTCGGCCGGTACTGAACAAGCTCGGAGTTCCTCTAAAACCTTTCGCCATCCATCAGCCACCTCACGTCGCTCCGACTCGCTTTTCGCTTTGTTGAAGAGGTCAGACTTGACCCGGTCGGCGATGCAAAGCGGCTTTCCGCGGTCGTTGGCGCGTTCGAAGGATTGCCAGCAAACTGAGGACTGGGCCACCCGAATCTCCGCGAACTTTGCCTTCTTCCTGACGACGTCGAGGAACCGAGTAAGAACAACCGGGCCCGCCGGGTCGGATGTGACGAACGTTTCCTTCAACCACTTGATGATCTGCTCGTAGCCTCGGTGAAGCGGGTGCGCGGCGTTGGCGCGATCGACACGCCCGGGCGTGCCCTTGGCTAGCTGCTCCAGGAATGCCTGCGCAGGGCCGTTTGGGTACTGGTCGCATAGCCTCGGCTGCACGTTGTCTCCGTCCCGTACGGCGACGAGCGCCTCGAGCGTGTGGAGGTACGACTCGCTGAGGAGTTTGTACTCCCTACCGATGTCGCGAGCCGCGGCGAAAAGCAACGTAAGTGCGGTAACGCGTTGCTGGCCGTCGATGAGATGAAGCTCCGACCCGGTATCGAGTGTGAGGATTGAATTGAGCAAGTAATCCGGGATGTCCTCGAGATCCTCGGGCGCGGAGGCCGCGTGGTCATAGAGGTCTTTGAGAAGCGCAGCTACCTCTCGGTTTCCCCAATCGAAGGGGCGCTGGTAGGCGGGGACGACGAACTTGTGCTGGAACAGGGAGCTGACGGAGGTCGTTCCTTGGATCGAGGAACTTCCTGAGGCGAGTGTTGTCATACAAAAGATCGTGTTTACGCAGGATGCGCCGTCCAGGATCTGCGCGAAACCCCCGACATTTGATCGTGTCTACCGTCTTGGCGGGCGCAGCCCCAGGAACCCCAGTAATCTCGTAACTCGTGCTTGGGGTCGCGACGTCACTGTCAGATTGCGCGATTGCTGAGCCGATGGGGGTCATAGTCTGCGAACTCCACGATCAGCAGCGACTCACTCGTGATGTCGCCCACTACCCACCCCAGATCAACCCCGCGAAGGTTTGCGGCAGTGCCGGGGCGGACTACGAACACCGGCACTCGAAGCTCGAGCGCCCGTCTGGCGGACTCCACCTCGTTCGCGTCTGAAGCCCCCGGGCGCTCTGTATTTGGGTAGCTGTAGTACATGCCGCGGCTCTGCACCGCGTCTGCGTAGTCCCTTCCGGTGTGTAGCAGTGAGACGCAGACTCCGGGATTCGCAATTACAGACGTCCGCTCCTTGTCGTACCAGAATCCCGCGGCGCCCCGGTAAACGCTCATGCTATGCAGGACGGACGGTGGGACGCAGCCAGCAGCGAACGAAGATCGAAGGTGCTCGTAAGATCGCGCTCGCCATACGAGTTCGTCTTGCAAGCTAGGAGAAACCGGGGGTGCCAGGTGCTGCGTCGATTCCATAGATGGAGATACTGTCTCACGCGGACCAGGCTGCGCACCAATACTCGATTGCCTTTCTGACAAATACGACGGCCCTGGTCGCGCCGGTGCGGACGTACCACCGAGCATGCCGGACCTCTATTGATAGTGGGGTCGACGTCTACCGGCCCCGCTGACAGCCCGACACAGGCCCCATTGGATTCGGAGTGTCGGCAGAAGTGGGCCTCCGATCGACCTTCGTGCACCCCGACCTCCCCACCCGCGGCTCTATGTAGAGGGCGCATTCGAGCCCTCCTAGGAAGCCAGGAAGGAGGTGAACAAGATGGATTACTTCGGACAGAGCCGCCAGCACTGCGGGCACCACACCCTGCACTGCCGGGAACAGCACGCGACGTTCGGGGACGGCGAGCTGCTTTGCCATACCGGCTATGCGCCGGGGGTGTGGCAGTGTGAACCCGCCGTGACGCAGTCGCCGGTGTTGCGCTGCCGCAGCTGCGGGCGTACAAACCACCGGATGTAGCGGCGGTCCCCATCCGGGGTCGGGCATACCAGTTTGGTCCCGGATGCGTCATCGCCCGTGGATCGCCGCCAGCAGAGCGATCCGATCCTGAGAACGTGCCCGGAGACTTCCAGACGTTCCAGTTCGGGACCACTCAGTTCGTGTTCGACCCGACCGAACGGGACGGCACTCGCATCAAGTTCCGCCTACCATCACTCCGACAACGACACTCCTACGGCTTTGAGTGCTTGTCGGATGTCTGCAACAGTGGCTGCTCCAGCATTCGGGAACGCAAGAATCTCTCGCTCTGAGAGACGCGCTACATCGCCAACAGTCACACACCCATTGCGCCGCACCACGTTTTCGGACCGCTTTCGCAGGCCTAGCGACTGCACGGGCGCTGCGTATGGTCCTCTTGCCAACTCTTGGCGGTAGTTCCGTGGTGCACCTGCTCCGGTGGTGACAAGCTCGGCCTGCAGTACCGCGACAGCTTGATACGCGGGATGTCCCTCACGTAGGGCCCGAACCTGCGATTCGAAGAGAACGCCGTTTCGTACAAGTAGTTCGGAGATGGAAGCGAGGCAGTCAATGTCGAGTACGTGTCTCCCAGAGTGCGGCGCTGGCAGAAAAGCGGTGGTTGTGCCGGGAAGTAGCTGTGTGAGCCGTCCGACGAGTTGGGGCCTGCTCGTCAATAGGCCCTGGAATCCCGGCGACACTGTACCGAGTCCTAGGAATGATACAGCCGCGCCGGCGGTCTCTGCGGATAGGTCTCCCTCTTTCCGAAGATCCGGGTAACCGACCCGCCACAACTCCCAGAATGCCCAACAGCGTCGAAGAATCGTTGGGTGAAGTGCTTGACTCACCAGCTTGTTGATGGCTTGTCGTACTGCCTCTCTCGATATTTCGAAACGATCACCGATCTGGGTCATCGTCATACCGTCTCGATACAAATCAACGAACTCCAAGGAACGTTCCAGTAGCTCGGTGCTCACTCGTCTAATCGATACCTCGATCCGGAGACACTCGATGCCAGCTCTGATCAGCGGGTGATTAAGGTCTTGGAGCGCGTGCGTGTCAGTTTCGAACCACAGCCATCCCGGCAACTTGTTGAGCGCTTCGGCTACATCTGGGGCGGCGTTGCCGATAGCCCAGGCTGATCTGACGTCCGATACCCACCGAGTGAGCTCGTGTTCGCTGCACACCAGACCGACGAGATTCGGACGCTCGATCGCATGTAAGCACCGCGTCGTCGCTGCGTCTTCGCGCGCCCAGCTCCAGTCGGCAAGTTTCGAGAGTCGTTCGACGGTGGAGTTCGTCAGCCCCCTGCGCTCATACTGAGAACGCCACCGAGCGGCGGCGGCTGCGATCGCGACGCCGTTCCACTCCAAACCCGCACGCATGAGTGACGTACCGGTATGCTCGACATAGTTCTCTATGGCGTCCAGCGCGTGATCGCGAAGAGCTATGTTTGATTGCTCCCGCGAAGGAGGCCAGCTCCAGTTGGGTAGTGCTTCCAGTCGTTGCTGCCTTTTCTTGGACAGCTTGCCAGTTCGACGGTCCCTGTTCATGATGAGCCGCCAGTTCGCGAGGCGACGTTCACGTGCATCGTCCTGTACAAATCTGGGCAACCGACCGTGCGCCTGCAAGAAGGCTTCGAAATCTGAGAATGTTGCGTCCCAGACACCGGTGCGGTCGTAGTTCTCGGATACGTCTCCTTGATCAACCGTTGCGACCTGTGTCGTCGCGCTCTGACGGCAGCATCGCTTGAACAGGCGACCAGATCCACACGGACAGTGATCGTTCTTTCGAGGTGGTCTAGATGACGAGTTCGCGAACGTGGACTGGACCGTGAGGACCGGTTGTGTCGCTTCTTCCTCTGGGAACAGCGACGGATGTGGTAGCGCCCCAGTCTTCCCTGTTCCGGGGAGCTGCTTTGGGGTACCGTTAGGCACATCAAAGAGCTCTAGGTAGACGCGCTTGGTATCTACCTCGGCGGATCGGGCTAGAAGAGCGACGACCTCTCTGCGGTACGGCCATGTCGCCATGTCTTGTAGTTCGACGAGCAACTCCGGTTCTCCGCCGAGGGACTCCCAGAGCGCTGGATTCGCTCGGTGCGCTATCCTGTGGGTTGCTTCTATCGTCCCGATCGGCAGGTCCGGAATATGGGCGCACCACTCTTTGGACATGCGCAAAATCTCGCGCCATCTGTGCGGACTCACTAGACCATCTCGTTCGAGTTCTTCCCAGTCGGTCAACTCATCTGCCAAGAGCGCTGCGTATTCGTCGGCATGTTCACAGCGCAGATGTCGAACTGCCTCAGAGGTCTTCACGGGGGGCCTGCTTCAACGATCGTGTCGCTTTTGCGATTGCCTGGTCGAAGCGGAACCGCTGCATTGCAACGGTGGTCAACGCCTCGGGCGAAAGAGCGTTGTCTCTGTCGGTGGTCTTCCAGGTCCCCTTGTCCTGCTTGAAATAGATGATGCTCGCTACCGCTTCGGTGAGAGTGAGGTCGACTTCGTTTCGCAGGGCGGTACGGATTGCCTCTGGCGCGCCCAGCACACCATCGAGCTGGCGAAGCCAGTACTGCTCCAGGGATGTGAAGCCGCGGAAGTCGGCATTGACCAAAATGAGGTTCTTGTGCTGCACGTAGAGGGCGGCGCGGTCCTCCATCTCGTCTGGTTCTCGAGAACCGTCAGCGGCGTTGACCCACTGCACCTGCGGCAGGTTCAACCCAGCTACGCGCATCCCCGAGACGCGGTCGCCGGGTCGCAGATATCCGCTTCCATCCCGTCCGCCAGGGCCTCCGGGTGGGGCTGACCCCGTGGAGCCGCGACCGCCGGCCGATTTCGGTAGGGCGCCGGGAACCGGCTCATCGTCTGCTAAGGCAGCGGCAGACGCGCTCGGTCGGTAACGCTCGAAACCGAGCCGCTGCAGAACGCTCTCAAGATTCTTCCGCACTGACGTACTGCGAGCCTGGTCATCCGAGGTCGGTGCAGCGCGTTCAACGTGTGCCTTGATCTCGTTTGGCAGATTTCTTGCGAACTCGACTTCAAGCTCTCCGAGTGGGAACTCCTGGTTCCGGTGGATGAGTCGCGTTCTCGCCGTGTCTGGTACCACTTGAGAGACGAACGGCGGGAGAAGTTTGAAGTAGACGACGACGTTCTTGCAGCCGAAGGTGACGCCACAAGTACGCAAGTGGGAGTAGCTCGACGTGCCCGGCCTGGAGACCTCGTACATCTCGTCGTTGTGTACCACCCCGACATGCCCGTTCACGTTGCCGTAGGAAGCGTTGGCCTTGCTCCTTCGCTCATCGATGACCCACCAGTACGCCATCGCCGTACCACCGGCGATCTGTAGCGCTCCTCGATCCGTACTACTGCTGTCCAGGAGTATGCGCTGACCCTGGATCGTACGTGCGCTTTGATCTTTACCTTCGAGTCGCCTGGCTCGCAGCGTTACGTTCGGAGGAAGCTGGAAATATCGGGCGTTCAGCCATTTCACGAGCCAAGCGGTCGGTGCCTCCTCGCTGGACTCCGGTCGACTTACGGTGTCCGCTTCGGGGGCTGCACCAAGGAACGAAACCATCGTCCCGTGACCGGCCTCTTGTACGGCCGGGGGCAACTGACCAGTTGCATCCCATGTCGTCGATCCGGACGCGTTCGTCTTCCGAGCCCAGACACCCATCACCGACCGGTGTAGATGCATTTGTGTCGCCACGCCGTCTTTGAGTGTCGTGTAGACGACCCCAAATGGGTTGCCTGCCAGCGACGAAATCTTGGCGCCGACTCCGTAGTTCGCATCCAGGCCCTGAGTTCGGCCTGACGAGAAGAGGTTGCCGATCAGCAGATCGAGCTCCTCGGCGGTCATTCCGGTGCCCGTGTCGTAGATGCAGAGTTTTCGACCGTCGCATGCACCAGCTGGTTCCGACCAGGTGTCCTCTGCCCAGACGATCTCGCCACGACGTTCGCCGATTGCCTCGAGCCCGTTCTGCGTGAACTCCCGCAGGAACTGCAGCGGTCCGCAGTCCTGTGCCATTCGGTCGATAGCGAAAGAGATGTTTGTGGCGGATATAGGGACGTCGGTTTGCACCTTTTCTAATGTCGCGGGGCGTACCTGTAGGGGCAAATATCTGGCTGCGCTGTCAGTCCAAGAAGCACCAGAGCCATCGTCGGTGGTCAATCGTTCGCGTCGTACGGCGCAGCTTCGCCACCCTGGTGCTCGAGGCGCACGTGGCGCCAATCGAGGCTGTTCTGCGCCTGCTCGGCATGCTGGGCGTGAGCGCCGAACCGCAGATCGCCAACGACGACGAGCCGGAGGAAGCGGACGAGACCTCCACCGACCCCGACAGCACCGTGCGACCGCGCCAAGAGCTCACGTGGGTTGAGACCGCTCTGCAGGTGCTTCCCGGCGGCGGCGGCAGCCTCCACGTCCGCGACATCGTGCGTCTCGTGCGCGAGGAAGGCTTGCGCGATCTGTCGAACGCCCGCACCCCGGAGGCGACCCTCAGGCGGGACCTGCGTCAGGAGTCGCAGCGCGAGAAGCCGAAGGTCACCCAGACCGCACCGTCGACCTTCGCCAAGGCCAGTTGAGCTATCGGGGTAGACCACGGCCGACGGGGCCAGCGTCCTACTTGTGTTCTTGCTTTCCCCGGGCCTGCTTGTACTGCCGATTGGCTTCTGCCTGCATGCCTTCGGCTCTTGCGCGAAGGAACGAGTTCATCGTCACAACACTCTCTACGTTGGAGGTGACTTCGTCGACCATCTCCGGCGTCACGAAGTGGTCCGCGAGTGCAGTTCTGTGCCTCCCCGACGGGTTACTCAGGTACACCCGCGGCGATTTAGCGTCGATGTCGTTGTTTGCTACCGCGGAAATGACCGTAAGGTTGGCGTACCATAGGGCAGCGTCCCTACTATCGGGAAGATTCTGTCTCACCCAGTCTTTGGGGAAAATGTGGTGAACCTGTTGCGGGATCTGCAGTGGGTTCATGGGATCCTGCTGTGCACTCCAGTCCCTCTCGCGCGACGTCAGCATGGCTACGACGAGGTCTTGGTACAGGACCTGTGTCGCTGGTTGCTTGCATAGGAAATCTTCGGCGACGAAGGTCACCGCGCCCTGCTTGCTCCACAAGTACCTCATGGCCGCCGAACGATCCTTCATGGTCAGTAGATCTACGAGATCTTCGGCAACGGCGTCGATGTTGTTCACGGATCCGCTCTTGTAGCGCCCCTCGCGCATAGCTCCTATCAGCCACCACAGCGGGCCATCACCCAGCTCTTCGTTGCCGGCATCAAGGGAGAACAGAACAACCAGTGGCAGAAGGTACGATACGGGGACTTGGACGTTGCCTCTAACGAGGATGCCCCGGGAGCGAAGGAAGATGGAGGCTTCTCTCCATCCTCTCATTGTCGCCTCCCAGGCCCTGCTCACGGAGTCATCAGACCAGTCAGCCTCATGCAGCTGCCCTGCCCGTGTGGTTTGCTGCCAGCGGGCGGCAAACGGCCGCATCAGATCGGCGAGCTTGAGTTTGGGCATTGCCGCCCTCACTTCCCTATGCCCCTCCCGCACTACGTCGCGCACCCAGTCTGGTCGTGCTAGGGCCGCGGTGGTGAGAGTCAAGTCCCAGGAGCTGACGCGCTCCCCCTCCTGATTCAGCCGCTTGAAAATCTCTACGGCCTGTTCTGCTGTTCCGGAGAATGAGATCTCCCCCACCGTTGACGTCTGCAGCTGTTTGCGTAGACGCAGCAGGCGCTCGCGGTGCGTACTGTCGGAGTACTGCTCTTTGATTGTATCTTCACCCCACCGGAGAAGCTCGGAAACGAGCACACCACTATTGCGCGGGCGCGGGGCATCTAGCTTGATGGCTCGGACTTTCTCGCTTGCCGGGTCGAACAGCACCTGTCGCCGAAGGTCGGCCCATTCGTCGTCTGTAAACCAACGTGGCTTCTTGTCGTGTATCAAGCAGAGTGCTGTACTTCGTTGCTGCCCATCGATCAACCACCCCGTCGCATCTTGTCTGGCTTCGCCATCCTCGAGCCAGGCTGCCAACGCCGACTGGTCGCCCTTGGCCTGGAATACGGTAAGGTACCCCACCGGGTAACCGAGGTAAATCGAGTCCACCAGCTTCTCGACTTTTTTGTCTTTCCAGACAAAAGGACGCTGGAACGTAGGAAGTTGAAGAACTCGTGCGCCTGAGTCGGCACCACATTGGTCAACTACCTCTTGAAGAGTAAGCTGGCTAATGTTGTGATGACCGTAAGACGACATACAGACAGTATCGGCACGCAGTTGGCGTAAAGGCAGGTCGGCCGCGACAGGGGCCCTATGCCCCGTCACCGGGGCTCACTCGGACGGGATCCCCCGGCCACCCCACTTTTCCCGACACTTCTGTGCTAATCGGGGCGGAACGAGTGGAAAACGACCGACCCGGGGGTCCTCACAATGAGGACCCCCGGGGTAGGTGTTTGCGTCTACTTGGTGATTCTCCGGGCTGCGGAGACCACCCGATCCAGCGGCTTGTACGACGCTGACCAGGTAGCACTCGAGTTGCTCCAGAGTTTTGTCACGTACTCGACCGGGGCGCCGGCGGGGAGGATCGGGGTCCGGGGAGCGAGGCTCACCGGGTAATCACCGATCTCCGCCTCCAGTGCCCAGCCCTGTGCCTTGGTGATGCAGTACGGGACGTACAGCAGGACCAGGTCGAACGGGAGGGACTCGAGGCGGCGCTCGCGCCCGGTCCGCCACCAGTTCAGGAAGAACTCCTGCCTGGAGGTGGTGCCGGGGTCTTCCTCCGGTACCGCGGTGCGGGCATCAAGGGTCTGAGAACCGGCGAGGTAGTACTCGTTGAGCAGTGCCCAGTCGAGGTTCGACTTGCACTGCACCCTCAGGTGCATCTCGATGAACCCGGGCTCGGCCAGGTCCTCCGGCTCGTACTTACGGCTCCATCGACCGATCTTGCTCTCGTGGTACGCGCCGGTGAACCGGCGGACCGCGTCGGAGATCGCGGAGGGAGTCATGACGGTCTCGTACGCCTCGAGGGCATCGAGGGCGTAGCTGCGAACCTCCGCGGGGAGATCCAGCCTGCAGCACTTCGAGTACAGAGACTGCCCCTCGGTGGCGATACGTTCGATCGCGAGATCCAGCTCGCTCAGGCGACCCCAGGTCCCCAACGCGTCAGGTTTTGTGACCTTGGCGGTGAGTTCCAGGATTTCTGAGGACCGGTGCACGAGTGCACGCTCTGCTTCGAGTTGGTCGAGCAACTGCTCCCGGTGAGGGAACCGCTCGACGAGGCCAGGCATCGTGAAAAATGCCAATGACTCATAACTGAGTAGCCAGACGAACTGCATGAGCAGTGCGGTGAGGCACGGTATCACCAGGACATCGCAGATGTTCGACCACGGTGACGGCAGCAGGAAGCTGAGCGTCAACGTTATGCCGAACAAAACGAGTGGCAGGGCACTGGCGACGACGCGGACAATGGTCTCTACGGTCTCGTAGTTCGCGAAGGACACCGAGCGAGACGCTTTCTTTTCTGCGGCGGCGCGGCGGCCGCTTAGGGTGTGGATTGTGGTAGCCACATCACTCCAATCTGTCGAAATTGACGTGGGATAGGTGGGGGCCACCGTTGGCGCGACGGGGGCGGGGCAATCTTTGGGGGCGGAGGTGCCGGAGGGGCGGCAGGCTGGGTCGTGGGATCGGGTCCGGCGGTGAGTCTGGGATGGTGCAGGAGTGGTGTCAGAAGCGGGAGGTCACAGATCGGCCGGGATCCTCCGTTAGATGAAGCATGCCGACATCCACAGAGATCCGCCGCTACATCGTGGCCTGCGACCAACGCTTCATCGGGTTCACCGCTGATGGGGCGTACCGACTCGAGACCGAGGACGGGGAGGTGGTGATGGATCCCGAGGCGTACGAGCGGGCACACCCGACGGACCCGGAGGAGAGAACCTACGCACTCCTTCACCTCGCCCTGCGGGAGGTGCGGTCCTGTGAGACGCTCCCTGCTGGGGAGGTGGTTGACCTCCTGCTCGACATCCGCGGGGCAGTACAGACCGCCTTCGAGGTCCATGCCGGCCGCCAGCGCCTCCTGTACGAGGCCTGGACGGCCGCAATCGAGAATCGCGGTCCCTAAGGGCCCCGGGATGGGGTTCTCGCGTCTCAGGCGATCTGAGGGGGCGGTACGAGGGGCGTGTGAAGAGAGTGCGAGGGCTAGGAGGCTGGACCCTGACGGGACCGGCACGACAAACCCCCAAACGGGCGGAACGGTTCCAGGTATGGGAGAGATCGGGGAACCGCAGCGCGAAATCGAGGCACCGGCACCGGTGCGCCGTCCGGCACAGGACCCGGCACCGCCGAAAACGCGGCCCGTGGAGCGACCCAGCGAGGATCCAGAGCACCAACCGGTGGGAGCATGAGCGAGATCGAGCCTTATGCGAGCCCGATCCCGGCGTACAAGCTGGCCCGGCTGACGAAGATCGAGGGGAGCTTGCGGTTCGCGCCGCTCAACTCCCGGCCGAACGGGGCGGGCTTCTACGAGAACCCGGCCAAGGCCGTCTGCGAGGAACTTGTCGAGCACGAGGTTCCCCACAAAACCTGCACCTGCGGGTTCTACGCCGTCGCTGACCGCATGGAGCTGTGGCGACTCGGCTGGCACACCCTTGAGACCGCGACCTTACAGGTGCTGCTGTACGGAAGGATCGTGGAGCACAAGCATGGGTACCGGGCCGAGCACCAAGAGGTCCAAGCCGTCGAGGTGGCCGGGAGGTGCTGGTGGTGCGGGGACACGGCGACGGTCCTGGCCAAACGCCGGCGCAAGCAGCGGTACCTCGCCTCGAGCTGCGACCGGTGCGCCAAACTGGATGTGACCACCCTGGAGCGAGCCGGGATGGATCTGGGATGTGAGATCGGGTTCGCGACAGAACTCGAGGACAAGGCCTCGACGCGGACCGAGAAGTACGCCATGGCTGTCCAGACCCTGCCGGCGCTCGCCATTGCGGGGGCGGCCAGTGCGATCGCGATGAGCACCGGGGTGGGGGAGATCGCGGGGATCGGCGGTCTGACGGCTGGTGGGTGGTTGATCCCGGGGCGGATGCTTGCCGAGCGGATCCTCCGTCAGGCCGGGCTTGGTGTGCAGGAGGTGTACCGGGTTGTGGCCCGCACGGCGGGATGGGCCCTGTTCTCCTCCATCGGGGGATGGGGTGTGGCGGCGATCATCTCGATCGCGAACACCAGCATCTGAGATGCGGGCCCGAGGCGCCCGACAGCCAAGAAGGCATCATCGCCTCAGTGGGGCCTATGGAGACGGAGGCTGGGGTATCTCAGCGCGTCGCTGAACCCGTCTCACCGAAAGGCTCCACCTCACCGTCGGCTACCTTCTCAATAAAGGTTTTCGACCCAACCACTCCCTCGATGTCGCGAGGCTCTGTCGGAGTGAAGACGATGGTAGCTGCGGGCACGAGCTGGCCATCTTTTCGGTAGTAGAGCGTGAGCGCTCGTTTTTCGGTGTCGCCGGAAACCCAGACCTCGGTATTGTCAAGGAGAGTCGAGTACGAGGGTTGTGCAACGTCTCTCACCGACGCGGCCGCCGAATCAAGATCGCGGCCGCTCAATCCGGATGCCTCGAGGACACGGAGCACATACGCATCGGCGTTGGCGCGAACGACCTCATTGAACCAGTAGTGGTTCCAGTCGAGCCGGCCCGTGGATGCATCGACAAGGGTCGCGATCTGGTCGATCCGGCGCAGGTTGCACCAGTACAGACCGCCGCCGAATTCTTCGAGCAAGAGCGCGGGGAGCAGGATCAACGGCGCATACCCCTCCAGGTCATCGCCGTCGTGCCACTGCCCGAT
>Ga0129333_10004572_pt1 | contig 12961 bp, 5 predicted proteins | sample CPB6_08_DNA_FD_94474 | JGI IMG/M metagenome (GOLD analysis project Ga0129333, IMG submission 94474) | Freshwater to marine salinity gradient microbial communities from Chesapeake Bay, USA - CPBay_Sum_0.6_0.8_DNA | ecosystem: Environmental > Aquatic > Marine > Coastal | place: USA: Chesapeake Bay... | reverse complement strand
GGGCAAGTCTCAATGTCGTATTCCATGTTGCCCCATCTGGCGACCTGACCAAGACGGAGCCTGTCCCAATACATCCAGACCATGCCTTCCCACTTTGACTGCACTCCAGCAAGGTCGTTCAGCAGAACCAACGCCTCGTGAGTGATTGGTGGGTGGTCTTCTCCCCAGAAGATGAACCCAGAGCCATCCTTCGCGAAGTCAATGCGCGAACCAGATGGCATGAATGGCTTGGCGAAACGGCTGTTCTCGACAAGGCGACCATCCTTGTAGATGCCGTGGACGATCAGGGCGCGTTCGCAACAAAGACCAATCCATCCACGCTCCAAGTAGGCGACTTGCTTGATGTCCTGTGACCCGCCGCCGCCAAAATCCTTTCCTCCTGACGGTGCTTGACCGACAACCTCCTCAATCTCAATGCGATCACCAGTCCAAAGGAAGCATGATCCAACTCGCCTTCGTCCCATGACAATGGGGATGAATCCACCACGGGCTGTTTGATTCGTCGGCTGTTCAGCCTGCAAATCCATCGAAGCCTGACTGCTCTTGCGACGAAGCAGCAGTCCAGCACCAATGGAGATTGCGGCGACAATCGCATAGGCAATCAGGTATTCGATGCCGAAGAAGGTCGCGAGGATGGGCGTGTAGCCAGTCAACGAAGGCTCCTTGCCGCGTCTACGCGCCAGATGCACCAGACGCTTTCGCGCATCTTCTCCGTAAGCCCAGTCCAACTAACTCGACCGCCGTGCAGCCAGTTGTTGGAGTGCCAGATTACCCCGTCTCCAGCGATCATCATGTGGCACGGCTCTTCGTCCGTGTGTTCAAGCACAACGACATCCGCTGGGGCTAGTTCAGGCATCTCCGAATCCCTGCCCTTGCGATAAACGACATGGCATGGATACCTGTCGGTCATCCAGTTGAACACATCTACGGCTGGGAACTTCGCGACATACGCAGCCGAAGCAGGAAAGTCGAATGGAATGCACCCAGCATCCGCCTTGCGTCCATGCAGCCACTCAAGCATAGACACGACGAAGCGAACGCAGTCCACCCCGCCATGAGAACCCTTGATGCTGATCCCATGCCGATACGGAGTCGCATACCACCCCTGAAGTTCGTCATTGAACTCGGCAAGCGTTCTCATGCTGGCATACCTCCGCCAACCTCCCAGACTGGGTTGTATGTCGGAACAAGGACTCCAAATCCCCCAAAGTGTTCAGCGTTGTTCCACTTGCCTATGCAAGCAGACTTGTTTTTCGTGCATCCGCCGACCAAGGTGATCGGCTTGGTGAGCCATGTGTAGTTCGGATGAGATGGTGGCTGGAATGTCAGGAGCAGTTCAAGTTGCTGCCCGACTGCAACTCCAGATGTCGCGACGATGTAGTTCGCGCCGCTCTTCACCCTGTGTTCGCGGATGAAGATTTTGAGACCCTCTGCCTCGGCATAGCCGTACTGAAATGCCTGATACCCGCTGATGACCTGAAGTGCGCTGCCGATGACAGCATTCTGCGGGATGGTGACATAGAGTTTCTGATTCTGAATGCTCGTGCAAGAGACGGTGCTTACGGTCGCCTGCTGAATAGGGAACTGGCAGTTGTTGTCTCCAAACCTCCAATAGCAACGCTGCGACGAGGTGATGCCAAGGGTTACAGACTGCATCTGCGCCTTGTTGCGATAACACTCGACGGCAACGATGTCTGGTCGTCGGTTGTACCGCGCGGTAGTGCGACCAACTTGACCTTGCGCGAGAAGCCGCCTGCTGTAGTTTGCGCCTCCCCAAGTCCCGGGTACTCCAGCATCTCCCATTCGGCATTGCCAAACCGACACTCGTGTCGTTGGGAAAGGATTGCCAACCATCACATTGGCTGGATAGATGTGCAGCGGCAAGATGACTCTGAACGGCTCGTCGGCAGTACCGCCCTTGAGCGCATCGACCATCTCAAAGTCCATCTCTGGAACTGCCTTATAGGTCTTGCTCTCCCCGCCGATGTCCAGAGTCGCATCCGTATTGGCGCGAATGAACCCAACCCGATACGCCGCAGTCTCAACGCATGGATCGTTTGGTGCGCTGCCTGCGCCGTAGTCGCACAGCAATCCCCACTCAAACTCCACCATAAGGTAGAGGTTGCTGACTGTCTCGGTCAGTCCGCCAGCCATGCGTCACCACTTCCCTATTGGACAGGTTTCCTTCGCCTGACGAACCTTCGCCCAGAGATAGCAGCCACAGGCATTGCATCGACCAAGATCGTTCTTCGGACATCCAAGACAGACTGATGTGCGCCGCGAGACATCATCCTTGGATGCCATCCCGATCCCAAGATGCGTAGCCGCCAACTTCGCTGCACCAGCGATGGTCGCAGCAACGCCAAGGTTAGGCTGTTCCTGATGCTGTTCGACGGCGACCGCCTTGTTCGCAACTTCCACCGCTGCTGGAGAAGGATCGCTTTCCTTCTTCATCATGCTTGCGGGCATATCGTCCGCCTCAAGCCGAATGATCGCCTGCTTACTCGGCACGAACTTGGCGTGCAACGAATGACCGTCAATGGTGACGGTCACGAAGCAGGCGTTGTTGTGAATGCGTGTCTGTGCCGTGTTCATGCCAGATTCCCAAGCGAACCTAGTGTATCACAACTAGGTGCAAGTGGCGCAAGCAAGCGTGCATCCAGTAGTCGATCCGATTGACCCCCACTCGTTGATGAGTTCTCCAAGCACCTTCAAGCGACCAACGGCGTTCCCGGGTCGATTGGGGTCTTCTTTCCCACAACAGTCTGTAAGTGGTTTTCTCGTTCCGCCAATCAGTTGACCGCAGTCCAGAGAGGTGCAGTTTGGGTCTCGTACACAAGTGAAATCGCAAACATTCTCGTAGAACTCAAACCTCACGCATTCAGACACGGACTTTGGAGTCCCGCAGTTATTGTCGCAGTTAGCCGTGGCGCAAGGACATCCCTGTGGCGGACATTGGCAGGCTCCTCCAGCACAACATGGATTGATTATCCAAGAAATCTGCGAGACCGTCCATTGACCAGTCCTTGTGTCCAAGAAAGCGGTGAACGCTTGATCTCCAGCCGCTGCACACGCGGCTGGTGCTGGAGACCTAAAGCCAAGGACGGAACAAGTTGTATCGGGAGCCGAGACCTCTAACTCAAACTCTTTTGCCCCAGTCGGGAGGCAGTAACTCCCAGCAAGCGTGCATTTCGTACACGAACAACCCGGGCAATCAAGAGGATCGTTATCTGGTTCTTCAATGTTGTAGCAGGGGTCGTAGCAAAACACCGTGACGCGCAACTTCAAACCAGATGTTCGGCAAATGCAGCACGCATTTGGCGAGTTGATCGTCGTAGGACAGCCGAACGCGCCACCGCCAACACATGGACACGGATCGACTGAACCGCAGCAGTATCCGCATCCCGTGGTTGGAGTCGCAACTCCAGCCTCCATCTCTGGCTTGAATACGCCGCTGTGTTCCGTCAGTTTGAACTGCACGGACATCACCTCGTCCGTGCGCCATTGCTCGGTCAACTCGTCGTTGTCGAAGTAGCAAAGATGCGCGGTCGTGATTCGCGCAACAGTCCTTGTCTGGATCGCGCCAGCAACCTGTGGATCAAGGTTGCACAACTGCGTTCCATCAGAACGCAATGTGGTGTCAATGGTTGCAATGGTGAACCCTTGCCCGCTTGTCCATCCACTCACCGACAAGATGTATGAAGTGCCACCTGTCGTCCTGATGTAGATAAACTTCGCTCCGTGCGTAATGGACGGAAGGACATTGGAGTCATTTGCGGCAAAGTAGATTTCGTTGCCGAAGACTGAATACAGCGCGTTGAGGCTGTCGGATGGATTTGGGAACCAAACGGGAGCCAAACGACCACGGCGGTTGTTCCATAGTTGAAGAAACTTGAAAGCGTCCGTTCGCTTGAGGAATGTCGCCTGCACGGAGAACTCCTTGCGCGGCTCTTCCTGATACCCCTCGACTGATCGACCGATGCCAACCGTCTCCATGTCAACCGATGACGATGCGCCGATTGTGATTCCTGTCGCGTAGTCAAACTTGCCCGTCAGAAGAGGCGCGACGATTGCCGTGGTCGCATAGTCGCTGCTCGTGTTGCACACCGAACCAGAGTTGACTCGCTTTGGATTCGACTGGAACGGCGGATATGCGGCGTAATCCCATCCAGTTTGGATCATCGTGTCAGGCGAATCCAAGGCGACCACCCCGCTCGACTGCGATGCCCTGACGGACACCTTTCCAATCGTGCTTGTGTCTGGCGTTCCGTACTGCGGATTCGACGGCGATGGATCGCTCTCCATCAGCGGATAGCAGCGAAGCGGCTTCTGAATCGAAGGATTCAGCACCAGACCAAGGTTGAACAGGAACGGCGTGACATTCGGCGTGGTCGGCACACCACTCGTGTATCCAAAAGTACCGCTGAACCCGTAGTTATTCAGGTTTCCCGTGATCGGCTCGGCTTCAACGGCTGATGCGTCAACGATCTCGTGAATGATTGTCGTGACATCGGTAGCCGACGACGACACAAACGCACGAGAAAGGTTGGTGTTCGATGGAGTTGACGATCCATCGGGATACAACTGTGATGTTGGGTACAGCAGAGTTGCAGCAAGTGGCGACGAAACGGCAATCGCTGGGTCGCCTTGCTGTGATGAAAGCCCATAACTCAAGAACTGGATCGCAAGCGTCTTTGACTTTGGAGCCGCAGAAGTAAGAGAAATCGACTGCGTATACAACGGATAGGCTGAAGCCCCAGATGGATAGTCGTTCTGGTTGGTATCTGGTGCTGACGCAGACAGGTGTGTCATCATCTCCGCATCAACGGCGGCGATGAGCGATGCCGTAGCACCAGTTGGCTTCAGGAATCCGTCTCTGACCACAAGCACGACATGGGCAAGCGCGTTGTCGGTCGTAGTGCTTGTGCCAGCCGATCCAGCAACGGTAGCCTCAACATAGACTTGAGCCTCGCCATTCGCTGTGATGCCAGTATCGGCTGCACGAAGGGTGTCGATCATTGACTGCGTGACGGTCGTAGTGCGAACCTGAACGCGGCAAGTTCTCACTTGCGCTGTCGTTGGGGTAGCCGCTCCAACGCGCTGATGACTGAAGTTGGTCGGTTGATTAGCCGTGCTTCCACCGACAGTACCGCTCTCAACCCAATCGGTGACTCCGCCATTGAGCGCGACCAGCGTCCAAGTTGGAGATACCTGTGTGGTTGCGCCACCAGCACCCTTGACTGCCTTGATGACCGTTGGCGTTAGGTTCATTGACTGGCTGTTACGAGCCATCGTGTAGCCGATATGGATGATCTGATCGTTTGGCTTGATGAGAACAGCCTGCGCCTTGCTGTTGACGACAAGTTCAACGCCAGCAACGGATGTCGTCTGCCCACCATCTGAAGCACGCGATCCAACAGTCGTCGGATTGCCAGCCGTCCACGACTTACGACACCACATCGTTACCGTCGAGCCACTTGCGTATCCATAACCACCAGACGGAATGGCACTTGTGCTTGTGACTGCGTAGATCGACTTGTCGATCTTCGGCTCTTCATACTGCGCCCTGCGAAGCGGAGTCTCCAATGTGATTCGCTTCGTAGTCCTATTGACATCAGTAACTTCAGAGCAAGTGAACTCCGATGTCATAGCCGTCGATGGGACGGTTGCGATCATGGCGTTCTGACCCTGAAACAACCTTCGCGTATTCAAGTCGCTCGTGACGGCGAAGCGGTGATACTGCGGGTCGAACAGGGTCACGCCATGAATCGGATCGCAATGCAGCGGCGACAGGTATCGGCAAACCTCCTGCTTCGACAGCATTTCGTTTAGGTTGCTCCAATGATTCTGATTGAAGCAACGGCTTTCGGAATCAAGAGTCAGGGTCGGCTTGTCGCTCAAGCCGATCCTCTGGATTTCTCCAGTACGGCTCTTGCTGACCACGGTATTCCACTTGCTGCGAAGCGTGACTGGCTGACTCCAGTCGTGGATGAACAACGCCTGCGGCTCCCAGCATCGCTCCACAAGCGGAACTGCTGGATTCACCCCGTTCGCTGACAAGGGTGCTGGCGTGCCAGCGCGAGACACGAATGACGATTGCGTGACGGTCATGTGTTCTTGTTTCGACGCATGAAGTCGATCATGGCGTTCCTGCCGCCGTTGAGTAGGTTTTGCATCGCCTGCTCGTTGGCAACGATGTAGGCGGGAACTGGGGCTTGCGAACCAGACTGCTGCGGCATCTGGGGAGACGGCTGCATCGGAGTAGTGACTTCGATCTTCGGTGGGATGGTCGCCTCTGCCGTACCGCCCGTGGCGAGTTTCCGAACCCCGGGTAGGCTACCGAACATATCCTTCGGCACAAGACCTTCGTTCATGGCGTACATCACGCCCAGACCGTAGTTGCTCACAGCCGAACGCTTCATCACGAACTCACCCGGGGTGAGCATCGCTGGAACCACATCGCGATTCACATCAGGACCGGGTACTCTGCCCTTGCGACGAGGCGCATTCGCTGGGAATCCCCCCATCGCCAGATACGCGACCCCTCCACCAGCCAGAGCCAGCACCTCTGGCTCCTGCGGCTGAAGCACGGAAGCAATCGCCCTCAACGCCTTTCCAACCCCGCTCTCCTTGACCTGTCCGCCTGTGTTGAGTGCCTGCACAGGCTGCGGCTCAAACACTCTGCTGATCGTGCTGATTACCCTGTCGATCCTTGGCGTGTCGTCTGCGTTCTTCGCTACAAAGCCGCCAGTTTCGTAGAAACGCGGTTCGCTCGGAGTAGGAGCAAGGACATTGACGATGGTGTGGATCGCCTTGGTCAGCGGATCAGCACCGACGAATCCACCCTCCGCGTAGGCGCGGACGAACACAGGCTGCGGCTCTGGGGCAGGCGTGGGCTTGATTCGCGCCACAGCCGCCCTGATCCGCGACATGATTCCACGACTCGGCTGCTTCGGATCGTCGTTGCTGACCGATCCGCCCGTGTTGTATCCGTTCCATCGGCGGGGCTGACGCAAGTCTGGAACCATGCCTCCACGGTTCAACTCGACTGGCTCTGGGACAACACCGCCATCGTTGAAGAGACCAAGCCCGCCAAGCGCGGACTGGATCGCCTGAAGAATGAGCATCTTGATGATAAGTTTGCCGATGTCGATCAGCGTGCTGGCAACAAACTCCTTGAATGCCTCCCCAAGCGACTTCGTGCCGTCGATCACGCTGTCGATTGCAGTCCCAAGGTTGCTCTGGAGAGCCTGACCAGCACCTCGTCCAAGGTTCGCCAAGAACTCGTCGGCAGTCTCGACCGCACCAAGACCCTGCTTGAATCCCTCACCGAACGCGCCGCCCCACTTGCGACCAAGAGCGTCCAGATCGACCTGTGCATCGTCAATCTTCTGCTTCGCCTCGTCAATGGCTGGCTGAAGATCGCCAGCAAGGTCTGGATTCAGGGAGAGAGCGTCCTGCAAGCGGGCGCGGATCGACTCCAGTTCCGCAATGTACGCCTGTAGAGCCTGACGCTGCTGCTCAATGCTGCCGCGCGTCTTGTCGATCTGGAAGGTGGCAACACCGTAGACCGCCTCAAGGGTCGCGTACTGATTCGTACCAGCGGCAGCGGCGAGTTTCTGCGAGTTGGCGAGTTTCTCCTGCGCCTTCACTTGCGCCTCGGTCGCCTGCCTGACGAGTTCAAGCACGGGAACGCGCTGTTCCTCGACACGGAGCAACTCCAACTGCGCCTTGACCAGAGCATCCGCACGAGTGATGTCGTCATCTCCGACGAACGGCACTCCAGCATTCTGCAACTTGGTCTGGAGGAGGACTTCGGTTCCAGAGATGATGCCGTTGATCTGGGCAATGAGTGCCTGTCGCTTCGGCTCGTCTTCGGCTCCGACCTGAAGCGAACGCACCGCATCCAACTGACTCTCAAGGGTCTTGATCTTGTCGATCAGGAAGTCGATCTCTCGACCAGCCTGCTGCGATGCCTCAAATGCCGCCTTGATCCCTCCCGCGCTCTGGTCGATGAGTGACTGGTTGCCAGCGGGGATAACCGGTCCTACAGCCAACCTCTGCGAGACGACCTCTCCAACCCGCACCGTCTGCGACCGCGACTCCCTGCCGCGCTTGAACTCTTCCTCGCTCTTTCGGAAGTTCTCCTGTGCAGCCGCCAACTCCTTTGCCAGATTGTCGCTCGTGGCAAACAGCACTTTGATGAGGTCAGAAATCTCCTGACCAGACTGCTCAATGATGCTCTTTGCCTTGTCGCCTGTCGCGGTCTGGATGTCCTGCAACCGCGCGACAATCGTTTCGTAGGCGATCTTCAACTCGGCAGGAACATTGCCCTGTAGCGTCCCAAGCAATGTTGCGATCTTGCCAGCAATGTCCTTGTTGAGTTGATCGACTTCCGTCACCAGCCCCTTCGCCGTGGCATCAGCCTTCGCTGAAACAAGGCGGTCGAGTTCCGCGACGATGGCTTCACTCTGCTTCGCGCCAGCCTCGTCCTTGAACAGCGTCCGCAACGCCTCCTGATTCAACTTCGCGACACGCTTGGCGACCTCGACAACCAGTTTCTCCGCTCCGTCCGCGCTCTTGTCTACCGCAGCGCGGAAGACATTGACCGTCTCCTCCTGCGTAGCCTTGTCGTTGGCACGGATAAGGGTGACCAGCGCGTTCGCGTAGTCCTTTGCAGCCTCTTGAAGTTGCTCCCCAACATCACTAGCCTCGACACGAAGTGCATCCTGCTGCGGTGACGCAATCGGCGGCAGGATCGACTGTTGAAACTTGATCGCAGATGCCCGTGCGCGGAGTTCATCAATGCGCTTGCCGATGTCCTCGACAGCCTTGAAAATCTCCTGTTTGTCGCCGGGGATAAACTCAATGATGACCTTCGCCTGCTCTGTCAACCGTTGACGCAGTTGGCGAGTCTGCTCCACCACAGCCTTATCGCCAATAAGCCCAGCAGTCTTCTGGTCTTGGAGTGCGGCAATCTGGCTCTTGAGGTCGTCTGCAACCTTGATGGCGGCTTGGATTTCGGCGGCGATTCGATCCTCGGTGACCGAACCAATAGCCTTCCTACGCGCAACCTCTGCCTCCGCGAACCGCTTCGCCAGCGTCAGCGCGGAGTCTCCAGCCTGCTCCGCTATGCGCTGCTGGAGCGTGCCGACCTTCTCCGCCGTGTCAGTCAGTCCGTCAATCGCCGCAGATGCCGCGTCCTGAATGTCCGATTGAGTCGCCGCAACAGCCCTGCCAGCCTCGTCGGTCGTCCTAACTAGCGAGATCAGACCGTCATCGCCCTTGGTCGCGACAAAGCCAAGCGACTTGCCCATCTCTTCAAGCGACTTGACGACATCATCGCCTTCAGATCGGAGGTCAATGAACGCCTGCACAAGCGGGGCGAAGTCGCCAGCGTCCGCGCCAAGGTTCTCCAGAACCTTTCGCAAATCATCGGCTGTCTGCGCCTTGCCAAGTTCTCCAAACACGCGAGATAAGCCCTGTGCTGTTTCCGCAGCACGAGCAATCGCGCTGTCGATGAACTCGCGGATCACGGCTTCTTCCGCGTCACGCTCTGCCTGCGCCTCGCGGAGTTGCTGTTCAAAGTCCAGACGGCTCAAGCCGCCAATGCCAGCCTGTTCAATCAACGAGCGTGCAGCGGTGAGTTGCGGGAACCGATTGCCTTGGGCGGAGAATCTCTGAAGAATGTCGAGAGCAACGCCCTGCTCCGATTGATTCCCCTCGCGGAAAGTCGCTGGCAACTGCCTAGTCGGGATTCCAGTACCAGCAAGACCGCCAACCGTCTGATTGTAAAACTCTGCGCTTCCGAACCCACCGCCACCCGCGCCGAACCCACCTCGCAACGCCACATTCAGGCTGCGGATGTTGTCGATGAACAGCGATGACTCGACTTGGAACTCCGCCTGCTGGATCGCCGCGTCTGTTACCAGATTCCTGCGCGAACCAACGCCAGCCCCGTCATTCGCCTGCTGATCCCTCTGCTCACGCAACCGTGTTTGTTCAGCCAGAAGTGCGGGGCGATCCGTTCTGCGAACGAAGTCGATCCGCCTGTTGATGTCGGTGTCGTTGTTCTGCCTGACAAGTTCAGACTGACCGCGAAGGACGGCTGCAACAATCTCCCTGAACAACTCGGGCTGCTCTGACGCGATCTGCCGTAGGTTCTTGACTTCGTTCGTGAGGGGGTCGATGGCTCCGCTTGCCCCAAGAGCCGCACGAACCTCTTCTGGCAATCGCCCAACAGATTCCTTGACGGCATCGGAAATAGCCTTCGCAAAGCCCAGAATCCGATTGTCGGTATCCGTTCGGGTGCTTGCGTCTGCTGGTATCGGCTGGCGACGAGATAGTGCCTGTGCGTTCGCAAGCGTTTGCGAGATCGCTATGGCAAGATCGCCAGCCTGCGACTCGGTTGGAACCGCCTCTGGAATCACGCTTCCGCGCGGAATGACTCGCTGGATAACGGATTGAGTTGCCTCAAGACGAGCCGCCCGCGTCGATGCTGTTTCTTGCCCAAGTGCCTCCAAGATGGTGTTCTTGAGGACGAGACCGCCCTTGGCAAACGCGGCGAAGATCAGGTCTGCAAGAATCTTTCCGCCAGCGATGAACGCGACCTTCAACGCCTCGACAAGCACCGTCAGACCAGCCCTGTTCACCTCGCGCTGTAGGTCGCCAAGGGTCGCTAGCGCGACCTTCTTCTGATCCGTGGTCAGGTTCGACCGCTGTACTTCGCTCACCGCCTGCCTGATTGCAGACAGCGACCCGCCGAACGAGTTCCTGAACCCTTCGATGCCGTTCTTGAAGTTCTCAAGGAAGTCGTCAATGGCGGGGATGAAGACCTGTGCGATGTCGTCCTTGAGTGCCGCGAACACCGCGCTGATGCGGCGCAACTTCCCTTCCGTGCCTTCCAGAATGAAGTCCGCCGCACGGTTGACCTCGCCGCCGCTGTTCTGGATGTTCTCCAACTGCTCCGCAAGAGCCTTGCCTTCGTTGGCGGTCGCCTTGAAGATCAGACCCATCTCGCGGATGTTGATGCCCAAGTCTTTGGCGAGGTCTTCGTCCGCCTTGAGCGCGATGGTCAACTTGCCGAGGAACTTGGCAAGACCGTCCGCTGCAAGACCAGTCCGAGAGAAGTCGAGGTTCAGGGTCGGGATAGCCCTGTTGACTCGCTCGACAGCCTCCACGACCTTGACGGACGGTTCCTGTACCCCAGCAAGCACGCCAGACAGCACGCGGAACGCACGCATGGGCTTCACGCCCACATCGCCCAGCGCGGTGAACGCCGCCAGAAGTTCATCGAAGGAGATGCCAAGCACCTCCGCCTGCTGCGCCGCCAGTCCGACAATGCCCGTCAACTGCCCGATGGCGATGTTGCCCTCTCGTGCAGCCACAAACAACTTGTCCGAGATGGTGGAAGCGAGTTCCGCCATGCTCTTGGACGAGTTGTCAGCCTCGTCTCCGAAGCCCTTGATGATGAATACCAGCGTGTCCGCGATCTGCGCGACATTGCCGCCAGCGACCTCGCTGAACCTCTGGGCGACCTTCAGGAACTCCGCGATTCCCTTCTCGCCCACATCTGGAATGACCCCGACAGCCGCCTCCGCAAGCGCACGGATGTCCGCGCCCTCCTCAATAGAGAGCCGCTTCAGGTCTTCACGGAGCCTCTCCGTGGTGGTCTCGTTGAGCGCACCAACGGCAGCAGCCGCCTTGCGGAGCGTCTCGTCCAGTTTCGCCGCGTCACCGACGATGCCTTCGATGAACGACTTCGCCTTGAACACGCCAAGCGTTGCCACAGCCGCGATAGCGAGAGCCTTGAACGATGTCAGCGCACCAACGGTGTCGTTGACCCCAGACCGTAGGTCGGCAAACGCCTCTTTCGCGGCACGCAAGCCACGAACCTGATTCTGCAATGTCGTGGCGGCATTCGTGATGCCCTGCCTGAATCGGCTGTACGAACTGACGAGAGCCTCAATCTCCCTCGCGTTCGACCTGATGCGCGGCGAGTCCTTGTCCACCGCCGTACCAAACCGAGCGGTGGCATCCGCCGCTTCCTTCGCAGCCTTCGCCTCCGCCGTCAGCGTGGTCTTCAACTGCTCTGCGGGCTTGGTGGCGGCAGCGACCTTCTGCCCAGCCTGCTCCGCCTGCGTGCCGACCTTGCCGATCAGATCGCCAGCGGACTTCGCCTGCGCCGTCAGAATCGAAAGCGTTTTCGTGAACTCCGCGATCCCGCTCGACAGCGCGTCAAGTGCAGGCTTGACCTGTTCCTTCAGAACAATGTCGATTGAGATGTCAGAGCCTTCAGCCACGCTGTATCTCCTGATTCAGCCGCTTGTAAGCCTGCTGCCCTTCCTTGGATAGCAGGGATGCCGTTCCGACCCTGATTATCTCTCCTTGCGAGGCTTGGAAGCGTCTTACTGCGAGAACTGCGCGTTCGGAGAACAGATTGAACTGCTTGAGCGTCAGTCTGTCGATGTCTGGCTTGCTCCAGCCGCAGAGGATGAGCGTTGCGTAAGCGTCTGCCAAATGTTGACCTTCTGACCGCCCACCCTCTCTGCCAGTTCTTCCAGAAGGCTCACCCAAGGGCGGATTTTGTCCTCCGACCCGAATGATTCGATGACCCACTCCTTGACGACGATGGGGTAGACCCAGTTGGGGCATCGGTCGTGCTTGAGGTCGATGCCCTCGACGCACTCGTTCACGATGTCCAGAAGATCGTCGGCTGCAATCTGGACGATCATGGGCATGATGACGCTCGACCAGTCGCCTCCAGCGGGAGCCTTCCCGATCTTGTCCATCGCCTTGGTGACGGAATCCTTGAAGGTGCGGAAGTGCTTGATCGCCATCGGGTAGATGGTGACCCTGATAGTCCTGCCGTTGCCCTTGATCTCAATCGTCTTGCCGGGGAACAGTTCGGCAAGTTCATCTCGCGCTTGAGGCATTTTCTCTCCAAAAGAAGAACCCGTGG
>Ga0129333_10004571_pt1 | contig 12966 bp, 15 predicted proteins | sample CPB6_08_DNA_FD_94474 | JGI IMG/M metagenome (GOLD analysis project Ga0129333, IMG submission 94474) | Freshwater to marine salinity gradient microbial communities from Chesapeake Bay, USA - CPBay_Sum_0.6_0.8_DNA | ecosystem: Environmental > Aquatic > Marine > Coastal | place: USA: Chesapeake... | reverse complement strand
GGAGACAACACAACCCAAACCACTGCGTTTACAGGCACGGCATCCAACGTCACTGGGACGGTTGCCATTGCAAACGGAGGTACAGGTCAGACGGATAGGCAGGCAGCAATGGACGCTTTGGCTGGAGCAACCACGTCAGGACAGTACCTCAGAGGAAATGGAACTGATGTCGTTATGTCGGCTATCCAAGCCGCAGATGTTCCTACGCTGAACCAAAACACCACTGGCACGGCGGCAAACGTAACGGGCACGGTGGCTATCGCGAACGGGGGCACGGGGCAGACCACACCAAATGCAGCAGTAAACGCTCTGCTTCCATCACAGAGTGGCAACAGCGGCAAGGTTCTCTCTACGGACGGAACGAATACATCGTGGATTACCGCAGCGGCATCAGGCGTCTCTTCGATTTCCGCAGGAACCACAGGGCTCACGCCAGCCACTGCATCCACCGGAGCGGTCACACTCGCAGGGACGCTAAACATTGCCAATGGCGGCACGGGTTCCACCAACGCAGCAAACGCCATCAACGCTCTTGTTCCAGCCCAAGCGGGAAACAGCGGCAAGGTGCTCACAACAAACGGGAGCGTTGTGTCATGGGGCGCGGCGGGTGGCAGCGGGATAACGGCCCTAACTGGGGATGTAACCGCATCCGGAAGTGGCTCCGTAAGTGCAACCGTGCAGAAGATTCAAAGCAGGACTGTTGCATCCACAGCACCATCAGCAGGACAAGTTCTTGCGTGGAACGATACAACAAGCCAATGGGAGCCAACAAGCGCAGGAGGAGCCGTATCATACGATGTTCTTCGCGTTCTCATTGCAACGCCAGGCTATGGAACTTACGTTGTCCCATCAGGATACAAGTACGCTGACATCTATGCTTGCAGTGGGGGAGGAGGGGGAGGTTCTGGCATGAACACTTCAGGGAATGCTTCTGGTGGAGGAGGAGGTTCGCACGGCGTTTTCTGCTACAGAGAAAAGGTGTATGTTGAAAATACACAACTTAGCTACACCATTGGGCCAGGTGGAGTTGGAGGGACTCAAGACTTGTTAACTGGAATTGCAAACCCTGGCACAGCAGGCGGTGGAACGGTTGTCCAATTTGGTTTCCCTCCACCAGGAGGAAGTGCGTCAGCAGTAATTGCAGATTGTGGATACTATGTTAACTCTGGAGCATTAAACAACAGTGGGGGAAGCGCAGCGTCACCAAGCGGGGCTTCTGGAGGATTCATAAATTTCTCTCAGGCTTGGCTCCAAAACACTCAATTTGGAGGGGCGTCAACGAGCGCAACGGCTGGAAGTCAGGCCGCAAACTCAATGCTTTACACACAAACAACATATGTTTCGTCAGGTGGCGGGGGCGGCGGTGTAAGCAGCGTAATAGCTCCAAATACATTTGATGGGGGAAACATATTGGACAACAACTACGTTTTATACAGTTCAGCAACGCCATTGAATTACGCTGGGATAACAGGCTCATCAAGCACGATTGATGCAACGAGCGTATCTGGGAATCCAACTTTGAATATATTCTGGGGAGGCGCAGGTGGCGCGGGAGCCGATCCATCAACAGCTATTTCTTCTGGCGCGGTGTTTAGGGCTGGAAACGGAGCAAATGGGGCTTTTGGATGCGGCGGCGGGGGAGGCGGGTCAATGTTCGACCTATCAGGCAACTTTAGCACATATACTGGCGGGAACGGTGGAAACGGAGGAGATGGATTTATACTGATGTACCTCTACAAGTAATATGCCTAAATCCGTATCACTCTCTGTAGGTCGCGGCGAAAAGCTCCCAGCCTCCAAAGGGGCAGGGCTGACCGCTAAAGGTCGCGCTAAATACAACGCAGCAACAGGCTCCAAGCTCAAGCCTCCAGCTCCAAATCCCAAGACCAAGGCAGATGCGGGGCGCAAGGCTTCGTTCTGCGCGAGGATGAGCGGGATGCCTGGGCCTATGAAGGACGAGAAAGGCCGGCCTACGCGCAAAGCTGCTTCACTCAAACGCTGGAACTGCAAATGAAAAAGGGACTCTACGCAAATATCCACGCCAAACGCGAACGCATCGAAGCTGGCAGCAAAGAGCGGATGCGTAAGCCGGGCTCCAAGGGAGCGCCGACCGCAGCCGCGTTCAAGGCATCAGCAAAGACCGCCAAGAAGAAGTAAATGGAAGTACCGGTACTCAGCGGCATCTACACCAATGGAGCGAGCGACTTCCGTCGCAGCTACCCGCGCAACCTCGTACCGGTCATCCAACCAAACGGCATCAGCAACGGTTATCTAAGGCCGGCTGATGGTATCGTTCAGTTCGGCACAGGTCCAGGCGTTGACCGAGGTGGCATTGAGTGGAAAGGAACGCTGTACCGCGCCATGGGCACCAAGCTCGTCAGCGTGGATGTTCTCGGCGGCGTCACGGTGTTGGCTGATATTGGTGGGTCTGGGCAGGTCACTTTCGACTACTCAACAGACCTGCTTGCGGTGCTGTCAAACGGTACGTTGTACTACTGGAACGGCACGGTTCTAACCCAGCTCGCAGACGATCCTGAGCTTGGGCCGCTCATCGACTTTTGCTGGGTGGACGGGTACTTCTTCGTCACTGACGGCTACCTGCTGGCTATCACCAGCATCAGCGACCCAACGGTCATCTCGTACAAAGCGACCAGTGAGGCCGACCCGGACAGCGTTGTCTCCATTCAGAAGTTCAGGAACGAGGTCTATGCGGTTAACCGACACACCATCGAGCTCTTCAACAACGCGGGGCTTGCAGGGGACTTCCCGTTCGTGCGCGTTGAGGGAGCCCAGATACAGCGAGGGGGTGTGGGAACGTACACCTCATGCGTCTATCTGGATGCTATGGCATTCGTCGGAGGCGGGAGAAACGAGCAGGTCTCGGTATGGCTCGCGACTGGGGCAAACACGGTCAAGGTCTCAACCCGTGAAATTGACCAGATTCTGGCAAGTTACCCTGAAACTACTCTGGCTCAGATTGTCTGTGAAACGCGTCTTCACGATGGACTGAACCACCTGTACATTCACCTTCCTGACCGCACGCTTGTGTACGACGGCACAGCCTCGCAAATCGCCCAACAGGCCGTTTGGTTTGTGCTCGCAGACGGTATTGTTGGCAACAACGGCTACCGCGCACGTAACTTTGTGTACGTCTACGACAAGTGGGTGTGTGCTGACACCACAACAACGAACCTCGGCTACACGGTAGACACAATCTCGTCGGTGTGGGGAAACCTGACCGGCTGGCAGTTTGAAACACAGATTTTCTACAACGAAGGTAAAGGTGCCATTTTCCATGAGATGGAACTTGTGGCACTTACCGGGCGGGTGGCGCTTGGCGTTGACCCAACCATCTTCGCAAGCTACTCAGCAGACGGTCTGACTTACTCGGTCGAACGCGGCATAAAGGCCGGTAAGATTGGCGACTACTACAAGCGCCTGACGTGGATGCGTAACGGTCGTATGGGAGATTGGCGGACGTACCGGTTCCGTGGGACGAGTGACGCGCATATGTCCATCGCACGACTTGACGCAAGGCTCGAACCACTTGTCTGGTAATGGCGAACCGCATCAATCTCAACCGAAACGACCTAGCAAAGTTCTTGCCTGATCAACGGGCAATCCGAGCTTTCGAGGAACTCTTTGCCAGCGTCCCTACAGCCACCGAAGCGAACGAGTTCGAGTCCGCCGGCGCTCAAGCAAATGCACAGCAGGCGCTGGACTCCATCGAACGCCTCTCAAGGCTTGTTGAACTATATGCCACAGCTCCCGCGCCAGAACCACTGCGCCAGCTTCGGTATGGCACCTTTTATGATACGACAACGCAAACGTCCACGGTCATAAACACGCCAAAGGCCGTCACATTCAACTCAACAGACTTGAGCTTCGGCGTGCGCATTGGAACGCCTGCAAGCCGCATTTACGTCGATTCTGAGGGCATATACAACTTCCAGTTCTCAATGCAGTTGGACAAGACCGCAGGAGGCGTCGGTTTGTTCTATCTGTGGGCAGCTATCAACGGCGTTGATCAAACCAATTCTGCAACGCAGGTTCGTCTTCAAGGCAACAACGCGGAAAGTGTTGCGGCATGGAACTTCGTGTATAGAATGAACGCGGGAGATTACCTTGAGTTTGTTTGGTCATCGGACGTGACAGACCTCGAAATCAAGGCTTTTACCGCAGCCCCACCGGTGCCTGGTATTCCGTCCGTTATTCTCACCGTAACAACTGTCCCGCTGTATGGCCGTTAACGTCAAAAACATCATCCCGCCCAAGCAGGCTGAGGCTTCGCAGACGACTCAGTACACGGCGTCTAATGCCAAGTGTATCATCGACAAGTTTACCGCGACAAACACTTCTGCCAGCAATGTGACGTTTTCGGTCAACTTGGTTCCTTTGTCAGCTTCCGTAGGTGACGCAAACTTGATTCTCGACGCCAGAACGATTTTTCCAAACGAGACCTACACTTGCCCGGAACTCGTCGGACAGGTTCTTGAAGTAGGCGGACGCATATCGACCCTAGCAAGCGCAGCCGTTTCAATCACCATTACTGCTTCGGGGAGGGAAGTGACGTAATGAGTGAAGAACTTTCAGTACCGGTAAACGATCAGATTGAGAGCCTTGAGAAGGAACTTCTCAATCTTCCACAGGTTGAGTGTCCGTTAAAACACAACTTTGCGCCTGGGGTCTATATGCGCGAGATAACAATGCCTGCTGGCAGTTTTATCATTGGGCACGAACATCTTACTGAGCATTTCAATGTGGTTCTTACCGGCAAAGCCCGAGTGATGATTGACGGCGTTATCGAAGACCTTGTTGCGCCGTGTTATTTCATCTCAAAACCCAATGTCAGGAAAGTGCTCTTCATTTTGGAAGAGATGAAGTTCGCTACCATTCATCCAACAGACGAGACCAGCGTTGAGGTTTTGGAGTCAACATTGGTGCGTAAAAGCAACTCTTTCATCAAGTTTGAAGAAGCAAAAGCTCTACTTGAAAGTTTAACCACTTAGGAGGATTAAAAAATGGCATTTGTAGCAGTAGGAACAGCAATTGCAGTAGGAGGAGGAGCGGCTTTAGCAGGCGCAGGCACGGCAGCAGCGATTGCCGCTGGGGTTGCGGCTGGTGGTGTTGGCGCAAGTATTTACGGACAAAAGAAAGCTTCTAGCGCAGCAAAGGCTGCTTCAGAAAGAGCAGCGGCAGCTCAGTTGCGAGGTCAAGACGCTGCTATTTATGAGCAACGCAGACAGTTTGATGCAATGCGGGAGATTCTCTCGCCATACATCAATGCTGGTCAGCCTGGGCTTACACAACCATATATCGGCGCTGGCCCTGGAGCGATTCAGCAAATGCAACGTCTAGCCGGTCTTGGTGGTGAGCAGGAGCGCCAAAGAGCCCTTTACGCTATTCAACAATCGCCGCAGTACAATCAACTCGCTGACATCACAAAAGAGAAAATTGATGAGCTTTATAGAACTAGAGAAAAACAAAGAGAAAAAATCAAAGGAGAAGATGCTTTAGCTGAGTTTGATTTATCGACTAATGCTGCTGCCAGAAACATTGAGGCCCAAGGATACGCGCAGCAACAGGCTCTATTTAAACCGATTCTTGAGGACAAGCAGTACGAACAGCTTGGCATCGAACAGCAACGTCAAGCTATCCAGCAGATTGAGCAGGGGCCGCTTTACCAAGAACTCGCCAAGCAGGGCGAGGAAGCGATTCTTGCAGCGGCGTCAGCCACCGGGCGGCGCGGTTCTGATGGCACTCAAAGCGCACTCGCACGGTACCGTCCGCAGCTTCTTAATCAGCTTATCGATCAGCAGTACGCACGTCTTGGTGGTCTCTCCAATGTAGGACAGGCAGCAGCGCAGAATATGCTTAACTTGGGTCAAGCGTCTGCGGCAGGACAAGCTGCTGGCGGCATCCAGTCTGGAAATGCAATTGCTGGTCTTCTCTCGTCACAAGGAGCAGCGCAGGCCGCTGGGATTCAAGGAGCAGCAGCGGCTCGGGCTGCTGGATATACTGGTATGGCGAATGCAATTGGAAGCGGATTACAAAACTTCGCTCTACTGAATCAGTTAAGTGGAGGCTTTGACAGCGGCGGAGGCGGCTATGAATCCTTTGCCGGTTCTGGCGACTGGACAATGGGACAGGGGGCGCAGTCTGGATTTATGTCCACCAACGTGTAAAATTATGGCTGATTTCAACTACAACATTCCAATTCAGCCTCCAAATCCAGGTCTGTTCGGAGGTAATCTGATTCAAGGGCTCTCAGCTATTGAGGGGATTAAGGCGTCTCGCGCCCAGCAGGAACAAGCGGCGATGATGGCCCCGCTCCAGATTCAAGCCGCTCAACTCGGTATCCAAGGCCAACAACAGCAGATGGCACAGAGCGCGGCGGCGGCAAGGCGTGCAGAGTTTGGATTCCAGCAGCAGTTGCAGGCGCTTCAGGCTGAGAGGGCAAGGCAACAAGAAGTTGGAAAGGCGTTCAACAGCTTTGTAAGCTCTGAAGAAGCTGGCACAGAAGCGCTCTTGCCGGTGATTGGGAAGTTGAACAAGGCAGAGTTAGATGCTGCTACTGCGGCAGCTCAAATCCGTCTTGGTCAGATTGCCAGCAAGATGGATCCAAACGATCCAGACCCAAAATCCGTACAACAGATTGGGCAGTTGAGTGCGCTTCTGCCTTCAAAGGAGGCTGAAAGGTATGACAACATCCTGAAAGCCATGCCAAACAAGTACCGTGATGGGCTTGTGAACACCATGCAGGACGCTGCGATGTTTGGGATGTCAGGGAACAACACCGAAGCGTTTAAGTTGATAAACGACCAGATTTCTGCATTTGCAAAAGACCCTAATCCGGTTGCTCAACGGATGTCTAAAGAGCTTCAGACAGCTTTAGACAGACTGCCAGAAGAAGCGCCTCCTGCAATCTGGGCAAATGTTGCTTACAGCAATCTTTTGAAAGTAGACCAAAAGAAAGCAGATTCTTTTTTGGGCTTCCTCAAGGAACGCGCTCCTGAGCAGGTTGCCAAAACCGAGTCCGAGACATCGTTGAAGAAAGCAGAGGCTCGACTTAAGGATTTAGAAGCAGACTTCAAGAAATCTGGCGCGCTTGACCCAGAGAAGAAAGCTTCGCTAGAAATTCAGATGAAAGAAAACTTTGAGGCTGAACCTTTTGTTAGAAATTATATTGCAAGAAGAGACCTCGTCACAGCGGTTCAGTTGGCAAAGGAACTTAAGAGCATCCCTGGTGATGCGTCAGCAATTGTTGCGGCTGTCAAAATCAATGACCCAACGTCAACGGTCAGCGTGACTGAAGCAGGAATGGTTACCGGTGGGACGATTCCAGCCGCATTCAGATCGCTTGTTGCTAAAGTAAACGAAGGAGGAAAGCTTTCCGAGAAAGACAGGGACGACTTGATTCGGATGTCAGAAAGGCGGATGCAGCAATCTGAAAAAGAATACAATAAATATCTAGAAAGTAACAAAGCTATTGCTGAAAGGCGTGGCCTAGATATTCAAAACATCTTCTCGCTTCCAAATGCGCCAGTTGAGTCTGTACTTGGAAGCAAAGCGCCACAGACGCGCCAAGAACAACTCAGGAACAAGTCCGTACCACCGCCGGTGCCAACTGGTGCTGGCGCAGGCTGGACTCAAGGCAGTCGCGGCGGAGTGACATTTGAATTCAAACAGAAGTAAAGTCATGCCAGTTTACGACGTAAAGATCGGCGACAAGATGTTTGAGGTTAAGGCTGACTCGCCTGAGGCCATTCCATTTGCAGTAGATGAAATCATTGGAAAGTTTGGATTAAAACCTCAGGAGCAAGGCCCAGAAATGCAAGGCCCACCGGCTCCTCCAGAGGCCGCACCAGCCGAGGCACCGCTGCCGTCTGCTGCCAGCGAAGAGGCGATGATTGGGCAACCGGAGACGACGGCGGGAGGGTTGGCGGGTGGAGCGTTGCGTGGACTCAGCCCTGCGGCTCTTGGGGCTGTTGGAGGCGCAATCATGGGTGGAGCACCCACCGGTGGCATTGGCGCCGTTCCTGGTGCCCTTATCGGGGCTGCTGGCATGACTCTGGCCGATCCGGTTGTTTCTGGCATCAACTCGCTTTTCGGTACGCACTACACAAAACCGTCTGATGCGCTAAACCACTATCTCACTCAACTCGGAGTGCCTAACCCTGACACGCAAGCAGAACGCCTTGCAGGAGCAGTAGGACGCGGTGTTGGTGAAGGTCTCGGTCAGGTCGGCCTTGGCAAGGCACTCATGGCATCAGCCAGACCGGCGATGCAGGCAGCAGGACGGTTCTTTTCGGAGAAGCCTGCTGAACAGATAGCTTCTAGCGTTGGAGCAGAAGTTGGTATGCAGGCGGCTAAAGAGGCCGGCTACGGCCCTACAGCGCAGCTTCTGGCCGGTCTTGGTGGCGGCATGGGTGCTGGTATTGGCGCAGGGGCTAGAATCAGCAAAGCTGCTGCTCTTCCAGAAGGCGCGGTACAGGCCGAGAAACGCGGCATCGAGACGATTACCTCCCAAGAGTTCAAGCCAGAGACGCCACTTGGCAATGCACTGGCAAAGACCAGAGAGATTACACCGTTTGGAACCGGCTCGCTTCTACGCAAGCAAGAGAAGCAGCGGTCAGAGGCAATCCAAGATTTTGTGTCTGAATACGCTGGTGTTGGAAGCCCTACGCTCACGGAGGAATTGGCAAATCAGGCGATTTCTCAGCGTGAGAAGATTGTTAAAAAACTGTCAGGGAATAAGCAGGATGTTCTCGGAAGGCTTTCTATGACAGGTCAGCTTGTAGATATGTCTGCAACGGCCAAAAAAGCCGAGGACTTGGCGCTTGAACTTGAGAACATTAGCCCAACAGCAAACAAGCAAGCGATTGACGATCTCATCAACTTCTCCTCTGAAATTGTCGGCAAGACACCTGAAGAGGTTGAACAAAGACGAAAGGTTCTTTTTAAGAGTTTGACAGACCCAACTATCGGAACGCCAAAGGACATGGCTTCAAAAGCCTACAACGAGGTTTATACAGCGTTGAATCAAGACCTTGGCAACCACATCAAACAGTTTGGAAAACCAACTGATTTCACCAAGTGGAGTGTTTCAAACCGTGCTCTTTCTGACCTTGCAGATGACCTTAAGGCGTCCTCGTTTAACTCGCTTCTCAAGAAAGGCGAGTTGACGCCTGAAATCGTTAACAACGTGCTTTTTACGGACAAGAAGAGCAGCATCGAAAGACTCTATAGAAACCTGTCAACAGAAGGGCGTGAAGTTGGAAGAGCGGCAATTATCACCCGTGCATTAGAGAATGCCACTGACCCGTCTGGCGTGATTGTGCCCAACCGGTTTGCAACTCAACTTGGGAAACTTGAAAACCAAGTGAACGTGTTCTTCACAGGTTCTGACCTAGACAGTGTGCAGGGGCTTCAGAAGGCTTTAAACTACACTCGTAGGGCTGGAGAGTTTGCAGCAAATCCACCAACTGGCGCACAGGCCGTTCCGTTTGTTGCGTTCTCTGGTCTTCAGAGTCAACTCGGACTTGTCGGAGCTGGCCTTGCCGCAGCACTAAACACCGGTCTTGTGCGCTTGTACGAGTCCAAGGCAGGTAGGAACCTTCTCGCCCAACTTGGCAGGGTCAAGAGCAACAGCAGTTCAGAGCGAGCGGTATTGACCAGTATCGCAAACTACATGGGCTCCAACAAAGACATCCTCAAGCCCAGCGAAGAACCACCTCAAGAGTAACACACCATGGCCTACATCGTTTCTCCATTCACGACCTTCGCCGACACAGACGGCTCGCCGCTCAACAACGGTTACGTCTACATCGGCACGGCGAACTTGAATCCAATCACAAATCCCATCTCGGTGTACTGGGACGATGCGCTCACCCAGCCGGCAGCGCAGCCTTTGCGGACGCTGAATGGCTTCTTCTCGCGTTCTGGCACACCAGCTCGCGTGTACACCTCCGCGACGAACTTCTCGATGGTTGTGAACGACAACAAGGGCGAGCTCGTTTACTCAGCCATGAGCACCGATGGCAATGTGTCGCAAGTAGACTTCGCGGCGTTTCAAGCCAGCGTGAACGCCAGCCTTGCTACCAAGTTGAGTTTGACCGGCGGAACGATGACAGGCGCTATTGTGCTTCCGGGTGCTCCGAGCGCAGCCTTGGAAGCGGCAACCAAAGGCTACGTTGACACAGCGGACGCTCTAAAAGTCAACAAGGCCGGCGACACCATGACCGGCAAGCTCAATATGGCAGCGGCTGGCATTGGCTTCTCGGATACCTCGACGCAGACAACAGCAGGCGTAGCGAAGACCGGTGACACCATGACAGGGCTGCTTGTGCTCTCTGGGTCTCCAGTAGCGACTCTTGGAGCGGCAACAAAAGGGTACGTCGATACGACGGCAGCAACCGGAAGTCCTGTTAAAGCGTGGGTAAATTTTAGTGGAGTACCATTAAATGGAACATACGGTCGCGTTGGGACGTTGATTACGGTCGCGATGACCGCTCATGGAATGACTACTGGACAAGTTGCAAGCCTGTCCTTTACAACGGGCGGTGCTACATCTGGAAGTTATACGGTTACCGTCTTAGACGCTAACAACTTTACTGTCACTGATTCTATTTCTGGTTCAACAAGTGGGAATGTCACCAGAAACAATTTCATCCGAGGAAGTTTTAATGTGTCAAGCGTTACAGATAACAGCACAGGTGACTATACGGTGAACTTTACGACGGCGATGGTGGATGCGAATTACAGTATTAGCGGGACAACCTCAGGCAACGGCATTCAAAGCGGGTCGCATTTATCTCCATTGGATACTGGAGTTACAGCTGGATCAGTAAGAGTTTATGATGCAAGGGCTAGTGGGCCAATTGACAGACCCATCATTTCCGTTGCCATCTTCCGCTGAAATCCCATGAAAATCATCTACACCAACAGTGAAGGCGGCGTCAGCGTCATCATGCCAACGGGCGAGTTAAGTATTGAAGAAGTCGCCGCAAAAGATGTCCCCCAAAGTGTTGCCTACGAAATCGTTGAAGATAACGTCATACCCACTGATCGCACGTTCCGTAATGCATGGGTAGCCAACGGTAAGACAATCGAAGTCAACTTGGATAAAGCCAAAGAAATCAGTCACTCCATCCGACGCCAGTTACGCGATGCGGAGTTCGCCCCATACGACGATGCAATCGTCAAACAAATCCCAAATGAAGCAGAGACCGCTGAAGCGGCTCGCGTTTTGATTCGGGAGAAGTACGCTCAAGTGCAGGTCGCCATTGATGCGGCCCAAGACGTGGACGGTTTGAAAGCAGCTCTCAATCTCTGATTATGAAGTACATACTGAACCGGTTGTTCGAGCCCTCCACATGGCGTGGGCTGGTTTCATTGGCAACGCTCTTTGGGCTAAAACTGGCCCCAGACCAATCCGATGCGATTCTAACCGCTGGCGTAAGCGTCTACAGCGCCATCAACATCTTTCGTAAGGAGAAACCGTGATTGCCGACATCTCACTTGAACCCATGGTAAACCAACTCGTTGCTCAAGGGCCGCTGGCGTGTGCGCTGGCGGTTGCTATCTGGTATCTCTCACAGAAGATTCGCGAGTGCGAGGATGACCGGAAGGAGTTGTGGAAGAAAGTAAGCGAAATCTCGGAGCGGTTCTTCCAAGAGCACAAATGATTCTCTCTGACGACGGTCTAAAGCTCATAATCGATTTCGAGGTGGGCGGCGGTGAGGAGTACTACCGCAAGTTCCTTCAGAGTCCTACTTGGCCTGGGGAGCAAAGCGGGGTGACAATCGGGATTGGCTACGACTTGGGCTACACCACACCGCAGCAGTTCGAGGAAGCGTGGGAGGAACTTCTCCCTGAGTCCGATTACGTTGCGCTCACCGCCGCCCTTGGAGTTAAGGCCAACGCAGCTCGCGAACTCCTCCACGCCTCGCCAGCAATGCGATCGATTGTCATCCTTTGGCAAAAGGCCGTTGAGGTTTTCCAAAAGAACACACTGCCAACATTTTACCTGCGGATGCTACGCATATATCCACAGGCAGAAGACCTGCCTGATGAGGCGCGAGATGCACTTATCTCCTTGGTGTTCAACCGTGGAACGGCTCTCTCTGGCGAAAGACGCTCGGAGATGCTGGGCATCCAGAACGCCATGCGTGACCGCCGGTTCTACGACGTACCGGAACTCATCCGCTCAATGAAGCGGTTGTGGCCTAACACCAAAGGCTTACAACGCCGCAGAGACGCTGAAGCAGACCTGTTTGAGAAGGCTCTTGAGCCTAGGCGTAAGCGATAAACTCCAGCCCATTGCCTTCAATCTTCGGTAGCATACCGTTCTCGTCGTAAATCCCTGCGCCTTTGGGGATAATAGTGTCTGGAGGAAGTGCGCTACCCATGGTTGCAATCGGCCCAGATGACGAGTGTACTTTCGGAGCAAGCACCAAGAGGCCAGCTTGCATTCCATGAACACCGGTGTACCGCTCGACCAGAGCTTGAAAAGAGACAGGTTCCATGGGCCAATACGTTGCGAGAAAGCGCCTTGCGACGAAATAAAAAAAGATGTTGCGATACGCAAAAAATGCGTACATCTTCATCCCCGCCATGAGCTACCAAATCGATGCGAGGCACATGGTCTTCCGGTTCGGGGGAAAGAACCTGCTCTGGAAGAAGTTGGTGTTAGCGGGTGTGCTTGTGCAGCCGCGAACAATATCAACATGGGTTCGCAGACGGAAAATCCCGCTGGATAAGTTCGCCGCGCTTGTTGCGTTGGCGCACAACGAAGGCTGGTCGCTCCGACTCGAAGACGTGTGCCATAAACTGAAAAGAGAACTAGAAAATGAACCTAAAAAAAATGAGGGACGAGATAGCCAAACGGCTAACCAAAATCTCCGTCCTTGAAGATGAGATAAAGACGCTGGAGGAAGCCATCATGCAAGAGCATGGAGCGAACCT
>Ga0129333_10004570_pt1 | contig 12966 bp, 15 predicted proteins | sample CPB6_08_DNA_FD_94474 | JGI IMG/M metagenome (GOLD analysis project Ga0129333, IMG submission 94474) | Freshwater to marine salinity gradient microbial communities from Chesapeake Bay, USA - CPBay_Sum_0.6_0.8_DNA | ecosystem: Environmental > Aquatic > Marine > Coastal | place: USA: Chesapeake... | reverse complement strand
TTATCAATACCTTTAATGAAGCTGTCACGAAGGATGACGAAGCAAATAACGTTTTAAATAAATAGCCATGCCATTAGTTACAGCTCCACTTTTTTCGCTCAACTCGCAATACAGCCCGAATGTTTTTCTTTTTTCGATGGCGAGTGCTAATCCTTTAGTTATGGCGGAGGCGGTCATTGCAGTAGACTTAACAACAACGACATTGATACAGAAAAGCACTTCCTATGTTTTAGGAGGTGTTTATTATTTTGTCTTTGATGTATCGAAAATCTTGCAAACAAAGTCAGCTCCAAAAAGTCAGGCAAAAACGACGGTATTTTTAGATACCTTAAATGCCAGTTATGAGGTATTAAGCAGCGACATACATACACAGGTCGGTCTGGTTGTGACTTATTATTACAATGACCCAACAACGGGTTTATTGACTCAGTTCGTTACAACTGACACAATAATGACAGCATATCCAGCCATTGCAGGCACGAGACAAACGAGAGATTGGAATAACATGGGCATGAACAGCTATATTATAGACTATCCATCAGTCGGTGGGGTTTATGATAAGTATTTTTTGACTAACTTACCGAGTGTTTATCCAACGGCTTCGAGTAAAACAACAAATCCAATCCCGATTTGCAGCGGTGAAAACTTGACAATGTCATACGTTCCGAGCAGCACGACAAACGCTTTAAGGGTCATTTTGTACGATGCCAATCAGAATGTGGTCGGTACAGCTGGCTTCATTCAAATAACGCCAAATTCGACATACACACCTCGAACAATTGGAGCAGGGATTCAGCAGCTTTTAGCCACTACAATGACACCAAGCAACCCTTTAACTACAATACAAACAGGATATTATTATTCAATTCAGGCTGGCAATTTGACACTTCCTTCAACTTTTGTTTTGCAGGGAGTTAAATACATGTTCAAAGTAGTTGATTGCTGCAATGAGAAATCTATTCGCCTGCATTGGCTAAACAGGCTGGGTGGCTCCGATGCTTACACTTTCAACAGCAAAAAGAAAGTTGAGGAAAAAACGAAAAGCGAGACAGCGCAAAAGCCTTTGACGTGGAATTTAACGAATCCGCCTGCAACAAGTTACGATAAAGGGGTTTTTAAAATCTTTCAAGAGACTACAAAAGAGTATGAGGTTGAAAGTTCGTTTTATGATGAATCATGGGGCGCTTGGCTGGCTGAATTGTTAAGTAGTCCAGAGGTATACATGGAAACGAGCGACGGTCTGATCGCAGTTGTTATTGAGGATAGCAGCATCACAATAAGCGAAAATGACGAGCTCATAAATGTCGCTATCAAATTTAGTGAGGCTAATTATATAAGCGTACAATCAAATTAAATGGCAGATATAAAGGTCATAATTGACGGGCAGGTTGCGGATTTACCTCCGCAGGGTTTAAATTTACCTTTGACTTATTCGCTAAAGGATAGGAACGGGCTCACGATAAACACAGGCAGCCGCTCGGAGTACGCTTTCGAATTGCCAGCGACAAAGAATAATGACAGCATTTTCAACCAATTTTACGATCCTGCTATTTACACGATAAATGAGCAGGTTTTTTTAGATGCCAGTATTGAGGTTGACGGCATTCCCTTTTTTATCGGTCGCTGTCAGCTACAATCAGCGAGCTTACGACAAGACCAATATTTCTGGCAGGGCAGGAGCTACAAAGTTGCTTTCTATGGCAATAACGCAGACTGGAGTACTCGAATTGGCGATTTACTGATTAAAGATTTGCCATTCACGCCTCACACTTACTCGTATGCTGACAATGTTGTAGCTTGGGATTACGCTTACCCGGCACAGGATTATAAATATTTACCTTTTAAGCTAAAAGATTACACGACCTTTGGACGGCTTGACGCTTTAGAGGATAGTCACCCTGCGATCTTTATTGTTGATGTTTTGAATAAGGCTTTTAATTCTATTGGCTACACGTTAAATTCGTTTTTTCTTAGTTCTACTTTTGCGGAGCGGTTGATAATGCCAGTACCAATATTGAATAGGTATTTGCAGGGGAAATATGGTGAGGATTATTTAAATATAAGTGCTTATGATACTCAAATAAATACTAATGTTTCTGGAGGAACTGTATTTATTTTGCCTAATCAAACTTTATTCCCTGCTATCGGTCTAAATCCTTATAATGCAATTACTGGAATTTATACAGTACCAGAAACAGGATATTATTTATTACAGATACTATGTACAGTTGAAAATATAACAACTTCGGCAGGTATTTCTTTGGGTTTTATGATAAATGGAGCTCCCCCAACTTTTTTTTATGGTCAAGTAAATTTATCGCCTCCGCAACCTTATACAACAAACACAACAGTAAGAGGTGAGTCAGTTTTTGCTTTAAATGCTGGAGATACTGTTCAGGTTGTAGGTGGTGTTATTATTGCTTCACCCGGTACATTTGATTATAATATTATTTTTACTGTAACAGGTGAAGCTGAAATATTAGACGGCTTTAATCTTGATTTAAAATATCTCATCGACCCGTCGCTCAAAGTCATTGACATGATTCGGGGACTGGCTCACGCTTTCAATTTAGTATTTGAAACCAACGAGGGAGCAAGGACGGTACAGATTGAGCCAGCAGACCAATTTTTACTCGAATATAGACCGTCAACAAGTCAACTTGAGGACGGATTTTATACAGACCCTCGCTTGGGTGAATTTAGTCCTTATGTAGATTTAAGCAAGGGCGGAGAACTAAGAACAGACACAAAGCAATTAAGCGAGTTGAGGCTTAAATGGAAGGATGACAGCAATGATCCGACAGTTGAGGCACTGAATCTTAATGCTAATTTAGGAATATTGGAAGCGAGATTTAACTTTCCATTAAATAGATTCAAAAAAGGCGAAACGGTGCTTGAAAATCCTTTTTTTGCCCCGACATTGGTAATTGCTGACAATGAAATAATTGAGGCAACGAGCACAAAAACTCCAATGATTCCAATTGCGTGGTCTGTAAACTATTTAGAAACAAGTTTGAGCTCGGAAGCTCCGACGCAATTATTGCCTCGATTGTTAATTTCAGATCCTTTTATCACAGGCGAGGAAAATGGAATAATGAATGTTTATAATGGGACTATGGTTGTAGGGTATAAATGTCCGCTCAATTATATGATTGATTATAACGATACGTCGGGGTTTCAAACGTCGCTGAGCTTTGGCGATGTTACGGTCAATACTTTTAATGTCTCAGGGCTTTTAAAAAGATTTTATTTGTCCGAAATGGTGAGGCTCAAAGGCGGAAAATATTTGGAAATTTTTATTTTGTGGGATATAATGATGCTAAATAATTTGACGTTTAGGCATAAATTTTTGATAAATAACAATACATATATTCTGCAAGAGATAAACTCCTTTAACGTGGCTAAAAGACAAAGCACAAAGACATATTTTATTTTAGATTATAAGGAAATCGGAGCGGAGGCAGGTATCGAAAGCACAATTTTACAGGCAAAAATAAATACAATATAAAATGTCCAATACAGTAGTCGGTTTTACTATCAATATTGACGGAATTCAGTCAATAAACCAACTAAATGCAGAGATAAAGCAAACGAAGGAAGCAATGAATGCGCTCGACCTTAGTACGGAGGAGGGCAATAAAGCGTTTCAGGAACTAAGCCAGACTTTGGGTAAAATGACAGCGCAGCAAAAGGCGCTAAAAAAGGCACAGGATGATGTCAATAAGTCATTCCTCCCAGAAAAAGCGGTCGGGGCTTACGATGCACTCAGCGCAAAGCTCAATAAACTGCGCAAAGAGTTTAAAAATGCAGCGCTTGACGGGTCAAAAAGTGCAGAGGAACTCGATAAGTTACAGAAAGAAATCCAACAGCTCGATAAAACGCTTAAAAATGTAGACGGGCAGGTCGGGCAATTTCAGCGAAATGTCGGTAATTATCCGAAGACATTTTCAAAAATTCAGCGGTCTTTAATGGCAACGATACCGGGTTTCGAGGCTTTCAGTATGCAGCTCCGAGACAGTCAGGGTAATATATCAAATTTTGGCAAGGCTTTAATCGGTGGGTTTGCGGTTTTTCAAGCTGCAAATTTGATAGGTAAAATTGTCGGTCAACTTGACGAATTTAATAAAAAAATTACTGAGACCAGAAATACTGTCATGAGCTTTTCTGGTGCCTTTGGTGCGAATCTTGACGAGCTCACGGCTCAAACGTCAGCATTGGCTGACACATTTGGAACGGATGCTAAAACAATAAGCGAGGCGGCTAAATCTTTGGCTAACAAAATGGGTATCAGTTTTGAGGAAGCACTCGGAAAATTGGAAGGGGCACTCGTTGAGGGGAGAGGCAATGCAAACGATTATTTAAATAAAATTAAGGAGTTACCCGGTGCCTTTACGGAGGCAAGCAAAGAATTAAGCGAGGTAGCAATTGAAAATAAAAGGGTTTTAGATTCAAACAAAGAGCTTGCAAAAAGCCAGATAAATGTATCAAAGCAAACAAAAGAGATTGTTAATACATTTAAAGAGTTTAAAAATGCGGCAACAGCAAATTTATTAAATGTAGTCGTAGCTGTTTATGAAGCTTTGAAGCCTATCGGAATGGCTTTTTATAATTTAGGTAAAACAATATTTAATTTTATTGGATCCTTAATCGCTGTATTCTCTCCCGGAAATCAAACAGTTAATTTGTTAAGCGTTTTAGGCTCAACAATTCAATTATTGCTTTCTCCAATTACTTTTTTAATAAATTTAGTAAATGGAATAATATCAGTATTGACATATTTAGCGCCAATTATAAGCACGGCAGCGGTGGCTATTGGTATTTTTGTAGTGAGCATGAATGCAGCTCGTATCGCTTCGGCTTTGGCAGCGGTTGCAATGGGGATTTATAACGCAGCGGTTGCAGCTTATACCGTTGTTGTAAATGCAGCGAAGGCGGCTCAGTTGGCTTTTAATGCAGCGGTCAGAGCAAATCCTGCGGGTTTAATTATAACGGGTTTAATTGCAGCAGGCGGAGCGGTGGCGGCTTATACCATGACAACAGAGGACGCAACTGATGCTGTTGATGATAATACCGAAGCCATGAAAAAACAAAAGGCTCAGCTTGACGAGCAAATGGAAGCGGAAAAGAAAGCAGCTGAAGAAAAAATGAAGCTTGATAAACAAAAGCAAGACGAGGAAAATAAAAAGGCAGAGGATGAAAGGAAACGTCAACAGGCGGCAGAGGAAGCAGCGAGAAAATATACAGCTGCGGTTGAAAAATTAACACAGGATCGAGAAAAGTTTCTGGAATCAGAAGTTGAAGCTCAAAAAAATTCTCTTGCATTATTGGCAGATCTTAGAGCTCGATATATTGACGAGCAAATAAAAAGTATTAAAGACGATCAGGAAAGGCAAATTAAAGAAATTCAAATCGGGGCGGAGCGACAAGTTGCTGCTCTTAATGATCAGTTAGTTAAATTCCAAGAGGAAGCCAATATAAGGGCGAAAGAAGGTGAGAAACAATTGCAGGAAGCAATTAGGTTAAATCTTTCGGAAGTCGCTAAAATAAGAGAGGAAAATGTAAAGGCAGCCGAAAAGAGTGCAGAGGACGAAAAAAGGCTGACTGAGGAAATTGCCAGATTAAAAACTGAAATTGAGAAAAATGCTCAAATCTCAATTGACAATATAAAGGCGGAGGCTCGAAACGAGGAACTCGAAAAGGCAAAAGAGCAGGCGGAAAAATTAAGGGAATTGCGAGACCAATTTTTGAGCTCCGAAATTGACTACATTGAGCAACAAGGCGAATTCAGACAGCTTAAAAATCAAGAGACGCTTAACAAACTTTTAGCTCAGGAAACGGATGCAAAAAAGCGAGAGGAACTTATAAGGCTGGCAGCGGAGCAGGAGACACTCGATAAGATCGCCAATATTCGCAATCAAATACAGGCTTTGAATGATGCCGAGCTCGAAATAGTAGACGAGCAAAAAAACTTAAAGGTTGGAATTAGTCAGGAGGAAAGAGATGCAATAATTTTAGAACGTCAAAAATTATTTACCGAGCTTTCAGATATTGAGAAAAAACAAACTGAGGATGTAGAAAAAAATGCAGCTGAACAAACAAAGATTAAGCAAGACCAATTTAATGAAATAGCTGATTATTTTAAACAAGGTTTAGATGCTTTATCAGAGGTGTTTAATGTTGTAAATGAAAGGCAGCAAGCCGCTTTCGATGCTGACATTGAAAGAAGCCAGCTAAGGCAGGAAAAGCTACAAGAGGAGCTCGAAAACAGCACTGGATTAAGACGTCGCTATTATGAGCAGCAACTCGCTGCGGAGGTTGCTAATCAGGCGGCAATTGAAAAAGCAAAAGAGGAAGCAAGGAAACGAGACGCAAAAAGACAAAAGGCAATTGCTATTATCCAGTCTATTATAAATACAGCTTTAGCAGTTACGGCAGCACTAACTGCAGGGGGCAATCCTTTAAAGTTAGCTACTGGTGCGCAAATATTTGAGGCGGCTATCATTGGCGCTCTCGGTGCAATTCAGACTGGTATCATTGCGGCTCAGCCGCTCGCAAAGGGCGGAGTCGTTGGATTGGGTGATGAGATAGTGCAATTTGCTGACGGTGGTCGTGTAACCAGTCGAGGCAATATAAAACCATTAAGCAACGGAGATAATGTCTTAGCGACCCTAAAAACAGGTGAGGTCGTACTTAATCAGGATCAACAACGCAGGATTGGTTACTCAACTTTAAAGGCTGCACGGATTCCTAACTTCGCAATGGGTGGCGTGGTTGGTGCTCCGTCTGCTTTCCTGCAAGATAGCCTCAACAGGGTAAGCGAGGAACAAAACAGATTCAAGACAATGGAAAATTTGGTTTTGGAAACTCAAAACAGGATTGACAGAATACAGGTCGTTTACACAGCCAGTACTGAGGATGAAGTTGATAAGGCACGAAACGAGAGAAAAGAAATCAGAGCAACGGCACAATTTTAATAATATGTATATAAGAGAAATTCCAGCGGAGCACATGCCAGAGGTGCGAGAAATTATGGAGCGAAACAGGGCAGCCATGCTTATACCTTTTTCAGATCTCGAAAGGCTTTTTTATTTTTACTATCGATTTATTAAGGTACTTCAGAGGGGGGAGAATGTCGATAAGCGAATAAAGAAAGATTTAAGCTGTCCAGCCTGCAAGGGCAAAGTAATAATGTATTTTCGAAATTTAGATCTATGATTCAAAACCTAACAAGGGACAAGCAAAAAAATTCGAGGCGTTTATTCTGCTATTTATTAGCTCAGGAACTGCAAGAAAAGCTCGGGGAGATTCCGAACTTGCAGGCGATCATTTTTTACCTGCTCAAATATAATATTGTAAGGCAGTCTGTCATAAATAGGTATGTGATTGTAAAGATTTACCCAGAATTTTTGGAGCGATACAAAAAAAAGGCGCAGGCAGTCACGGAATTAACAAAGATTTTGCCCGTTGAGGAGACGGCGATTTACAATATTTTGAGCAATCATTCGACCTATTTTTTGCCTAACAAGTTTAATTTTTAGGAAAAAATAAAAAAAATTAGCTTTGGACGAAAAATATTTTTGAAAAAGCTTTTTTATTTCATTTTGTTGTAATATCTTTGTTACAACAAATAAGGAAACGGAATTATTAACACACAAAATTTTAAGATTATGACAACTGCGCAATTAAAAAACAAACTGACTAAAATGAATATTCAATTTACAGAAGTTGATTATAACGGTTATAATAAGGATATTTGTTTCTGTATAAATAATATGAATTTTGCAGCTGGTTTTAATGCTAAAAGCGAAATTATAGAAGATTTTTCACAAACTTTAACCAACTTATTAAATACGCAAATTTATAATTACCGCCACGGGGCGCAGCATCCGACCAACTGCAATTTTCAAAACTTAAAAACCTTATTACTATGTTTGCATTCGCAGAACTCACAGACACTAAACAAACGCCTTACAAGACCGTTTTAACCTTCGTCAAGGTATTAGAACTAACGCACGAGAAAAGTCTCAACAAAAGAGCTATCATTGAGTATACATACAACGGCGAAACAATCCGACATTATATTCCTCGAGTCAGACTGATTGCTCCAGAGGTTGTGCATAGCGAAATATTATTTTACAATTATCACTCAGGATGGGAATATTGCATTGAGGGCAGAGCTGACTTTTTTAAGCATCCTACGGAGCACTATGTAAGTATGTCAACAAAGTATGTAATCACAGAGCTAAAAGTCAACGGGCACAGGATGAAAGATGTCGCGGAGGCTGCCGAATATATGAACGCAGACAGATACGAACTCGAAAGACAAATATTAGCTAAGTTTGTCGATTATGCCGACGAGCTTCCTTTTTAATCACTTTTTAAACCTTATTTTATGAAAACGATTCAAGACCTTAAAGAAAAACTATTAGCAACTGAATGGATTGATGCCGAATATAAAAACCTACAAGAAACACATATTTATGTAAATCTTGATGGTGATTACATTTACGGTCAATATGTTTGCGTAACTGAAGGCGGACAAATGTTTGACTGCAATGTATTTGCTGAAGCAATTTCTGCGGAAGGATTTCCGCATTTATTTGCAAACTCAAATTGGTTTACTATTTCTTTATTTTAAAAACCTTATCAATTATGAAAACACTTATTTTGATTTTTGCGCTGGCATTTAGCGCAATGGCTCAACAAGCCGACACTTTGTATTGCATCCAGATTATGAGCACTCAAAATCCGCAGTACATACGTGCTGAACACTTGGCAATGTGTACTCTTGACTCGGCAATGGTTGAGCAGGCAGGCGATTACTATCGGATCATGTTTGTTTATCCGACTTATGAGGAAGCGGAGATCATGCTTACGACTTGGAAAAGAGCTCACAAAGGGGCATTTATTTGCAGGCGTACTCGGAAACAAGTTTCAACGTTTTACCCTTTTATTAGCAAGATATGAAAGCAGTAATTTTATTAGCGATTGTCTGCTTATGCTTATTAAATCGCTGCATTGAAATCAAAGAAGAACCGATACCGACTTTCAACGGTGCCGATACGCTGAAAATAATGATCCACAACGATAGCATCACAGAAATAAAACCTTATAAGAAATAATGATTGAAATAAACCGTCCTAAATACACGCTGCTATTAAGCCATGACCCTTGCGAGATATTTTGGCATATAGGCGCTGCGGAATTGCACGGCTTAGATTACAAGAGTTGTAAGTTGTATAAAAATACGAATCAAGATTCCTATATCGCCGGCTGGTGCAATTATTTTCCTGATTCAAAGGATATATTTGTTTTCATCAATTTGTCACGTTGTACGTCTGAATTAGAAACAACGCTATTATTAAACCATGAACTTTTTCATGCCTCGCTTATGCTACATGATTGGAATCTTGAACAAGAGGAACAGATCGTCAGCTGGGCAGAAGCAGAGACCAGAGAAGCATTTTTCTTAATCAAACAAAACCTTAATTTTTTATGAAATTGACAATCTTATTATTGACGTCTTATGTGCTTAGTTCCTCAACTTTCCCGGCACTAAAAAGGCAGCCAGCTCCGAGACATATCGAAAGCTACATTCAAAAGTATTTAACAACTGCAAAAAAGGAAGCGGAGCTCTTTAATATACCGGTCAGCATAACATTGGCACAGGGAATAATCGAAAGCAATGCAGGGAGATCGGAACTGGCTCGAAAACACAATAACCACTTCGGGGTAAAGTATAGAGGGAGGGGCAAATATGCGATTTACAGGGATGACACGCCTCGAGACAAATTTCAAGTTTATAAATCCGCATGGTGGTCATATCGAGATCATTCTAAACTCCTTACTTCGAACCATTACAGGCATTTGACAAAGCTCAAAAGAACAAATTATAAAGGCTGGGCTCGAGGTTTGAAAAAGTGCGGATATGCAACAGCTCCAAAATATGCTGAAATTCTTATTAGTATAATTGAAAAATATGAGCTTTGGCGATATGATCTGAAATAAAAGTTTATATTTGTAGTGTGTTAGTAATTCCATTAGTTTTTAAGTTTGGCTGCTATCCTTAACAGGGTAGCAGTTTTTTTTATTTATCGTTTTTTTGTGAGTAATTTAATTTTTACCTTTGTCCAAAATCGATTTAAATCATGTTTGAATTAAACATTTTCGGCACGATAGGCAGCAAAGAGACCGAGACGAAAGACACGGTTAAAAAGGCGCTGAACGAAGCAGGCGGTCAAGATATCCTTGTCAATATATCAAGCTCTGGCGGATCTATAATTGAGGGCATGGCAATAAGCGAAATGATCGCTTTGTATGCAGGAAAAACAACAACTCGAGGCATCGGAATAGTTGCCAGTGCTGCGACCATTATTTTAATGGCAGGCAAGAGAAAGGAAATGACAAAGAACTCCTTTTTCATGATGCATAATAGCTGGGGCGGTGTTGAAGGGAACGTCTTTGAACTCGAAAAGACAATCGAGCTTTTGAGAATGTTTGACGAGCAAATGGCGCAGATTTATACGGCTCAGTTGGAAAGCAAAGGAAAGTTAATCGGAGGCAATAAAGAAAAGACTTTGCAGGAAGTTAAAAAAATGATGTCGGCGGAAACATGGCTAACAGCTGACGAGGCGCTCGAAATGGGCTTCATTGATAGCATAGTTGAGGAAAAAGAGGAAGACAATTCCATATATAAAGAGACCTACGCTTTAATCAGAGCGGAAAGTAGATTCAAAAACATTCCAAATAAAATTTTAAACAGTATGCAAGTTGAAAAAAAGACTTTTCTTCAGCAACTCGCTGCGATGTTTGGATTTAAGGCTGAAATAACTGAGCAGGAAGTCGAGACGGCTCCCGTTGTTGAGGAAAAAGCCGAAGAGCCAGTCATTGAAGCAAAAGAGGAAGTCAAGACCGACGAAGCAGCCGAATTAAAGGCAAAAATCGAGGAACTTGACAGACAGCTCGAGGAAAAACAACTCAAACTCGAAGCTTTAGAGGCTGAAATTCAGGCGAAAATTAGCTACAAAAGCGACGTTAAAGCCGAAAAACCTGCCGAAATTGGCTTCACGCAAGACCAGATTTTGCAAGCTTCAAAATTTATTAACTCACTAATCAAAAATTAAATACAATGCCATTTAATAAAGAAAACTTTTATCAAGAGGGGAACTCTGAGGAGTTCTTTTTCTCCCGTACCAATCCGCTGGCTAACGCTGCCAATGCTGAAATCCTGAAAATTGAGGATTGCGGAGGTTGCTGCGATTTACAGCTTAATGTCGAATTTGCAACTGTTGAAGGTGTGACCACAATTACAGTAAATGCACCGACAAGCGGATATACAACTAAATACTTTAAAGTTCAAATCACAGACGGTTTTGGTAATTTTGCTACGTCGGTAGGAACTGGCGCGGTTTCAACTTTGGATATTGATGTATCTGGATTGCAAGGTTCAGACTGGACAGTAACTATTGAGATAAACACAGGTGAAAGTGATATTCTCGGTTGCGATTGCGTTAAAAAATTCAATTTTGCTTATAATGGTGGAACTTTGGCAATTGACACTGAGGCTTTAGCCGCTCCGGTTCTTTCTCTTTCTGCTGTTGGTGGTTCACTTGGAATTACTACTCTGGCTCTCGGTTCTTTCCCTGACGGAACAAATATACCTTTTGAAGTAGAATTGCACAATACAGGCGCAACAGTTTTGACCGTTGCAAGTGCTACTCCAGTCGCTGACGTTTTGAGCGCAACACTTCCACAGTTTGCAGGTGTTATCTATCCGGGTCAAAAATACACTTTGTCTGCGGTTGCTGACGGCACACTCGGAGCAGGTGCTCAGTCTGGCGATATTAACTTTGTTTCTGACGGTGGCAGCATTACTCTTGCAGTAACTTGGACACTTGTTTAATTTATTAACTCACAAATTAAAATTTTAAATATATGGCAACATTTGAAGCAGGTCAATTCCGTATCGGATTGGTTGGCACTCAGGCTCAGGAAATGCTTTTTAAACCCGTATTTTTTGACGCTGAAATTGAAGAAATTTTCGAGACAATGCTTCTCGTAAACAATAAGCAGCAAATCGGATATGTAGGCGCAATGGAGGATATTATGCAGCTGGCAAACGGTTGCGGTTGGACTCCAAAGGGTAATCTCGGTTTGTTTGAAAGATGTATCGAAGTTGACGAAGTGAAAGTTAATCTCGAGCTTTGTTATGATGAGTTTGTCGGTACTGTTTACAAACAAAAATTGAAAGCAGGCAGCAATAGCAGCAACTTGGAAGGTACTATCTTCATGCAAATTTTGATGACCCGCATGGTGCAGGCTCTCAAAAAGCAAATGTTAAAAGTTGCTTTCTTTGGTAATAAAGCCAGTGTTGACGATGCAGTAAATATTACGGACGGTATGTGGTCTGTTTATATTCCTCAGCTCGTAGCTGGTAACTTGGTTCCTTATATCAACTCCAACTCAGGCACTCCGCTCGGAGCTGGTGACGGTATCGACCTTCTTACAGCTGTATGGGAGAATAGCTCAAACGTACTCGCTGCGGTTCCAGAGGCTCAAAAGGTTCTTTTAGTTTCTGCCAATGTTTACAGACAATACCTGCAGGATCTTCAAAACAACGGGGTAAGCTCTGCGGCTCATTTGACGCTCTTAACTAATGGCGCTCAAAGATTGACATTTAACGGCATAGAAGTTCGTCCAATGTACGACTGGCAGCAATACGCGGCTCAATACCTTAATGTGACAGATGCTAACTTTGTTCTTTATACTGAGCGCACTAACTTTGTTTTAGGTACTGATATCGCAAATCCGATTAACCAGTCGATCGCTTGGCACGACGAAGAGGATGAGAAATTGAAAGTAAAATCTAAATTCTATTTAGGTTTCAACTACAAACATTCAGACCTTATCACAGTTGCATACTAATTTTTTAACCTAATAAAAATAAAAATATGAGCTGTTTAACAT
>Ga0129333_10004569_pt1 | contig 12966 bp, 8 predicted proteins | sample CPB6_08_DNA_FD_94474 | JGI IMG/M metagenome (GOLD analysis project Ga0129333, IMG submission 94474) | Freshwater to marine salinity gradient microbial communities from Chesapeake Bay, USA - CPBay_Sum_0.6_0.8_DNA | ecosystem: Environmental > Aquatic > Marine > Coastal | place: USA: Chesapeake Bay... | reverse complement strand
TTCGATGCGCGGCAGGGCCTTCTTCAAGTCGGCGGCGGGCTGCTCGACGAGCAGCAGGCAGAGCCGCTCGGCCGCCTCGGGCTGACCGGCCGCGTCGCGCTGCTCGACGAGGTCGAGCAGAAGTGGCAGGGAGCTGGTCTTGCGGAGTTCGGCCAGTCCGGCGAGCGCCTCACGAACGGCGGGCGCCGCGGCGTTCGGCCGATTGAGGATCGCCTCGCAGATCGCCTCGCTGCGCGGCTGCTTGAGCAGGTCCTCGACGCTGGCGTTCCGCAGGGCGTACATCTGCGCCGCCTTGGAGAGCGTCTCGCCGGAGGCGAGCGCGTCCTGCACCATCTTGTCGACGTTGATCTTGCCACGGGCGTAGTTGAGCACCGTGTCGAGCTCCGGGTCGGTGGGCCGGCTGGCGGCCTCGAAGATCGCCTCGGCCGCGGGCAGGCCCGCGAACGACACGGCCGCCTTGACGGCCTCGGCACGCACGAGCGGCGCGGCATCCCGGGCCGCGGCGACGAGCAGGGCGTCCCACTCCTTCACCTGCGTGCCCCAGTGGCCGAGCGTGCGGATGGCGGCGGCTCGGACGCGGGGTTCGGCGGCCGTGAGCACGCGCTTGAGCAGCTCGGCGTTGGGCACACGGTGCTCCTCGAACACCCACAGGCATTCGAGCAACGCCTGGGCGTCGTCGGGCTTCGCCGGATCGAGGGTGCTGGTCCACGATGTCAGCGCCGCGGTCACCTCGGCCGTCGGCCGGCCGCTGAGCTCCAGCCGTCCCCGGTAACGGGTGCCGTTCTCCTTGGCGCGGAAGGCCAGCCGGCAGACGTCGGCGATCGGCTTGCCCTTGAGCTTCACCGGCTCGAGCAGGGGACGATCCTTGGCGGTGACGCGGTAGACGCGGCCATGGCTGTGGTCGCGGTTGGGGTCGCGCATGTTGTGCTGCATGTGGCCGATGATCGCGTTGGCCCAGTCGGAGACGTAGAGGGCGCCGTCGCCGCCGATCTCGACGTCGGTGGGCCGGAAGTTGGGATCGCTCGAGACCACGATCGGCTCGATCTCCTTGGCCGTGATGTCGGCGCCGTTGTAGTGCACCTCGTGCTGGAGCACGCCCAGGAAGCCGATCGTGTTGCAGATCAGGAAGTTGCCCTGGTTCTCGGCGGGGAAGTGGCTGCTGGAGAGCAGGCCGGTGGCCGCCACCGGCCGGACCCGCTTGGGGAACCACTGCTTGTTGCCCAGGCCCTTGCCGATGTTGACGTAGGATCCCGTGCCGCTCGTGCCGTCGTTGGCGAACTGGTAGCCCCATTGATCGAACACGTCGCCGTGGGGATTGGGACCGATGGGAAAGTGAAACTCCACCTCGTAGGTGCGCGGATTGAAGCGGTGCACACCGCTCTCACCCGTGCGGAACGTGCGCGTCGGCGTCTCCATGGCCGAGACGTTGAAGATGCCCCGCGACCAGTAGAGCCAGCCGTCCGGGCCGATGAGCATGGCGTTGGCCGAATGGTGCGAGTCGGCGCTGCACAGGCCCTGCAGCACGCGGATCTTGAGGTCGGCCTTGTCGTCTCCGTCGGTGTCCTTGAGGAACCAGATCTCGGGCAGCGCGGCCACGAGCATGCCGCCTCCCCAGAACTCGAAGCCGGTGACGCTGTTGAGCCCGTCGGCGAACGTGACACAGCGGTCGGCCACCCCGTCGCGATTGTCGTCGGGCAGGCAGACGATGCGGTCGAGCCGGGGCTCGGTCGGGTTCCAGTGGGGATAGGAGGGCCAGACGGAGACGAACAGCCGGCCGTCGGGGTCGACCGCCATCTGCACCGGATTGGCCAGTTCGGGGAACATCTCCTCTGAGGCGAAGAGATTGACCTGCATCCCCTGGGCCACCTTCATCTTCTCGATCGCCTCCTTGCCCCCCAGGTATTCGTGCTTGCCCCCGTCGAGCTTGCCGGGGATGTTCGTCTTCACCTCGACCTGGGCAGGGAGGTTGTCGTCCTTGACGACGAGGTCGCCCCCCTTGGCGACGGCGATCACCCGCGCGTCACGATTGGCGGTCATGACGTCGAAGATCTCCATCTCGCGCATCATCACGTCGGCGTTGGACTGGCCGAACCAGGCAAGCTTGGAGCGGCCGCCGAACACGTTGTAGCCGTCGACGACGCGGTAGCGGCTGAACCAGTAATAGTTGCGATCGAGGACCGCCTGGCGGAGTTTTTCCAGCTGCTTCTCGTCAGCCGGGATGGTCGCGGCCCCGAACAGCGCCTTGACGATCACGTCGGCGAGCGCCCGGTCGCCGTGCTCGAGCAGATGGATGCCATTCATCGTCAGCGGCTTGGCCGCCTTGGCGTAGAGTTCCTGCGTGGGCCCGAACAGGTCGACGAAGGGCACGCCCTTGGCCGCGCAGACCTCGCGCATGGCCGCCGTGTATTCCGCCAGGTTGGCGTTGTTGGCGGAGCCGTCGGGCAGGTTGGGGCTGTTCAGATTCTCGTGGGCGATGGGGGAGAAGAAGACGAGCCGCGGGGCGGCCTTGCCGTCGTACTTCTGGGCCAGCATCCCGTCGATGACCTGGGCGAGATCGTTGCGGAAGCCGGCCAGGCCGCCGGGGCCGCGCAGGGCCTCGTTGTAGCCGAAGAAACAGAGCACGACGCTCGCTTGGGCCTTGGTGAGCCACTGGTCGGGGCTGCCGAAGTTTTCCTCGCGCGAGCGGGTCTTGAGTTCGTCCCCCGAGAAGCCGAGGTGGCGGAACACGAGGTCGTGCTGGGGATGCAGTGCGGAAAAGGCCGTGTCGAGCCAGCCCGAGTGCTGCATGCGGTCGGCGAGCGTGTTGCCGATGACGGCGATCCGGTCACCCTTCTGCAGCGTCAGCAGGGGTTCGGCCGCCGTGGCGATTCCGGCCGTCGCGGCCAGGGCCGCCAGGGAAAGGGTCGCCATCCAGGATCGGGTTCGTCGCATCATCGGTGAGTCCTTCAACGGGAACGGGCACGAAGGCACGGGGCCGCTCCGCCGGTCGGGCCCCGCGGGGACACGATCGGCGCAGCCTCGAAATCATAGGATACTGCCGGGACGGCCGTCCGCTGCCGGGCCCGTCGGGGCGGCGTCAGCCCCGGTGAACCCCGGAGATTCGGCCCTTTTTGACCGTCGAAGCACCGGCCTTTTTTTCGGAGTCACGATCATGAACGATCCGCGGATCGCCCGCCTCGCCGAGATCCTCCTCGACCACAGCTGCCAGGTCAGGGCCGGCGAGAACGTGCTCGTGGAGGCGATCGACCTGCCCGATCCGGCCCTCGTCTGCCGGCTGGTGGAACTGGCCGCGGCCCGCGGTGCCAACCCGTTCGTGACCTGGAAGAACCAGGAGGTGCTCCGCGCCCTGTACCGCACCGGCACGGAGGCCAGCCTGGGCGGCGCCGGAGATCTGGAACGGACGCGAATGGAGCGGATGCAGGCCTACATCGGCATCCGCGGGGCGGCCAATTCCAGCGAGTTCGCCGACGTGCCGCAGGAGCGGATGGGGCTGTACCGGAAACACTGGTGGCACCCGGTGCACGGCGAGGTGCGCGTGCCGCGCACCCGCTGGGTGGTGCTGCGTTACCCGACGCCCTCGATGGCCCAGGCCGCCGACATGAGCACGACCGCCTTCGAGGATTTTTATTTCGACGTCTGCACGGCGGACTACGCGCGGATGGCCCGCGACCAGGAGCCGCTGGCCCGGCGCATGGCGGCCGCCGACAGGGTGCGGATCACGGGCCCCGGCACCGACCTCTCCTTCTCCCTCGAGGGCATGCCGGCCCGGCCCTGCCACGGCCAGCGGAACATCCCCGACGGCGAGGTGTACACCGCGCCCGTCCGCGACAGCGTCGAGGGCACGATCCGCTTCAACGCCCCCTCACGCTACGAGGGCACGGTGTTCGAGCAGATCGAGCTCAAGTTTCGCGCCGGCAGGGTGGAACGCTCCGACGGTGCCGCGGCATCCGCGGCCCTGGCCGCGGTGCTCGATTCCGATGCCGGCGCCCGGTACCTCGGGGAGTTCGCCATCGGCTGCAACAACCGCATCCGCCGGCCGATGCTCGACACGCTGTTCGACGAGAAGATCGGCGGCAGCCTGCACCTGGCGCTGGGCAACGCCTACGACGAGTGCGACAACGGCAACCGCAGCCGCGTGCACTGGGATCTGGTGCTCATGCAGACCCCGCCCCATGGCGGCGAGATCTTCTTCGACGGCGAACTGATCCGCCGCGACGGGCTGTTCGTACCGGCCGACCTCGAGCCGCTGAACGCGGGACTGGAGCCGGCCGGCGGCTGACTCCTGCGCCGCGCGGTCCGATCAGGTGACGATCTGCGGCTCCGTCTCCCGGTCGTCCTCCGCCTGGGCGCCGGTGGCCAGCCACTTCGGCGGCCAGAAGGCCACGAGCAACAGGGCCGCGGCACCGAGGGCCATGAAGCTGGGGATCAGGAACAGCTGTCGATAGTCCGTCACGCCGTCCACCGTGAGTCGCGTCTGCAGCGGGATGAATAGCCACTTGGCCGCCAGGTCGCCCAGCCCCAGCACGAGCAGATTGAACAGGCTCTGGGCGCTCGAACGCACGTCCTTGGGGAAGGCGGCGTCGATGAAGATGTAGAGCGTGGCGAAGAAGAAGGCGTAGCAGATCCCGTGCAGGACCTGGACCGCGATGATCACCGGCTGGCTTTGCGGCAGGAGGGCGAACACGGCGAACCGGGCCGCATGGCCGAGGATGCCGAGGATCATCGTGGTCTTCCAGCCGAGTTTGGCGAGCACCGTCCCCAGCACGGCCATCGTGAGGATCTCGGCCACCTGCCCGATGCTCATCACGGGCATGATCCATTCGGGCTTGATGCCCACGGTGTCGCTGGCGAGGAAATTGCCGGCCATCACGAAGTAGCCGTTGTGGATCACCGCATCGATGAACGTGACCAGGAACAGCACGAGCAGGTAGGGATAGGACAGGTATCCCGTCGCCTTGAGCCAGGCGATGCCGGCCACTCCGGACGCGTCCCGCTTCGGCGGCGTGTGCGGCAGCGTGAGGCTGTAGGCGGCGAGGGCCAGCGACGTCACGCCGGAGACGAGGAAGATGTTGCGGCTGGCCGCCACGGCATCGACGCCCGTCTTTCCCTGGAGCACGAAATACAGCGGCCAGGCTGCGAGGATCCAGCCGATCGTTCCGCCCATGCGCATGAGACCGAATTCCTTCTGGGCGTCCTTCATGTGGGTGAAGGCGATCGAATTCGACACGGAGATCGTGGGCACGTAGAGCAGGGCATGGACGAGCATGAGGCCGAAGAACGTGGGGAAGTCCTTGGCCCAGTACATGCCGAGGATCGCCAGGCCGCCGATCAGGTGGCTGAAGGCCATGAACCGCTCCGCGGCGAACGTGCGGTCGGCGAATTGGCTGGAGAAGAAGATGCCGACGATCGAGGCGATGGCGAAGGCGCTGCCCACCCAGGCGATCTGGGAATCGCTGAAGGCCAGGCCATCCTTGCCCATGTAGCCCCAGATCAGGGGCAGCCAGGCGCCCCAGATGGCGAACTCCAGCACCATCATCAGCCAGAGGCGGAACGCGGGGGCGGCAGGTTGCGATCGAGTGTTCATGCGGCAGAGGCTACATCGCCGCCGCATCGCTGCCAACCGGGGCCGCCGCGGGCGCGTCGCAGCCGGGGAGGGCGGATCGCCCCCGTCAGGAACGGGCCTTGAGATCAGCCAGGCCGCCGTCCACACCCAACACCTGTCCGGTGATCCAGGTCTGGGCCGGATCGAGCAGGAAGGCGATCGCCCGGGCCACGTCCTCGGGCTCTCCCAGGCGGCCCAGGGGGTGCATCGCGATCGACGCCTTCTCGGCCAGGTCGCTCGACACGAGGCCCTTCGTGAGTGGCGTGCGCACGAGCCCCGGTGCCACGGCGTTGAAGCGGATGCCCTGCTTGGCGTAGGTGGCGGCGGCCGAGAGCACGAGCCCGATGATGCCGGCCTTGGCGGCGGCGATGGCCTCGTGGTTGGCGAGCCCCACGCGGGCGGCGGCGCTCGACACGAGCACGACTGAGCCACCCGCGCCGCGAAGCAGTCGGCTGGCGGCCCGCACGCAGCCGAAACCGCTTGTCAGGTTCGCGGCGAGCGTGGCCTGCCATTCCGCGGTCGACGTCAGGTGTGCCGGCTTGAGCAGCAACGAGCCGACACAGTTGACGAGCCCGTCGAGTCCGCCGAGAGCCGCTGCCGCCGTGTCGGCACAGGTATCGATCGCGTCGGGATCCGTCGCGTCGACCGTTCCACAAGGGGCGTCGAGTTCTGCCGCGACGGTCGCCAGACGATCCTGACTGCGACCGGCGAGGAACACGCGCCCTCCCGTCGCCACGAGCATCCTGGCCAGCGTGGACCCGATGCCTCCCGACCCGCCGATCACGAGCACCCGCTGCGCCACGAGACCACCCCCGGAGGGCTACAGCCAGTCGCCCACGGTCTGCTCGAGACGGGCCTCGGCGGCCATGTCGCGGAGCTTTTCCATCGCCCGGGTCTGGATCTGACGGATGCGTTCCTTGCAGACGCCCATCTGACTGCCGAGTTCGCGGAACGTCCGCGGCGGCTTGCCGTCGAAGCCGAATCGGGCCACGACGATGCGCCGCTCGCGGGGCTCGAGTTCGCCGAGAAACTTCCCGAACAATTCCTTGAGCGTGTCGATCTGCTGGGGCGACCGCTCCTCGGCCGGAGCCACGTCGTCGGCACGATCCCGCAGCGCATCGTCGTCGTTGACGAACCGCTTGCGAAACTGACGGCCGCGGTGGGAGAGGCGGAAGAAGTGCCTCTGGATCGCGTAGGTGGCATACGTGCTGAAGCGATTGCCCAGGAAGAAATTGAATTTCTCCACGGCCCGCATCAGTGCCACGTTGCCTTCGCTGACCAGTTCGTCGAACGTCCACGACGCATCGACAAATTTCTTGGCGATCGAGACCACGAGCCGCAGGTTCGAGGTGATCAGAATCGCCTTCACGGTTTCGGCTTCCGTGAGCCAGCCCTCGATCTCCTCCATCTGCCGGGTCGTGGCCCGGCGGCGGTCGAGCCGGCCGCGGCCGCGGGCCGCGCGGTACTTGAGCCAGTTCATGCGCCGGAAATAAAACTGCTCCTCTTCCTTGGTCAGCAGCCTGTTTTGGTAGAGGCTCGCCAGGTAGGGAGTCAGCCCCCGGGCCTCGGCGGGCGCCGCACCCTGCCGCTCGAGTGGCACGAGCGCCGCAGCGGGGGGCACGGTGGCCTGCTCCTCGGCATCGGCACGGCGGAACGCCACACAGGGGATGAACTCGATAGACCTGGCGAAGAACGCCGCCCGCCGGGCTCGCAGGGTGGCACGTCGCTCGGCGAGAGCGGCCTGACGCTCCGCCCGCTTGGGCGTGGGCGAAACGGCGAGTCCGAGGCTGCGGCGAACTTCTCTGGCTGTGGCGATCACGGCGCTGCTCCTGCGGTCGGCCGGACCGTTCCTGGCCCGTCCCATGAGAAAAAACCGCAGGGTCGTCCGCCCGTTAACAGATGGACGAAAATCTCAACGGGAGCCGGATTTTCAGCGTTTTGTGCCACGCAGAAAGACCGCCACGCCGGCCGCGGCGGCGAGGGCAAATCCCGCCAGGGACGGCTCCGGCACGAATGCGGCGTTGACGAGGGCCTCCATGCCGCCGGGAACGTCGGCCACGCTGCCTTGCAGGAACGTGATCAGAAACGGTTCGGAGGTCGTGAACCCGGTGCTGCCCAGCGCCGGCCCCAGCGACATCACGACTCCGTAGAGGCCGTTGGCAACGCCGTTCGGCAGGGAAAAGTCGAGGTGGTCGTGGAAGGCGCCCTGTGCCGAGACCGGGCCGATCACGAATCCAGCCTTGCCGGCCACGTCGCTTCCCGTGATCGTGGCCGTCTGCGACGCGAAGCCGACGGTCAGGGCGGAGGTCGGGGTCGTCAGGGCGGTACCGTTCCAGACCAGCAACTGCTTCACGAAGTCGAAGCGGAGCTGTGCCGGCGCGGGGACCACGGGAAACGTGCCTGCCAGGCTGTCGAAGCCCGGGGAGGTCGCCACATATGGCTGCGACGAGGACATCACGCCCTCGAACACGCGACCGGCGTACGTGCCCGTCCAGTCACCGCCACTGGTCACGATCGGGCCGCCACTGACGGGCACCTCGAGATCGATGTCGCCCGTGTGAAGTTGGGCGCCGGCCACGCCGGCATGAACCGCGAGGGCGAGGGCAGGGAGCCAAAGCCGGTGATTGGTCGCGCGTGACATGACGTCTCCTCGTGAAAGTGAATCGCGATCACTGGTTCGGTTTCGAGAAATCGAATCCGCTCTCCACCCACTCGCCGATCTGTGCATCGGTCACGAGATCGACGTGCCCGTCCGCGTAGGCGAAATGGGCGCCGCCGGCGTGCCGGTCGAATTGGATCTCCGCGGCGATGTCCCGCAGCACCCGATCCTTGCGGGACGGATACCAGCGAAACCAATCGGGTGAATGCGTGTGGTCGAAATGGCTGCTGCGGAGTTCCGCGAGCTGTAGGGTGAGGTTGGCCACCGCCGCAGGATTCGAGTACTTCTCGAAGAGCATCACGGTCTTCGATCGGGAGATCACCTTGTTGAGGTTGTTCACGCCCTTGGCATTGGGCAGCGTGTCGTCGAATGACAGCCAGCCGTTGGCCGTGTAGCTCGTCTGCGGCGTGAAGCGTTTGAGTGGGTCGGCGTGCAACGGATCGGCGTAGTCCTCGCCGGAACCGGGCAGGCCCTGCATCCGCAACGCCCCCAGAGGGTCGTCGGGACAGCGTCGGATGACGTCGACGCTCTCCACGAAGGGGGCGATCTGTTCGATCCAATGCAGGTAGCGGCTGGCATCGACGGTGTGGGTGCGGGAGGGAAACCGTCCCCGATGGGCCTCGGCGTAGATGATCACACCCAGGGCCACCTGGCGGATGCTCGAGGCGCACTGCATGCGGCGGCCGGCGGCCCGGGCGGCCTGGACCGCCGGGAGCAGGAGACCGATCAGCGTGCCCACGATCGCCACCACGACCAACAGTTCGACGAGCGTGAAGCCGGATTGACGTCGGTGAGAGGAGGTCGGGTGGAGCATGATGCTGATTGCGTGCGGGGAAGGGACCCCCAAGGGCCGGGAGACCTGAGTGTACCGACGCCCGTCAGTTATGCAACTCAATTGCATAACGAATCCCTGGTGAGCCCGGCCCGGGGCCCGGGGGGCAGGGGAACCTGGGGGCCGCCGGGAGGCAAAGGCCGGGCGCTGGACGGGAAGGGGCGGGAGTGGCCGGTCATGGTTTTTCCCGCCGCCGGTTTAGACTGCCGCGGCAGGTGTTCGCTCCGCCGTGGTTTCGCCGGGTCGCCCTCATGAAAATCTCATCGTTTGTGGTCGCGGCCTGTCTGGCCTGCCTGGCGGTGACCGGCCGCGGGGAGGAACGTCGGCCCCCCAATGTGATCGTGGTCGTGGCCGACCAGCTCCGTTACCAGTCGGTCGGCTACGGCGGGGAACGCCGCGCCATCACGCCTCACATCGACCGCTTCGCCACGCAGGGGATGAACTTCCGCCAATTCGTGGCCAACACCCCCGTCTGCGCGGCGTTCCGGGCCTCGTTTCTCACCGGCAAGCATGCCAGCAGCACGGGCATGGTCGTCAACGAACTCCGCCTCAACCCCAACCAGGACAGCATTGCGCATATGTTCGGCCGCGACGGCTATGCCTGCGACCTCGTCGGCAAGTGGCACCTCTGGGCCGCCGATTCCAACCACCGGGCGATCGCCAATGCCTTCACGCCGCCGGGGCCCTACCGCATGGGCTTCGACGCCTTCTGGGCGGGCTACAACTTCAATCACGACAACTATAAAGCCTGGTACTTCCGCGACACGCCCGAACCGCTGCGCATCGAAGGTTTCGGGGACGCCGCGTTCGCCGACCTGGCGATCGGCCGCGTCCGCGAACATGCCCGGAGCCGGAAGCCGTTCTTCATGCTCCTGGCGTTGAGCGTTCCCCACGACCCCTGGACGAAGGACAACGTCCCGGCCGAGTGGCACGAGCGCTTCAGCGATGTCGACTTCCCCCTTCCGGAAACCTGGCAGGACGTCCCCGATCCCTACATGGATCGGAACGCCGACCCCCGGCAGTGGCTCGCCTTCTGGAAGCCGAACCTCGCCGAATTCCAGCGGGTCTACCAGGCGATGACGGCGGCCCTCGACGAGCAATTCGGCCGGCTGCTCGCCGCCCTCGACGAGTCGGGGCTGCGGGACGACACGATCGTGGTCTTCACGAGCGACCACGGGGAGATGTTCGGCGCGCACGGCCGCATCTTCAAGCTCACGTTCTACGAGGAATCGGTGCGCGTGCCGCTGCTGGTGCGCTGGCCGGGACGGATCCCCGCGGGCGCCGCGTCGGACTGCTGCATCTCCACCGTCGACCTGATGCCCACGCTGCTCGGCCTGGCCGGCCGCACGATCCCCCGTGCCGTCGAGGGCATGAACCTGGCGTCGGTCGCGCTTGGCAAGGGTGGCGATGAGCCCGACGCCGTGCTGCTCCAGGGCATGGGGCACACGCACCTCTGGAAGGATGGTTTCGAGTGGCGGGCCCTGCGCGACGCGCGGCACACCTACGCCCGCTACCTCCGCGACGGCCGCGAACTGCTCTTCGACAACCAGGCCGACCCACTGCAGCGGCACGACCTGGCCGGCGCCGCCGACAGCCGCGACCTGCTCGAGCGGCAGCGCCGCCGCCTGGCGGACCGGATGGAGGCCATCGGCGACTCGTTCGAGCGCTGCAGTTGGTACCGCGACGAATGCACCGAGAACCGGGTCATCCTGCGCGGCGCTCGCGGCGACTTCCACCGCGAGTACGGCGCGGACATCGCGGTCGACACCGCCCCCGGGCCGAAGTGAGCCCTCCGCAAGACCGGCCAGACCCATGATCCGCCATCTCGTGATCGTGCTCGGCGACCAGCTCGATCGTGGCGGCGCCGCGTTCGACGGATTCGACGCCGATCGCGACCGGGTGTGGATGGCGGAGGTCGCCGGGGAGTCGACGCACGTCTGGACGCACAAGGCCAGGATCACGGTCTTCCTGGCGGCGATGCGTCATTTTCGCGACGACCTCAGGCGCGAGGGCATCGCGGTCGACTACCGCGAATTGCCGCCCACGCCCACGCCCGACGAGCCCGGCACGCTCGCCGCCGCGCTGACGGCGAGTCTGACGGAGGCGGGTCGCGCGGGAGCGTCGCCCGCGAAGCTGATCGTCGTCGAGCCGGGTGAATGGCGGGTGCAGGAGGCGCTGCAGGCGGCGGCCCGGGAGGCCGGCCTGACGCTCGAAATCCGCGGCGACCGGCACTTCTTCTCGACGCGGGAGGAGTTCGCGGCCCACGCCCGGGGTCGGAAGCAGTTGCGGCTCGAGTATTTCTACCGCCCGCTGCGCGAGAAGTTCGGCGTGCTCATGGACGAGGGCGAGCCCGCCGGAGGGCAGTGGAATTTCGACGCCGAGAACCGCGGTGCCTTCCCCAAGGCGGGGCCCGGCCCGCTGCCCGCACCCCGTCGCTTCACTCCCGACGCCACGACCCGCGGCGTGATCGAACTCGTGAGCGGCCGCTTCGCCGCGCATCCCGGCAGCCTCGCGAGCTTCGACTGGCCGGTGACGCCGGCCGACGCCCGCGCCGCGCTCGACGATTTTCTCGCGCACCGCCTGGTCAACTTCGGCCGCTATCAGGACGCGATTTGGACCGGCGAGCCCTGGCTCTACCATTCGCGGCTGGCGCAGGCCATGAACCTCAAGCTCCTCGACCCACGGGACGTCGTGGCCGGCGCCGAGCGCGCCTGGCGGGCGGGCCGGGCGCCGCTCGAGGCGGCGGAGGGATTCATTCGCCAGGTGATCGGCTGGCGGGAATACGTCCGCGGCGTGTACTGGCACTTCATGCCGGAGTACGCCGACCGCAACGCGCTCGGCGCCGGTCTGCCGCTGCCGAACCTGTACTGGACGGCGGACACGGAGATGAACTGCCTCAAGGACGCCGTCGGCCAGACGCTCGAGCACGGCTACGCGCACCACATCCAGCGGCTGATGGTGACGGGGCTGTTCGCCATGCTGCTGGGGGTCAGGCCGCAGGACGTGCACCGCTGGTACCTGGCCGTGTACGTCGATGCGGTGGAATGGGTGGAGCTGCCCAACACGCTGGGCATGAGCCAGTTCGCCGACGGCGGCGTGATGGCCTCCAAGCCCTACTGCGCCAGCGGCGCCTACATCGACCGCATGAGCAACGCCTGCCGCGGCTGCCGCTACGATCCGAAAGTGGCCAGCGGCCCCGATGCCTGCCCGTTCACCACGCTGTACTGGGATTTTCTGGCCCGCCACGAGAAGCTCCTGGCGCGGAATCAGCGCATGGCGATGCAGCTGAAAAACCTGGGCCGCAAGGATGCGGGCGAGATGCGGTCGATTCGGCGTCAGGCCGATGCGGTGCGCGAGGGCCTGGCCTGACCGGCGCCGCGGCGGAGGCGGTCAGGGCGTGGGCAGGAGTTCGATCGGTGCGTCGGCCGGCGTGGGCCGCGTTGCGGCCGGTGCGTCCGGCCGGGCTCCTCCCACGAGCACGCTGCGGGTGCCGTCGGCCGCCGGCTCCAGTTCACCCGTCGGGTCAGGCGGTGTCGCCGGCACAGGTCTGGCAGCGGCGGTGTCGGCGGTCGCCGGCTGTCGGGCCGCTGCCACCGCCGCCGGGCGGGGCGGGGGCGCCGGGCGGAATGCGGGGGCTGGACGAGCGGCTTGAGGCGGAGTCGCGCGGGCCGTCAGCGCCCGGTTGGGCGTCGGGGGCATGGCGGGAAGTGCGGCGCTGGGCGCAGCGGTCGGCGGCAACGCGGCCCGGACGGCGGCCCGGGGCCGGACCACCCGCGGCAGTGGTCCCGGCACGGCGGCGGCTGCCGCGGCCACGGCCGCCTCGCCTTCCGCGCGGCGCTCGAGCCGCTCGATCCTCTCGGTCAAGCGCACGGC
>Ga0129333_10004568_pt1 | contig 12966 bp, 10 predicted proteins | sample CPB6_08_DNA_FD_94474 | JGI IMG/M metagenome (GOLD analysis project Ga0129333, IMG submission 94474) | Freshwater to marine salinity gradient microbial communities from Chesapeake Bay, USA - CPBay_Sum_0.6_0.8_DNA | ecosystem: Environmental > Aquatic > Marine > Coastal | place: USA: Chesapeake... | reverse complement strand
GGGTCTTGTCTGCTGAAACCCTCGGCGATTGGGGGCTGCTTAGACTATCATATTAACAAATTGTCATATTTTTGTTAAGCCAGTTTATTAAATGAACGAATTTCTATTTTTACTGATCGCCTACCTTCTCGGTAGTATTCCAACAGCGCTTATTGTCAGCCGCGAATTCTTTAACATCGACATCAGAGAATATGGCAGTGGTAACGCTGGTGCCACTAACGTCTATAGAGTGCTGGGAGCTAAGTGGGGCACCTTGGTAATGATCGTGGATACACTAAAAGGTGTACTGGCTGTGCAGTTGGCCTTGTTGCTGCCAGAATATGCCGACTCTGAAATGGCTTACCAAAACATACAAACCTTACTGGGTTTGGCAGCGGTTTTAGGCCATATCTTTCCGATCTGGGCCGATTTCAGGGGAGGCAAGGGGGTAGCTACGATTTTTGGGATGGTACTTGGTGTTTCTCCCATCACTGCTGTGAGTTGCGTTTCTATCTTTTCGCTGGTGCTTTTCTTGACCCGTTTTGTTTCATTAAGCAGTATTTTGGCAGGCATCAGTTTCCCGATCTTTATTTTAGTGATTTTTAATGTGGAAAATCCGCTCTACCGTGTCTTTGCAATTACTATTGCACTTCTGATATTGATCATGCACCAAAAAAATATCGGACGTTTATTAAAGGGAAAGGAGGGGAAACTACCTATTTTCAAAGGGCGTGATCGTCGCCAAATTGATCGAAACAATTCTTAGTCTTTAACGTATTGATTTTCAGCCGTCAATTATCTTTTTCTTTACTTTTTTCGCTTGCTAGATTGGGTTTTTCTCTTAAAAAAGGGTAAAAAATCGCTATCTTTACATCCCTGCTAAACTTTTTGCCTATGTCACAGACCCTGTTTGATAAACTGCAATTAGCCGATGAGAAAAACCTCTTGATACAGGGTCTACCTTCTTCTATTGAAAAGCAGTTCAGTAAGCTTTCTTTCGCTAAAAATGTGACACCGCTTTTAAAAAGCAGAAAGATAGATTTCGCACTCGTATTTGCTGTTAATGAGAATCAACTCAATGGTATTCTGCGAGATGTGATGCCTGCTTTAAAGGAAAATTCTAAGTTCTGGGTAGCCTATCCCAAGAGCACTTCTAAGATCGTTACTGATCTGAATCGCGAAGCCAGCTGGAATAAACTCACCGGAGGTGGTTATGAAAGCATAGAAAGGGTAGAGTTGGATCATGTTTGGAGTGCACTGCGTTTCACTCGCTGTGAGGTGGCGGTAACTAACGAATAATTACGCTTCCTGATTGCTTGCTAAGGGCAATCTCCATCTGCTTCAGATGTTCATGTGTCTGTAAGAGCACGCCGAAATCTTCTGTGCTTTGACTCTTTTCCATGTCTTGCTGATTTTCCAGCAGCATACGTTTTATCTTTCGGAGCTTCAAATAATGAATAGCCGACATGATCACTTCGGCAGACCGGTCTTCTTCGGCCTTCAGGAATTGTTGTAAGGCGCTTTCTTGACCAGCAGAGAGCATGCCGATAAAATGCTCGTAGGACTGCTCAAACAAGCGGTTCTGATAGCCGGCCTGCTGGCTGAACGAGGTCTTCCATCTGGCGCTTTCTTCGTGTGGAAATTGAATAAGCGAAACGGCCAGCGTGCTAAGTTGCTGATCGGGGTGCTGTATGAAAAACTGAGGTCCCGATGGATCCTCTCCTTGTTGCCGTAGTTTTTTATAGGCGACAAAAAGTTTTTGCACCTCTTCATTCTCGAGTAAACTTTCATCGGCGATCTCTTCGAAAATATAGTCACTGACACGCTGCTGATCGTTCCAGGGGCGGTGGCCAAATTCCAACAGGATACGGGCTACTTCTTTTTCCTGCAGCTCATCTCGAAACAGTAAGAGAAAAGTCGCATCGTCGAAATTATTGGCAGCTGATTTTTGTGCATTATCCTCTAACACAACCGAAGAAAGAGGGGTGGCCTTTCTTTCCTGTGCATGGATACGGTCTCGAATATATTTATTCACCAAGGTATGCAAGCCGGCCTCGTCGATCTTAAGTAAGGTAGCGCATTGCTTGATATAGTCCTGCTGTTTTGTAAAGTCCTCTGCCTTATTGATACGCGATATAGTCTCGGCCATCCTATTGACCACGGCCGCTTTTTTGGAGGTGTCGTTTCCCGCATCCTTCATAGCCACTTCGAGCTGAAAAAGAATGACATCTTTTTTATGTTGCTGAACAAAATCACGAAAGGCAGTGGCGCCTACTTTGTTCACATAACTGTCAGGGTCGTCTCCATCCGGTATTAGTACCAATTGTACTTGTAGCCCTTCCTCAAGGGCCAGATCAAGACCACGTAGTGCGGCTTTGATTCCGGCTGCATCACCATCATAGATAATGGTCAGGTTATTGGTGTATTTTTTTATGAGACGAAGCTGGTCGGGCGTTAGGGCCGTGCCACCGGAAGCCACCACATTTTCTATACCGGCTTGATGAAGGGAGATCACATCGGTATAGCCTTCTACGAGTAAACATTCATCTGCCTTATCAATGGCTTGCCTGGCAAAATAGGAGCCGTAAAGAATTTTACTTTTTACATAGATCTCATTTTCCGGAGTATTGATGTATTTGGGAGCCGTTTCCGTTTTTTTAAGTATTCTGGCTCCGAAGCCCAATATCTTACCGCTGTGATTATGGATAGGAAAGATCACACGTCCCCGGTAATTATCGCTTAGCTGGTCGTAGCGATTGACCACCAGTCCCGATTTCACCATCAGTTCGGGATTGAACTGAGCCGCCAGTGCCGATTTGGTGAACGCATCTTTTTGCTCGGGGCTATATCCCAATTGAAATTTTTTGATGATCAGCTCGGTAAATTCTCTTTCCCGGAAATAGGACAAGCCGACATCTTGTCCCTCTTCGGTAGAATGTAATTGTTCGGTAAAAAATTGTTGTGCAAATTGATTGAGCGCAAAAAGACTGTCAACTGTTTGCAACTGTTGGCGCTGTTCATCGTTGATGAAACTTTCCTCTATTTCGATACCATAGCGTTGGGCCAGCCATTTCAGGGCTTCGGGATAGCTGTATTTTTCGTGTTCCATCACAAAACTGATGGTGTTGCCACTTTTACCGCATCCGAAGCATTTATAGATCTCTTTACTTGGCGAAACCGTAAACGAGGGAGTCTTTTCGTTATGAAAAGGGCAAAGCCCGAGCAGGTTAGTGCCTCTCTTTTTCAATTTGACAAAACTCCCTATCACATCAGTGATATCGGTTCTTGCCATGATCTGTTGTATGGTAGAGGGTGAGATCAAGGATAGGCAAGTTACTTAATAAAGCTCCACGAATCGCTCTTAAGCAGGTTCATCATAGCGAATACTATCCCGCAGGTCTTTTTCGTTGTAGGACAGCCCGTATTGCTTTAGCACGTCCGGGGGAACCCCGTCCCAGCGATTTGGCTGGTTGCCCAGGTAGTCCAGGTCTTTTACGCCCAAGGCCGAAGTATAGAATCCGGTGGCCGTCAGGTCGCGCAGTAACGAAAAAAAGCGGACACCTTGCTGTACTTCTTTGGAGGCTTTTTCGGGGAAAGCAATTTGATCGATAATAAACAGACGCTCTTTTTCGCTGGAGGCAACAAAGGAGCGCCCCGATGTTTTTAGGCTGTAGAGATCGAGCCAGCGTAATCCTCCGCGCAGTGGAACCTGGTGTTGCGGCATATCTTTTACTATAAATTCTAAAAAAGCAGGAACGCCTGCCTCACTGGCGCTTCCACTGATCTCATCTTTTGGAATAATGATATCCACCAACACTGTCAAAGTGGTCATTTCATCTGGGGTAAAGAAATTCTCTTGCTCCAGTAATTTTTGCTCCATGATCAGCTCATCAGGATTTCTGTCGAGCGAAAATGCAGTCGTTTCGGAGTTTTTCTTTTGATTATCGGTGGTGGTGCAAGCTCCAATGGCCAGCGGGGTTGCGAGCGCTCCGGTGGCCAGTAATTTGAGCGATTTTCTTCTATCCATCAGAGTTGATTTTTTTTCAATTGATCGACAATGTATTCCGAAGCACGCATAGAGAGTGCCAAGATGGTCCAGGTTATGTTTTTATCAGCCTGAGAGACAAACTGTCCTCCATCTACACAAAAAAGGTTTTTACAATCGTGTGCCTGACTCCATTTATTTAGTGCTGAGCGTTTTGGATCATTTCCCATCCGCACGGTTCCTGCTTCGTGAATAATTTCTCCGGGTTTACTGAGCCCCCAGTTGGTAGAAGCGTCATCATCGCCTCCCCAGGTTACGATGGCTCCCATATTGTGCATGATCTCTTTGAAGGTCTCCTTCATATGACGAGCTTGTTTGATCTCGTGATCGCTCCATTTTACATGGAATGACAGTACAGGAATTCCATATTGATCAACCTTGCCTTTATCGATGGCGCAATAGTTCGTCTCTAGGGGGATGGCCTCGCCTCGTCCGGCCATACCCACGCCACAGCCATAGAAATAGCGATAGTCTTCTTTAAGAGAAGCACCATAACCTCCGGCCTCTTTCTTTTTTCCTTTGACAAGGTACTTCCCATTCAGGTTTTCGATCCCCCAATTAAAACCATAGGATGGTTGGCTCATGCCACCCCAATACTCAATATGGTAGCCTCTGGGAAAATCAAGTTTTTTATTGTCAAGCCACCAGGGTGAATAGATATGGGCACCACCTACACCATCTTCGTTATACCGTTTTCTTCCGAACAGCGAGGGCAGAATACCACCCATGGCAGCGCCTGTGGAATCATGCAAATATTTTCCTACGACATTGCTGTTATTAGCCAGGCCATTAGGATGCCTTTTTGAAACTGAGTTTAGTAAAAGGCGAGCACTTTCGCAGGCGCTGGCGGCCAAAATGATGACACGGCCATCTACCTGATATTCTTGTTTATCTAATTTGTTGATATAGGAAACGCCTGTGGCCAGCCCTTCTTGATTCGTCAGTACTTCTCTGACCATGGCATTGGTGATCAGATCGATATTGCCGGTTTGCATGGCGGGATAGATCAAAACATTGGTAGACGAAAAATCGGCTTTGGCCATACTGCAATTGCGGTTGCACTGACCACAATAAAAGCAAACTCCTCGTCCTGCATCATTCGGTATCGATTTTGTCAAAATGGACATCCTGGAGGGGATCACATTGACTCCGCTTTGCAAGGCCCCGTTTCGGATCATCAACTCATGTAGTCTGGGTTTGGGTGGTGGCAGAAAGTATCCATCGGGATCATTGTCGAGTCCCTCGTTAGTACCGAAAATTCCGATCAATTGATCGATCTTATCGTAATAAGGTTTTACGTCTTCGTATCCTATGGGCCAATCATCTCCGAGTCCGTCAATGCTTCTTCGTTTGAAGTCTTTGGGTCCGAACCGAAGCGAGATCCTTCCCCAATGGTTGGTTCTTCCTCCCAGCATACGGGCGCGCCACCACATAAAATCGGTATCTGCTTCTGTTGAAAAAGGTTCGCCCTCTAGCTTCCATCCTCCATAGCATGCATCAAAATCGCCAAAGGGTCGATGCGACGTACTGGCACCACGTCGTGGTGAATCCCATGGGTTTTTTAATTGTGTGATATTCTTTTGCGGATCGTAATGGTGTCCGGCCTCAAGTAAGCAAACCTTTAATCCGGCTTTAGCCAGCACATAGGCGGCCATTCCTCCTCCCGCTCCTGAGCCCACAATAACGGCATCGTATCGCTCTGCTTTTTTCTTAATTTGCAATTCTCCCATCTGATGATTTCTTATGGCCAACAATATAAATCAAATTAGTAGTTAATCCATGTATCGTTCATACCCTGTTATAAAATTTTTACTGTTGGTCACTGTATTTTATGCGTCTGCCGCTCTGGGGCAGGTTGCTGCTCCGGCGGAGTGGCCTGTTTACACCGGCAAAGACCTTGGCATTACATATCAAGCTTCCGGAACTACTTTTAGGATCTGGGCTCCGTTGGCTAAAGCGGCTAAACTTTTTTTATATACAAGCCCTTTGGGAGGTACGCCGCGCAGTATCGATATGATGCCGGGTGAACAAGGCAGCTGGCACGTGCATGTAACGGGAGATTGCGAAGGTCTGTTCTATACCTTTCAGGTTTACAATAAAAATACGCTTGGTTATGCCTGGTCGCAGGAAGTCTCTGACCCATATGCCATCGCCACCGGTGTAAATGGATTACGAGCTGCTGTGATCAATTTGGCCAAGACCGATCCACCGGGATGGGAGCAGAGTCGTATGCCCATTGGGAATACTGAGGATCCTGTCATTATTTACGAGTTGCATATTCGTGATGCCAGTATGGATAGCAGTTCGGGCATTAGGCAAAAGGGAAAATACCTCGGGCTCGCCGAAACAGGTACAATAAATAAATTCGGAGCTTCTACCGGGCTCGATCATATCGCTTCTTTAGGCGTTACACATGTGCACCTGCTACCTTTTTTTGATTTCAGATCGAGTGATGAGGCTGCTGCACTTCCTCCTTATAACTGGGGATACGATCCTTTGCATTATAATACACCAGAAGGCATATATGCTACCGATGTGAACGATCCGGCTACCCGCATACGGGAACTGAAAAAAATGATACAGGCTTTTCATCAAAAAGGACTGAAAGTAGTGATGGATGTTGTGTATAATCATACCGGGCTTAGTAGCGACTCTCATTTTGAACAACTGGTTCCAGGTTATTATTACAGGCGTAATGCAGATGGTTCGTTCTCTAATGCTTCGGCCTGTGGTAACGAGACCGCCAGCGAGAGGCCCATGTTCAGAAAGTTCATGATAGAGTCTTTGCTTTTTTGGATCAAGGAATATCATATTGATGGCTTTCGTTTCGATCTCATGGGCATCCACGATATTCCTACAATGAACGAGATCGCTCGAACCTTACGATCAGTAAGGCCCGATCTGCTTTTGTACGGAGAGGGGTGGACGGCAGGATCTTCTCCGCTTCCTGATTCGCTGAGAGCTTTAAAAAAACAAGTAAATCAACTCGATCAGGTCGCCGTATTCGGTGATGAACTCAGAGATGCCATAAAAGGTTCAGTATTTGACTACCAGCAGCCTGGTTTTGTCAGTGGGGCATACAGCAACCTTGCTTCGATTCAATTTGGCGTAGTGGGAGCCGTTTCACATCCTCAGATTAACTATGGACAGGTTAATTATACGAAGGCGCCTTATACTTCTTCACCTCGTCAGATGATTGCTTATGCCGATTGTCACGATAATCATACGCTTTGGGACAGGCTTACTTTATCAGCCCCTTCCTACACAGAAGCACAGCGAAAAAAAATGGCCCAACTGGCGCTGGCAATAGTTTTGACTTCGCAGGGAACCCCTTTTTTACACGCGGGTTCCGAATTTTTGCGCTCCAAGCGGGGTAATGAGAATTCATATAACGCACCCGACAGTATCAATGCGATCGATTGGAATTTGAAATCGCTTCATGCTGACAATCTCTTTTTGGTGCAATCACTGATCGCCATGCGAAAACAGCATCCGGCCTTTCAGTTAAAAGATCCGGGAACGCATCTTCGTTTTATTGATTCTCTGCCGGCAGGGGTACTGGCATTTTTAATTGACACAAAGGGATTAGACGACACCTGGAAAAAAGTATTGGTGATCTATAATGCAAAAGCCGAGAACGTATCTTTTCAGATCGGATCAGATGTCGGTCGCGGAAGATGGAATAGTTATTTATGGCAAAATAGATCAGGTGAAAAACGTACTGTTTCTTCGAGAAAGACTTTTTTAGCGGAAGCCCTCAGCTGTACTATTTTGTATCAGTAGCTGTTAATAGCTTCGTGGAGGTCTTCCTGAGCCCGGGCGATGAGGTCGGTAGTTTGAACCCGAAGGTCGAAAGCCTTGCCCCGGTGAACGTTGTTCAGGATTTTCGGTGGCTTCTTTTACCACCAATACCTTTTTTCCGATACCCAAGTTGTTGAGAGTAGCGATCGCCTCACGGGCTTCGGTAGAAACTGGCATCTCTACAAAGGCAAAACCCCTGCTTTTACCAGTTTGCCTGTCGAGTGCCACCTTTACAGAATCTACCTTGCCGAATTTCTCAAAAAATTCCTCTAATTCGGCGTCGTCCATATCGAGCGGAAGGCCTGCCACGAAAATTTTCATGTTCTCTAGTGATTGGTTTCGGTTACAAAATTAAACAATCAATAATTGATCGGGCGTTAAAACTCTATTGCCTACAGCAGACCCCCAATGACCAAGATCATTACTTGTCTGATATTAGACGTCGATGATTAACTTTACGGCAAAATACTTGCTGTATGAACGAAGTTGTAATTGTTGCTGCCGTGCGGACCCCCATGGGCAGTTTCGGAGGAGCCCTAAGGCCTTTAAGCGCTACACAATTGGGAGCGATCGCTATCAAAGGAGCACTTGAAAAAGTACAGCTCGATCCTGGTGTAGTGACCGATGTATTTATGGGATCTGTCTTACAAGCCAATTTAGGACAAGCGCCGGCCCGTCAGGCTGCAAAGTTTGCCGGACTTCCAGATTCAGTTAATTGTACCACTGTAAACAAAGTTTGCGCCAGCGGAATGAAGGCTATTTCTATGGCGGTACAGCATATTTTATTGGGAGATGCTTCTGTTGTGGTGGCCGGGGGTATGGAGAGTATGAGCAATACGCCTTTTTATACAGATACGATGCGGTGGGGCCATAAATACGGACATACTCAATTGATCGATGGGTTAGCAAAAGACGGCCTCACGGATGTGTATGACGGAAAGGCAATGGGATTCGCTGCAGAACATTGCGCCGCTAGTTGCGGTATCACCCGTGCAGAGCAAGATGCCTTTGCGATTGAAAGTTATAAGCGGTCACAACAAGCCTGGGAACAAGGCCTTTTTTCAGAAGAGGTGATCCCGGTCAGTATACCACAGCGAAAGGGAGATCCGCTGGTAGTTTCCAGAGATGAAGAGCCTTTTGCAGTTAAATTCGATAAGATACCGACACTGCCTTCTGCTTTTATAAAAGACGGTACAGTTACCGCAGCAAATGCCTCCACCATGAATGATGGAGCCGCTGCCCTGGTGTTAATGACGTCTCAAAAGGCTAAGGAACTTGGTCTCACCCCACTGGCTGCTATCAGAGGGTACGCCGATGCTGAGCAGGCTCCTGAATGGTTTACTACGGCTCCTTCCCTGGCACTTCCAAAAGCAATCGCTAAGGCGGGTTTACAGCCATCGGATATTTCGTATTGGGAATTGAATGAGGCCTTTTCGGTGGTGGGTATTGAAAATACCAAGCGGCTACAGTTAGATCCCGCTCAAGTGAATGTACACGGTGGTGCGGTTTCGTTGGGTCATCCATTAGGATGCAGTGGTGCGCGCATCATCGTGACTTTATTGCATATACTTCGTTCCCGTGGTGCTCGCTATGGGGCAGCCGGTATCTGTAACGGAGGGGGAGGTGCCAGCGCAGTCGTGATTGAATCTTTAAAATAATGGCTGCTACAACACTTATCACCAATATCGGTTGTCTGGTTGGTCTTCATGCCAACGATGCTGTGCTGCGGGGAGAGCAACTTGCTGAACTTCCTTTTTTAAAAAATTGTTTCTTGCTGATCGAAAACAGCCAGATTGCCGGATTCGGACCCATGGCTACAATGCCGCACGCAACAGTAAAGGGTACCCGCCTGATCGATGCAAGGGGAGCCTATGTGCTTCCTGCCTGGTGTGATAGTCATACGCATCTGGTCTTTGCAGCCAGCAGAGAAGATGAATTTGTAGACAAGATAAAGGGTCATACCTATCAGGAGATCGCCGCAAAAGGAGGAGGCATATTAAATTCTGCTAATAAGCTGGCTGCAACCAGCGAGGATGAGCTTTTTAATACAGCTTGGCAAAGACTTGCAGAGATCAGTAAGATGGGAACGGGTACAGTTGAGATAAAAAGCGGTTACGGGCTTAGTGTAGAGGCCGAACTCAAGATGTTGCGGGTCATAAAGAAATTAAAGCAGCGCTCTTCTTTGTTGATTAAAGCTACTTTTTTGGGAGCGCATGCTTTTCCAACAATATATAAAGAAGACCATGCGGCTTATATCAGGTTGATAACCGATGAGATGCTTCCTGTTATAGCCAAAGAAAAACTAGCTGATTTTATTGACGTGTTTTGTGAAGAGGGATTTTTCTCGCCGGAAGAGACCGAACAGATATGTCTTGCAGGTCTTCGCTATGGGTTGCCGGCTAAAATTCATGGCAACCAATTGCATCTTTCAAAAGGAGTTCAAACCGCCGTAAAATTGAATGCACTCAGTGTCGATCATTTAGAAACAATGGATCAAGAGTCGATACAACTTTTGGCCTCGTCTGGTACTATTGGCACCTTACTGCCCAATGCTGCTTTTTTCTTGCGTATGACCGATCCGCCGGCTCGTCAACTGATCGAGGCAGGGGCAGCCATTGCATTGGCTTCTGACTTTAATCCTGGTTCTGCCCCAAGCGGCAATATGAATTGGGTGATTTCACAAGCCTGCATCAGGATGCGAATGTTGCCTGAAGAAGCCATCAATGCGGCAACCTTAAATGGCGCCTGTGCCTTACAAGCAGAAAATCAGAGTGGAAGTATTCGACCTGGTAAAAGAGCTGACCTTATAATCACAAAACCAATTCCCTCGCTCGCTTATCTCCCTTATTCTTTCGGACATTCCTGCATCGAGAATGTCCTGATTGGCGGTGAGCCTATTTTGTAACTTAGTCATATCAATCCTTGCTATGAAAAGACTTATCGAATGTGTTCCCAATTTTAGCGAAGGTGTAAATCTGTCTGTGATCAAGCAGATCACCGATACCATTGAATCGGTAGAAGGTGTTCGGTTACTCAATGTAGATCCGGGTAAAGCCACTAACCGAACAGTGGTGACCTTTGTTGGCGATCCCGATGCTGTGATCGAGGCTGCTTTTTTAGCAATAAAAAAAGCAGGTGAGCTCATTGATATGCGTACACACCGCGGAGCTCATCCCAGAATGGGCGCTACGGATGTTTGTCCCCTGATCCCCATTGCAGGCATTTCTCTCGAAGAAACGGCGCAATATGCTAGGCAACTTGCCGAGCGGGTAGGGCGAGAACTACAATTGCCTGTTTATTGTTACGAGGCAGCTCAGCCAAATAAAAGCCGGTCAAACTTATCAGTCATCCGGGCAGGGGAATACGAGGGCTTCTTCAAAAAAATAAAAGAGCCTGACTGGAAGCCCGATTATGGTCCTGCAGAATTCGATAGCAAACGCGGCGCTACTGTAATTGGGGCCCGGGATTTTCTGGTAGCGTATAACATCAATCTTAATACCACCTCTACCAGAAGGGCCAATGCTGTGGCATTTGACATCAGAGAGGCGGGGCGCAATAAGTTAGAAAACGGTAAAACTATTAATATTCCTGGTTCACTAAAAGCTGTCAAGGCCATAGGTTGGTACATAGAGGAGTATGGGATTGCACAGATTTCCATCAACCTGACCGATATCCGTACCACTCCGGTGCATATTGCCTTTGACGAAGCCTGTAAAAGGGCCACCGAAAGAGGGCTTCGTGTTACCGGAAGCGAGTTGGTGGGACTTGTGCCTTTGAAGGCCTTGACGGATGCCGGCCGCTATTTTTTACAAAAACAAAAAAGGTCCACAGGTGTCTCAGAAAAAGAGTTGATTAAGATTGCAGTCCGATCAATGGGTTTAGATGAATTGGCTCCCTTTGAACCCGAAAAAAGAATCATTGAATATTTATTAAGAGATAAAGTCGATAAACAATTAATATACAATTCTCTACTTGAATTTTCAGAGCAGACAGCCAGTGAATCTCCTGCCCCGGGTGGTGGGTCGGTTGCTGCTTATCTGGGTGTGTTAGGCGCCTCTTTGGGTACAATGGTGGCTAATTTGTCTTCTCACAAAAAAGGGTGGGACGAGCGATGGAAAGAGTTCAGTGACTGGGCAGACAAGGGGCAGCTTCTCAAAGATGAGTTACTTTCTTTAGTAGATGCCGATACAGATTCTTTCAATGGCATTATGCAGGCCATGGCCTTGCCCAAGGCAACCGAAGAAGAAAAGCAAAAAAGAAAAATGGCGGTGCAACAGGCTACACGATTTGCTATTGAAGTTCCACTCAGGGTCATGGAATGCGCTTTGCAGAGCATGGAATTGATCATGGCTATGGCCAGCGAGGGTAATCCAAATTCTGTAAGTGATGCCGGGGTGGGGGCTCTCTGTGCACGTAGTGCTGTTTGGGGGGCTGGTTTGAATGTTAAGATAAATGCCTCGGGCTATGATGACACGGACTATGTATCGACGCTCTTGAAAAAAGTTTCTGCTATGGAACAAGAGGCGCAAGAGAAAGAAAAAGCAATTTTAGCCGTAGTAGCTTCCAAGATGGGTTAAATATTGTCCGAAGCATTCATGATCTTTTCAAAAAGCTGCTCATATTCTTTATTGAGCAGCTCGATCTGTTGATTCGCTTGGCTAAAGGCTGTCTCTGTCTGTAAAAAAACATCTTTGCTGGTATAGATACCCGGATCACTCAATTTCAGTTCTAGTGCAACCTTCTTTTCTTGCCACTCGGCCAGCGATCTTTCTACTTGTTCAAAGCGCTTTTGTAATTTTTGCAGTTCTTTTTTCTTTTCTTTATCGACTGCACCAGTTGTCGGTGCCGGTTGGTTCTTGGTTTGTGGTGGTTGCTCTGGCACTTTCTCTACAGGCGAAACATTCACTCCCTGGTTGGTTGTTACACCGGCCTTTTGACGGGCCATTCTTTCTTTCCAGGCCACCCATTCTTCATAACCTCCTTTGAACTCCTTGATCTCTTGGTCCACGATCTCCCAGATCTTGTTAGCTGTCTTGGCAATAAAATGGCGGTCGTGGCTTACCAGCATCAAGGTACCCTGGTAGTTGTTCAGCGCTTCTATCAGCAGCTCACAACTGTGCAGGTCGAGGTGGTTGGTCGGC
>Ga0129333_10004567_pt1 | contig 12968 bp, 13 predicted proteins | sample CPB6_08_DNA_FD_94474 | JGI IMG/M metagenome (GOLD analysis project Ga0129333, IMG submission 94474) | Freshwater to marine salinity gradient microbial communities from Chesapeake Bay, USA - CPBay_Sum_0.6_0.8_DNA | ecosystem: Environmental > Aquatic > Marine > Coastal | place: USA: Chesapeake... | reverse complement strand
ATGGCTAAAGCATATCTTGACAAGTACCAGGATGGTGTTGTGTTGTTTTATGATTCAGAGTTTGGTACACCGCAATCTTATTTTGATTCTTTTGGTATCGACAATGAGCGTGTGATCCATACACCAATCACTGACATAGAACAATTAAAGTTTGATGTTATGAAACAGATAGAAAGCGTTGAGCGTGATGATCATGTAATTATCCTCATTGATTCTATCGGCAATCTTGCTTCAAAGAAAGAAGTTGAGGATGCCTTGGATGGCAAGGCAGTTGCTGATATGTCTAGAGCCAAGCAGTTAAAATCTTTGTTCCGTATGGTCACACCACATCTAACACTAAAAGATATCCCAATGGTAGTTGTGAATCATACGTATAAAGAAATTGGTATGTTCCCGAAAGATATTGTTGGTGGCGGTACTGGTTCTTACTATTCAGCTGATAACATCTTCATTCTTGGTCGTCAGCAAGAAAAAGAGGGAACTGAGCTGGTAGGTTACAATTTTATAATCAACGTAGAGAAATCGAGATATGTTAGAGAGAAATCAAAAATTCCTGTTACTGTTTCTTTTGATGGTGGCATTAGCCGTTGGTCTGGTCTACTTGATATTGCACTCGAATCTGGGCATGTTATTAAGCCATCCAATGGTTGGTATTCGCGTGTAGATGATGACGGTATTGAAGAGAAGAAGTATCGTCTCAAAGAAACTGACAACAAAGATTTCTGGATGCCAATCTTGAAACAAAAGTCGTTCATTAATTTTGTAAAGAACAAGTATCAAGTTGCTGCTGGAGAAATTCTCAAGGATGAGGATATTGCAGAAGAACTCGACAAGATTGATGAGGAAGAATATGGCGAAAACGCTTAAACCTTACGTTGTTATGCATCACAAAGAAGCAGGTATTGATGCGATAAAGTTGACGGAAGGTCCATTTGAAGGTATAATGTATACCTATGGTGTTGTTAATTTTGAAGAAGATAATGAGAATGATACATTGAAGATGAATTTTGAATATGAGATTCTCGATTATGGCGGTAAAGGTTTAGGTAACAAAGAACCATTTGAGCAGTACATTGGAGATATCCTTCAGGATTTAATTCATGAAGGAATTGCGGAAAATAGCATAACTTACACAGGTGGAGTTGATGAGAATAGAGACAGCGATTCTGTCGAATCTGATAAACAATGAGGAATATTGTCGTAAGGTCGTACCGCATTTAAAGAAGTCTTATTTTGCAGATAGAAAAGAAGCAGCAATTGCTTCTTTATTAATTAAGTTTTTTGAACAGTATAACAAGCCAGCAAGTCCAGAAATTCTAGCCATTGAGATTGGCAACCTATCTGGATTCACGGACAAAGAAGTCCCAGAGATGCTGGAGTATGCCAAACAACTAACCACTGCTGAAGAGAATGAAGAGTGGCTAATTCAGAATACTGAGAAGTTCTGTAAGAACAGAGCAGTTTACAACGCCATTCTTGATTCGATCAAGATCATTGACGGTAAAGATCCAGCGCATACTCAAGACGCCATACCATCTATCCTTTCAGATGCGTTGGCAGTATCATTCGACAACCATGTAGGACACGACTACATAATTAATGCACCAGAACGATATGACTTCTATCACAAAGTCGAAGAGAAGGTTGCATTTGATCTTGACATGTTCAACAAGATCACTAAGGGTGGATTAAGCAAGAAAACATTGAACATTGTTTTGGCTGGTACTGGTGTTGGTAAATCATTGTTTATGTGTCACGTGGCAGCATCTACACTGGTAGCAAACAAAAATGTATTATACATAACTATGGAGATGGCTGAAGAGCGTATCGCTGAACGTATTGATGCGAATCTTTTGAACCTAACCATGGACGAATTGAAGGTTGTAGACAAAGATATCTTCGAGAGTAGAATTGATAAGATCAACAATAAGACGCAGGGTAAACTTATTGTCAAAGAATATCCAACGGCTAGTGCTCATGCAGGTCACTTCCGTGCATTGCTTGAAGAGTTGAAGATGAAACTGGAGTTTAAGCCAGATATTATTATGATTGACTACCTGAACATTTGTGCCAGTCAGCGTATGAAAATGAGTGCAAATGTAAACTCTTATACATATATTAAGGCAATCGCTGAGGAGTTGCGTGGTCTGGCAGTTGAATATAATGTTCCAATTATATCAGCTACGCAGACAACCAGATCTGGATACACAAACTCAGATCCAGGTTTGGAAGATACTTCTGAATCGTTCGGTCTTCCAGCCACGGCTGACTTCATGATTGCGTTGGTAAGTAATGAAGAGTTGGAACAGCTGAATCAAATTATTGTTAAACAATTGAAAAACCGATACAGTGATCCAAACTATTACAAGAGATTTGTTATTGGAGTTGATCGTTCTAAGATGAAACTTTATGATGTTGAAACATCTGCTCAGATTGGTTTGTCAGACTCTGGGCAAAGAGAAGATGATAGTCCAGCATTCGACAAAAGTGATTTTGGTAAAAGAATGCAGAACGATTCTTTTAAAGGGTTTAAGTTTTAAGGAGAAAAGATGAAAGTTATTGTTGCTGATAAGAAAGTTGACTGCGAACATTTGCTTGGGCAGTTCCTTGACGATAGTCATTATGACACTTTGATTGAGGAAGACGCAGATGTATACATGCCACATATTCCAGGGCAATCAGAGACATTGTCAGAAGAAAGAGTCATTCTTAAATTTCGCAAGAATTACTTCACGCAAGAGCAGCAGGATCAAGCATACGTTGGTCTACGCGAAGCAGCAACTGAAACTCAGAATCGTGGGTTGGCAGCTGGACCACGTGCAGAAAAACTTGGAAATCGCGAGTGGGTTACAGAGTATCAGTATGATATCCTAGATCAATTTCTAAAGCCAGCAGAAAATCTTTTTGGCGAAGATCCAATCGAAGAGATCAAGAAAAAATATGGAAGCAAAAAAGATTCTGTATCTAACAGAGCCAGAGTTTGGTCTATAGAAAGAGTTAAACAAGAAAACTTTGATTTTGAAACATGGGTAGAAAATGCCAGGAAGATGTCCAAAGATCAGGCAAGAGATTCTGCTGAATTTGTCGCAGATAAACTAATCTGTCAAACTACATATGCCAACTCTGTTAACTCTGGCATTGCTGGATGGTTTGATCGTTATCCCAGAATTCCGTATGGTCGCGCTACTTCTTATACCAGAGATAATTTTGACAAGTTTAAGATGGCGTTTCCATTTCTTCAGACATTGGCAACAGGATTCAAAGAACTTATGCCATGGAGATATGGCAATCAGATGGAAGCTGCTAACAAACTTGATTCTAGATTCCTTGTACCGCAAACTCCATTCACTACCGTCACGGTCAACAAAACATTTAGAACCGCAGCACATAGAGATGCTGGCGATCTAAACTCTGGTCTTTCAAATCTTCTTGTATTGACAAACAATGGTAACTACTCAGGAGCATATCTTGTTGCGCCAGAGTACAGAGTAGCAGTCAATGTAAGACCTGGAGATTTGCTTCTTATTAACAATCATGATGTAATTCACGGCAATACACCAATTGTTTGCAATGACGATGTAGCTGAGAGAATTAGTCTTGTGTGTTATTTTAGAGAAAAGATGTTAGAACTTGGCAGTAAAGAATATGAAGATACTCGATTTGACTTCGTTGAATCAAGAAGATTAAACAAAGAGCATCCAGAGTGGCGTCCGCTTTGGAATGGAGTATCCCAAGGAATGTGGACAAGTGAGGAATGGTATACATATTGTGAGACTAAACTTGGTCGTTCTGAAATGTTAAAGATGCATCCAGAGTCAGAGAAGTCAACTATTGAGGAGTTCTTCGCATAATGTGTGCCGTTATCGGTGTGATTGTACAGAATCCTTCCAAAGAGGATTTTGAAATGATACGCAGGGTTTTTCAAGAGTCTAAGATTCGTGGGATGCATGCCACTGGTATATCATTTCTACCTAAATGGTCTGCTGGAATTGAAACTGTACAGGATCCTATCCCAGCAGATGCGTTTGTTGAAAAGTATATGCACAATGACAATCTAAAAGATATGATTTCAGATGACGGAAATCTTTATATGATTGGACATTGTCGTTACTCAACGAGCGACTTGGAATACAATCAACCACTTTACTACAATGAAAAATCTATAGTTCATAATGGAGTTATTACTCAAGAACTGCCAGAGAAATGGAAAGAACTATACAACTATGATTGCATTACCAAGAATGATAGCGAGTTAGTTTTGCATTCTGATGATGCACTGAAAGAGTTTTCTCATATGTCTATGGGTGTTGTGGAACTATATTTAAATAGATCAATACGATTCTACAGAAACGGCAAACGTCCATTATATTTTACATCATTACGAAATGGATACGTTGTGACTTCTACATCAGATATAGCAAGACGTGCTGGTCTTGAGATGCCAGCAGAAGTTCCAATGAATACATATATGACAATAGACTCTAATCTTATAACTGATATTAAGAAAGTTTATGTTGATAATCTTGACTTGCAAGAGGTAGAATATGAAACAGTATCCATCTGAGAATTATACTTGGGGTTATGAAATAGAATGGGGTGACATTGATCGCCGTTTAGAGGTTCCTGATAATCTTGGCAAATGGGAATATGCAGAAACTGACATTGTAAATATCCACGATCCTTTTAAATATGTGGCATGTGATCCTCTAGGTGAAGAGCCATATATGGGTGGCGAGATAAATACCAAGCCAACTAAAACGTGGAAAGAACAAGTTGATCGTATTATGGATTTGCATACCTTCTTTGTTGGTAATGGGAATCAACCATCTGCTTCTTGCGTCAATCATGGGCATTTACATGTATTTGTTCCTGGTCTTAAAGATGATATAGATGCTCTTAAGCGTTTGGTTAAATATATCAAAGAGAATCAAGATGATGTTATTGAGTCTTGCTATCAGTTCTATGAGGCAGGACAGATGAAGTCTTGTAAAGGCGCTAAGATGTATCTTAAGTATGATGGCGGAAGAGCAATGCCAGAGTATATGTGTGATAACATTATTAATCTAGCAAAAAACTTTGAAGACTTTATTCGGTTACATGCGGCAGGTAAAGATGGAGTTTCTATGGGTAGACCATTTAGATATGCCATCAATACATATTGTATGAAACATACAGGCACTATTGAGTTTCGTTGTTTTAGATCATCAGTTAGTAGAGAGGAAATAGAATCCCAATTTAGGTTCGCAGAGAAATTTATTTCTGCTGCACTAAACAATGGACCATCCGTCAAAGAAATTCTTTCTACTGATGACTACAAATTTCCGCCATTTGTATGGAACCTAAACGAATACGTTGGATGGGAGAAAACAAAGTACCCCAAAGAACGTGGTGAAAAGCATCGTGAATACCATGAAGTTGCATAAATGCACTCGTGACGAATTCAAAGCAGCAATTACCACTGATAAGGCAGACGCATTCGCAAAGACTTTCGTAGCTAAAGCAGACATGCAAGAACAATGGGATTGCTGCATGGGTGCCTGGAATAACGATGAGTTATTAGGCGCAATCATAACTACCGTATCTAAAAAAGATCCAAAGGTAGCCAATCTACAATTACTCCATACGTTTTATAAACACAGAGGAAAGGGAGTCGGTAAAGTACTCACTGACTTTTCTTTAACTCACGCAATAGCATCTGGGGCAGTTTACTTTAGAGTTTCTGCAGAGCCAGATGCAGTTCAATTCTATGAGAAATGCAGACTCAAGTTCTGGGGTAAGCAAAAGTCTGGATGTAGTCTTTCCATATTCAAAATTGTAGATGCAAATTATTGCAATGGAATATACGATGAGAATGACCCTGTGATCAGAAAAGCACTATACAGCGGTCGGAAGGGTGCTCTCGCTTCGTCTTACGAGTCGCAAAAATCTGTTGACTTAAATGCATTTCTGTAGTATAATAGTACTATCGAAACAATTAAGGCTGCAAATATATTATGAATCCTAATAAAGTTTATGTCTATGGATGGCGCCATACTATTAATGGTATGATGAACATTGGCTACAAGTCACCCAATGGTCAAGACATGTATACCTATATTTCTTCGATTCGAGATAACAGCCAATTCTGGCATGAACATTCTCATGGTTTGGTGACCCAGTTTATTCTTTTCGAGGGTGATGCTTCTCAAGATAATGTAGCTAAAACATTAGAGTGGTTTGCTCTAGATTATGGTATGGCTGTAGCCAAAGGTAAATTCTACAATGCTAAGAATAATGCGCACTGTGTAGATGAATCTTTACTCACCACAGAAATGAAGAAAGTTGTTGTTGACTTCATTGAAGGTAGGGGTAATGGACTGCCAATTAAACGTAATGAAGATGCTACTCTTGTAGAAGAAATACATAAAAACATCAAAGCTGGTGCTTATATAGAACATAAGATGGCCATCTCTGATGTTATGCAAACTGATTACATTCAAGTGCGTGTTGAGCGTATTAAACCTTCGCACGTTCGTGAAATTAAAAATCGCATGATTAGTGATCCAGCCAATGCTCGTAAGACATTTTCACCAATAACACTTGTTGTTAAGTCAGATGGTTCTCGTATGCTTATTGACGGTAATCATCGTCTTCATGCTGCAGCGGAACTCAAAGGTTGGAAAGAAGTTCCTGTTATCTTTATTAATGAAAACGAATTCGGTGATACCGAAGAATCTAGATTAGATAACTACGAACTTTTTGGTATCGTAGCTAACAAAGATTCTTTCGAGGTAAAAGAAGAAAATACAAGCGATGATATTAAGCGTTCGATCAATAATTACCTATATCGTCACAAGTTGGATTTAACAAACCCTATCCATCTAGATCGTGCCAGAGATTTAGTTTATTCTCGATGGGCAGGTGCTTGTAATTCTAAACAACAATTAAATGGTGTTTTAGTTTCACTGTTGAAAGATCTTAAGAAGCATCAAGCTGGTTTAAAGTACCAAGATAATTTGATAGTATATAATGAGGCATTCCTAAAATCTCATTGCTGGGATAATTATGGTATAAACAATCGAGCAACTATCACTGACTCTGTTTCATCGGCACGTTTTGCAGCTTCGCTGGGTAAGATTATTCGTAGGATGAGAAACCTAAATGTCAAACAAGGTGCCATCGTTTTACATTATCAAAGTAAGCCAGAAATCGCCAATGAAGAATCCGAATGTAATGTGGATGACATGATTAGTGCAATTAACTTCATGGGCTTAGATATTGTTGTTGAGGTTCTACCTCCTTTTGCAAAAGAATAATGGATTATCGATTACAAGAAAATCGTAGAGAAGCGTTTATCCGCTGGTATGCGTGGTCATTAAAGTTTTATGACTGTGATCCTGCAGTTTGGTGTACAAACTATCTAAACAAAAGATATCTACACAATAACGAGCAGCGTCTTTGGTTATGCTGGCTCTATGGCAATACCTACTATCTGCCAACTGCATGGGTGTTAATGAACGAGTTCCCTGACTTCGAACTGGCTACAGTTGATAGAATGGACCAGTGGAATACTGCCAACTACAAACGTCTTCGTTATCAAACAGATACAAAATGGAATAAAGGTCACCTACCTTTCATGTTTGCTTCTTATCAAAAATTTATAGGTGACAAAGATCAACGTACCGTATTGGAGAGTTATTATGGTGATACAGAAGAACAGTCATTTGACAATTTGTGGACAAGCATTAAAAGTGGGCTTCATAAGTTTGGTCGTTATTCCACTTGGTTTTATCTTCAGCATCTTAAGCATACTGCTGGGATTAGGATTAATCCTACTAGCCTCATGCTTAATGACTTTGATGGCTCTCGCAGTCATCGTAATGGGCTTCTTCTCGCCATTGGACAGGATGACAAATACGATGTCAAACTTACTGCAGGAGATTATGATAGACTTGAACAAGAAGCGAAGTCGATCCTTGAGGAAACCAGACATAGATTCCCACATCTAAATCATACTGTTGACTTCTTCACTATGGAAACCTGTCTGTGTTCTTACAAAAAGATTTTTAGAGAACATCATGGTCGTTATCTTGGATACTATCTTGATAGGCAGGCAGAAGAAATCATGCAGTGCGAGAGCGACGGATGGTACGGTATTGATTGGGATGTTTTGTGGCAAGCGAGAAACGAAACAATCGACCATCGACTGGATCATAGACGTGGGATTGATAAAGAAAAGTTTAGTTACTTTTTAAGGACTGGTAAGACCGAGAAGTTAGAGTGGATGTTTAATGATGAAGTACAACCTTTATATGGATTGGAGGCATTTGCATGAGAAAGATTGTTGCTGTGGGGGGATCTCCTGGGACTGGTAAAACTACTCTGTTTAGAGAGTTTATGCTTTCCTATGACTGGAATAAATGCGAGCCTAAGAAAATGCTCCCTGCACTATTCTGCGAGGAGTTAAACCTATATGTCCTCGGCAAATATGAGGAAGGTGAGACCTTTGCTGGAACCGATCGTCTTTCCATGGCAGTCCAGCCCATAGCCCAAGAGTTCGCCAGCGAGACTAAGGCGAATCTCCTTTTCGAAGGAGACAGGATCTTCAATCAGTCTTTCTTAGAGTTTTGTATGAAACTCCCAGGGATAGATCTACAGGTAGTCTATCTAAAGGCACCTAAAAGTATCCTGGAGCAGCGATACAAAGAAAGAGGGTCGGATCAATCTGAACAGTTCCTAAAAGGAAGGGAAACTAAATATAGTAATATACTATCTAATTTCGAGTTAATGCCCTATATCACTGAGTTTTCCAACACCAACTTAGAGGAACAAGGGAAAATTTTGGAGTTTTTGGAGAAGAATCTAACCTAAAAACCCACGATTTTCTGGGATGTAAAATGAAATTCCTAGAAACGCTAGATTACGACTGGATAGAGATGCTCAACTTTCATGAGCGTCCATTCAGAGCCAAATTTATTCCCGCAAAAGTTTGGAATGACCTGGATAATTATCGTAACGATTCCAGAGGGTTAATTAACTACTTCAAAAAGTGGCGAACCAAGATTGAGTTCCGCCAGGAGAAATCCAAAGCCAAGTGTTATCTAACCTATGTTGGGATAGGTGGCGAGTATGATCCAGAGCCACGTCAGATCGGCATCCATATCTACACGGATTACTACGATAGATTCCCCTTCACAGAAATCACTTGGGATAAATTCAAATACAGACTGATACAGATTCAGATGCATGAGTTGATTCACTTCATGCAGTTTGATCGCAGAGATGGAGAATGGTCAGGTTATGTTCTCCCATACAAAACAGTCAATCAAAGAAAGAAGAATGAAGAGAGAAAGTATCTCTCAGAGTTTGATGAGATCCAAGCATATGCTCATTGCATATTCTTTGACTACCGCAACAACAAACCAAACATTCCAACAGAGGTTTTAATCTCTCGCTCCAATAAGTCCAAGGCAGATTCCAAGAACATGAATTATGTCTTGCGCACTTTCAACTACGACTATCGAAACAACCACGCCATCCCAAAGATCATGCAGCAGGTGATGAAATGGGAACGCAAGTATAAGAAACAAGTTCGTCTGTCACGCAAGCATAAATAATTCTTTTAGGATTATTATGGCTACAGCAAATACAGTATTATCAGACATTAATGAGATCCAAACTGGATATTTTCTAGCAGGAGAAAAGTGGTTTGATAATACTGCAAAAGTTCAATTCAATGCTCGCACAAAACAAGCCACTGCTGAAGAGGTAGCTGACGCTATTGGTAAAGCCAAAGTTATGGCTGAGGAATTTAAGAAGTGGGCTAAGGTTAATGGATATAGCGGAACAGTAAAACAAGTATGGTGGACTGCTCGCCCAGGATCTATGTCATCTGCGGTAGGCAGACCTGTTGATCAAAAGAAAAACCCAACAGATATTTTGGTTAAGTTTACCAGCGGTCCAGCTGATGGCTTTCTTGGACTTTCTGCCAAAGCAACACAGGGCAAAGGTGAAATAGGATTTAAGAATCCAGGGATAGGAACAGTTGATAAAAATCTAACTATGTCATTGGCAGAAGAATACAAAAAGAAGTTAGAAAATACCATAAAAGAATTCTCACTTCCAGAGCAAGCAGAAAAAAGAAAGAACCACATAAGAGCAAATCCTGGAATAAAAATTAAAACAGAAGAAATTGGTGTTAAAATTTTGGCAGATATGAGAGATGAATTGTTTGTTAGATTGATGAAGTTCAAACAGCAAGAATTATTAAAATATCTACTTCGTGATTGGATGGATGCTGAAATTTTATATCCACCGTATATCAAAGTTACAGGGCAGGGAAACAAACAACCGTATAAAGCAGTTGTTATGGATCCAACGAAGAATGAAAAACTAGATGCTCTGTCAAAGTATGAAATAACTTTGCATAAAGTTGGTAATGAATCAATTGGAGTCAAAGCAGGTGAGAAACAGATAATGAAGATTCGCTTCAAATTTGAGTCAGAAAAGATGGCTTCTTCTGTTAAACTCTCTGGCGATCCTTGGTAATCCCCTACAAAATGTAGGGTTATTACTTTACTTTAATGCAAAAATCAGGTATAATAGTTATATGAAGACGTTGAAGACTATCATTGCAGAAGAGAAGAATGTGCATATGGAGCACATTGAAGATCTCGTGTTCAATGAAGGTTCAGCTGGCGTCAACAAAGCAATCAAATTCCTCAAAGACCTGCGTGATATGTTGGCAGGTACATCTACTAAAAAAGTAACAGCAACTGTAAAGTGGGATGGTGCTCCTGCTGTATTTGCTGGTATTGACCCACGCGATAAAAAGTTTTTTGTCGCTAAGAAGGGTGTCTTCAATAAGAATCCTAAAGTATATAAAACAGCAGCGGAGATTGATGCTGACACTGATGGCGATCTGGCAGTGAAACTCAAGATTGCTTTGACTGAGTTTAAGAAACTGGGTATTAAGTCTGGCGTATATCAAGGTGACTTGATGTTCACATCAGCAGATATTAAAACACAAGCAATTAATGGTGAGAAGTATCTCACATTTCATCCGAACACTATCGTTTACGCAGTTCCATTGGCTAGTGAACTGGCAAAGAAAATTAAAACTGCAAAGATCGGTGTCGTGTGGCATACAACATACACTGGCTCTTCATTTGAGTCAATGACCGCATCTTTTGGTAAAGGTATAGTAACTAAGATGACTCATGTTCCATCTGTTTGGATGGACGATGCTAACTACAAAGATTATTCTGGCGTTGCCAACTTCAGCGCAGCAGAAACAAAACAAATTGATTCTATAATCTCTAATCTTGAAACCAAATTCTTAAAGATTAATGACGCAACATTAAATGCGATTAGTCAAAATGAAGACTTACTTGTTCTAGTTAAAACATATAACAATACTAAGATTCGTTCTGGTGAAAAGGTAGAAAACGTAAGTGCGCATGTCGAAGGATTGTTCCACTACATCTATGATAAATATCAGAAAGAGATAGATTCCAAGAAAACAGAAAAGGGCAAATCCGCTCAGGAAGAGAAACGTAAGAAAATTTTAGCATTCTTCGCCAACCATCCAAAAGCACAGATCGAGAAGTTATTCGATCTGGCGAATGCCATAGCAGATGCAAAACTTCCAATTATCAATAAGATGAACCAAGCAGGACACATAGCCACCTTCGTTAAAACTCCAAGTGGATTTAAGATCACAGGAGTAGAAGGATTCGTCGCAATCGATCACCTGAAGGGTGGGGCAGTGAAGATAGTTGACCGAATGGAGTTTAGTCGCAACAACTTTAGCGCAGACATTATCAAAGGATGGCAGCGATGAGCGGAGACTTGAACGAACTGTTTAAATTGGTTTCTGATGCGAAGAAGAATAGTCCTGTCGCTAAACAAACTAAAGAGATAAAAGAAAACATTCAAGTTGGACTTGGTGATTTGTTTTCGGAAATGGCTAAATTAAAAGCCAATGATCCTGTTGCTCAGAAAAATAAAAAGATTGAAGAGCAAGTTCGCGAATCAGTTGAGACTGATCTTGACTCTCTGTTTTCTGAACTCGCTTCGTTAAATAAACAAAAAGAAGAAATAATACAAGAGCAGATAAAAGAGGAACATAAAGTTCTAACAGAAGTAGTTCCTCTTCCAACTCCAATTGGAGAAGTTCCTCCATCTCAACAAGTTGTTCCAACATTACCATTGGCAGGTTTAGATAAATGGTTAGCGACGCCAAAGACAACAGTTGATAATACATCAGAAAATGATCTGTCATTAATCAATAAGAAAATCAAGTTCTTAGAGCAGTGGATCGGCAAGATTCAAAATGCTGGACCAGGATCTGGTGAAGTCAATCTACGTTATCTAGATGATGTTAAACGAGACACGATTGCTGATGGTCGCTGGTTAAAATACTCAGAAGCAGATAAAAAGTTTATATTTGATGAGATCAATCCGTATGAAGTTGTATATAATACAACTGAAGTTACAACACCGACATATACAGTAGATGATAATGACTACTACATCGGTGTTAATTACGCTGGTCCAGTTACAATAACATTACCAGCAACTGCTAATTCTGGCAGAATGCTTATTATCAAAGACGAAGATGGTGACGCAGAAATTAATCCTATTACCGTACTTGGGACTGTTGATAACGATGCTGGTGGATTTATAATTCAAATTAACAATGGAGCCATACAGATGATATATCGTAATGGCTGGAGAATAGTATGACATATTTGTTTACAAACAATCAAGAAGTTAAAAATGATATCGGCAATCCATTACCAATATCAAAGAATACAACAGTAAACTCTGCTGATAATCCAATATATGTAGATGCCCAAACCACCCCATCAGGTGGTGGTAACGATGCATTCGGTAGACAGCGTGTTAGTGAGCCATTTACACTAGGAGATTATAAACATCTATTTGCTCTTGATCCTAACTTTGTAGATAAAACATTAAATGGTGGT
>Ga0129333_10004566_pt1 | contig 12968 bp, 5 predicted proteins | sample CPB6_08_DNA_FD_94474 | JGI IMG/M metagenome (GOLD analysis project Ga0129333, IMG submission 94474) | Freshwater to marine salinity gradient microbial communities from Chesapeake Bay, USA - CPBay_Sum_0.6_0.8_DNA | ecosystem: Environmental > Aquatic > Marine > Coastal | place: USA: Chesapeake Bay... | reverse complement strand
CTGATCAACAAGGACAACAGGATCAGCCTGCTCAGCAAGAACCTCAGTCTAAGCCTGCCAGCACTGGAACTAGCGCGGCGGATGCCGCTTCTGCTGTTGGCGCTGCTTCTGGAGCGTTCAATATTGGATCTGCGATTATCGGATCTAGCGGGCGGATCATCATAGAAAAGCCGATTTATGACGCTGCCAACAATGTGATTGGCTACCTTACTCCGAGTGGTCCGGCTGCTGTGACCGCAGCACAGGCGGCTGAATTGACTAAAGCTGGTACGGCTGCTGTGGCGAACTTACCGGCGGATCAAGTGGCTAAGGCGGCTTCTCAGGCTGGCGGAATTGGTTCAGTTATTAGAGACAAGATCATTCCGGGTGTCGGCACTGCAATTGGTGCTTACAGCACTGCCAAAGCTATTGAGGCTGGTAAAGAAGGTCAGGCTGCTCTTAGCGCGGCGGGCACTGCGGCAAGTGCGTCACAACTTTTCAATGTCGCTGCGTTGGGTGGTCCGGCAGGTATGCTAGCGGCCGCAGCTATCGCCGCTATTGGGGCCTCGTTGGTCAATACCAAAGAGATGGGTGACGTAGCGTTGCGTAACTATTGGAAGGGAGTTGATCAAGGGCGCGGTTTCGGTATGGCCCCTGCTGATGAACTTGCCCAAGGCTTTATTAACTTCTACCGCACAAACAAAAATAACTTCGCGGGTCAGGAGAAGTACGGACGTACTGGTAACGAAGACTTTGTGTACGACATGACGCAGGTTATCAACAAAGCCGTGAAAGACGGTAAGGTTTCGAAAGATGTTGATGCTCCTACCATGTACAAACAAGTTGTGCAGCCGTGGCTAAATTCGATGGGTCCGGGTCCTCAGGACGAAGATGCTAAGCGCGTTCAAGATTTCATGATGACGGACATGATCTTTAACTTTATGCGCGGAGCGCCCATCAGTAACGCGCAGGTTAAAAACGATAGAAAGTTTAAGATCGTATCTGAGAACCCCGTGTATGCTGGAACTTTACCTGCTGATATAGCGAAGCAGCGAGCCGCACAGCAGAACATGCCGGAGTCGATTAGAAACTTTTATCGAGCGCAAAATCCGTACGAAGACACCACAATACCTAACTATGCAATGGGTGGCGCGATTGGTGAGGACTTCAATTTCGGCTTTGCTCACGGCGGCATGCCTGAATATCAGGCCGGTGGTAAATTGTTGGATGGTCCCGGCGATGGTATGTCCGACGATATCCCTGCCGTGATTCGTGGTAAGGGGGTACAACGTGCTGCGTTGGCCGATGGCGAGTTCGTCATTCCGGCTGATGTGGTATCGCACCTCGGTAATGGCTCTACCAAGGCTGGAGCTAAGAAACTTTATGACATGATGGCGAAGGTTCGGAAGGCCCGTACGGGCAAGACTCGCCAAGCACCAGCGGTCAAAACTGATCGCTTACTGCCCGCGTAAGGGGAACTAATATGGCAACCGCAACACCTGTAGAACAAACTCAGATTACTTCGAACATTCCGAAGTACGCAGAGCCGTACGCTCAGTATTTGCTGGGTAGCACTTTTGGTGGAGTCGATCCCACTACGGGTGAATTTCGTCCGGGGTTGATTGGGCAGGGATATCAACAGTACGGTGGGCAGACTGTTGCCGGATTTAGCCCGCTTCAGCAGCAGGCATTTGAAGGCATCGCGGGGATGCAGACTGCTCCGCAACTTGCCGAAGCCTCTGGCCTAGCCTCAGTAGCAGGTCGTCGAGCAGGGTTTGCCGGGGACTATTCCCCCATGCGGCAGCGGCAGTTCTATCGTTCTGCTTTTGATCGTCCGGGCGGTCTCGACAGATACATGTCGCCCTACATGCAGGGCGTGGTTGAGCAGCAAAAGTCGCAGGCTATTGAAGATTACCGCCGTCAGATCCCCGGTATCGGAGCGCAGGCTGCTCGGTTTGGTGCAAGAGGCGGTACCCGTGAGGCGTTGTTGCAGTCTGAGGCGCAGCGCAATCTTCAGAACCAACTTGGAAACATTCAGGCCACGGGGCTTCAAAGTGCGTATCAACAGGCGGCTCAGCAAGCGGCTCAAGATGCAGCGATGCGGGCACAGTATGGGTTGTCTGGTGCAAACTTAGCCGAGCAGTCTCGTCAATTCGGCGCGGGTCTCGGCCTGCAAGGTATTCAACAGCAGTTGGCTGCGGCGGGCATGCTTGGCAATCTGGGTCAGCAGCAGTTCACGCAGGGCCTTGGCATCTCGCAGGCTCAGATGGGCGCGGGTGGTCAGATGCAGGCGTTGGAGCAGCAGCTTCTCAACCAGCAGGTGCAGGACTTCATTAACAGACAGCAGTTCCCGTACAAGCAGGCAGAGTTCGGTATGGGTATCCTGCGGGGTATCCCGGCGACCGGCCAGACCTCGACGCTATATCAGCAGCCGGGTAGCTTGTTCGGCCAGATTGCGGGCGTAGGATTGGGCCTTGGTGGACTCTTCGGGGGACTTGGCAAATGATTGGTCCAGTAAGTCAGACGGGTCGAGCCATGATGGCTTCGCTTCAGCAAGCGATGTCCAAAGGCATGCCGCCGGATCAAGCAATTCAGTACGTCAAGAGCATGGCTACGCAGGGCGTGGCCCCGTTGACTGATCTCTACGCTATGGTGAATCAGTTTCAGCGGTTGAAGCAGCAGCAAGTTCAGCCTCCGCAAACGCCGCCTACTATTAAAGATCAGCTCAACATGCTGGACCAGCAGCAACGCATGCAGGGGGGCATCGCGGGTATGCAGGCTCCGCCTCCTGCACCCGAATCTATGGATCGCGGTCTCGGTGCAATTGACGCAGGCAGTATGGAGTATCCGCAGTTTGTAGGTGGGGGTCTTGTCGCCTTTCAAGAAGGTGGTCTTAGTGAAATAGATTTCTCTGAGATGAGTCCGGAGCAGCTTGAGATGGTTGCTCGTGGAAACGACATGGAAGCCGCGAGAGCTGCAATTAAGGAACAACTGCGTAGAAGTGGGTATGCATCTCCCAAGGATCTTGCTAGTAAATTAGGGTATACCCGAGAGTATTTTGAAAGCGCCGCACGGCCCCCCGGAGTATTTAAATACGATTCTCGTCCGTTCCCGGCGCACATGTATGACGAGCAGGGTAATGTCCGTCGTAGTGAGGGGCCTGTTGCGGGTATTGGCGGGTTGGCTGAAGTTCCGTCTTCCCGCACCTCGGTCAGTCGTATCGATCCGCAAGCCCGAGAAAAGTTTGAAAAAGCAAGAGAAGGATTTAGAGAGCGGTTATCTCCGCAGGTTACTCCTTCAGAAAGCGCAGTACCCGCACCTAGTGTAACGACTCCGTTCTCGTCTCCTAGTGCCGCAGGCTCTGCGTTTGATCGTGCTATTAGTACGGCAAGAGAAAATGTGCGGCAGGATACAAGGCCCGCTCGGCCATCAGGCCCATCCATTTCTACTGCTTCTCGTATTGCCCGACGTGCTGAAGCGGGAAAACCTGAAGAGGCCGCGAAGGACCTTGAGGATTACGAAAAGGAAATCGCTGATATTTATGAAAAGCGTGGCATCGGCAAGGCTGGTGCTGAGTACCGTAAGTATCTCGAAGAAGAATCGGCCCGTGCCGAACGAGAAGGTAAGACAGGTAAAAGTCTTGCTCTAGCACAGGCTGGGTTCCGTATGGCCCAAGAAGCTGGTAAGCCGGGCGGTAAATTCCTCTCCGCGCTAGGTGCGGGTGGTGAACAGCTTGCTTCGCAAATGCAGGCGTTGCGTCGTGAGCAGCAGGCTAACAATCGTAGTCTGCGTGAAGCGCAGTTCCGTCTTGCTCAGGCCGATGAGCTTCAGGCTGCGGGGCGAATCAAGGATGCTATGGCTCTACGCAAAGACGCACAGACCCGGTACGATCGCGCACAGGAACGTGCGGAAGATAACGCTTACCGCTACGCTGTTCTTGGTTCTGAAGAGAAACGCGCAAACGCGACTCTTGCCATGCAACAAGCCGTACTTACAGCGCGTGAAGAAAGCGACAAAACCAGAGCTGGCACCACACTTGCCGTTGCTTTGCAGAGGGCGCGGGGCGACCTTTCGCAGGACTTCATGTATCAGGGGCTGCTTGATAAAGCTAGGAAGGCGCAGGAAGATGGCAACAAGGCTGAATATGAAAAGGCCATGAAGGCTGCTAAGAATTACGAAAATCAGTTCTTGTCGCCGATCTTGACTGAGATGGATTCGTTAGGGACGGGTGAGGCAGATAGCGACGTTTTAGATTGGGATAGCCTGTAAGGGAGCTCATACGTGGATGTTCGTTTGCCGAATGGGCTTGTCCTTCGCAATGTGCCGAAGGGCACGTCAAAAGATGACATTCTCAAAAAGCTCAAAGCTAAAGGCTATGACACCGACGAGTTGCTCAAGCCGCCTAGCCTAGAGGAAGAAGAGTTCACGCCGACTAAGAAAGAAGGCGTACTTGCCGCTGCTGAAAAAGGAGCACGTAGCCTTATCTCGTCTGGCCGCACAGCAGTCGAGGCTCTCTTTGGTGATGAGGAGGCTGCGGCACAACGCGGTCTGGAGCGATCTAGAGAACTTGGCGAACGATTCGAAGAAGGTCCTAGCCTAGAGCGCATCAAGCGGATCTACGAAGAGCAGGGTCTTTTGCCTGCCGCTGGTCAGGCTATTAGCGACATCCCCGAGGCAATTGCTCAGCAGTTGCCGAATCTTGCTACGACTGCGGCGGGAGCTCGGTTGGGTGCTATGGCTGGGGCCCCATTAGGCCCTGTCGGTGTAGGTGCAGGCGCAGTACTTGGCGCAGTGGCTCCGTCTGTATTGCAGCAGCTCGGAGCTGGCGTTGAACGTCAGGCGGCTGAAGGCGTAACTGATATTGATTTAAGTCGTGCTATTCCGGCGGCGCTGGCTGGCGGTGCACTTGAAACTGCGGCACAAGCTATTCCGTTCGGTAAGCAAGGACTGCGCCTTATTCTGGGCGAAACAGGCGAAAAGCTATTCAAAGCCGGTGCCACGAACGACCTTGAGAAACTTGCTTCCGAAGGATTAGCAAAGACCTTAGCTAAGGGAACAGCGACCGGTATCGTGGCCGAGGTTCCTACCGAAATTGCCCAGCAGATGCTGGAGCGGTGGCAGGCTGGACTTGATCTAACCTCGTCCGATGCACTGAAAGAGTACGGCGAAGTTGCCTATCAGGCGGGCCTGCTTGGACCTATTGGCGCGGTAGGGCGCGTTGGGGAGCGGGCTGCGGCACGTGGAGAACTGGAGGCCCGAGCCGAACCTGAACCGGTAGAAGCCCCGGTCGAGCCTCGCGCACCTATACAGATGGAGCCACCGTTCGAAGGCGGCGTTGCTGCGGTACGTCCTGAGCCTAGGACTCCAATCGCCCCGGTAACCCCTGCGGTTCCGGCAGAGCCTGAAGCAGAACCGACTCAACTTGCCCCACCGATTGAAGCTTCTGTTGGGCCTACTGTTGCACCGCCTCCTGTGGTCGCAGAACCGGCCATGCCGCCGGAGGAACCCACATCCTTTACGCCCCCGACCGAAGCGGCCAAAATCGATCCTCTTTTGCCTAGGGCCATAGAGATAGTCCAGACTCTTAACCGCGCTGGCATTACGACCCTTCAGCGCAATCTGGGTATTGGCTACACAAGAGCCAAGAAGCTGATCGGTATTCTGGAGAATCAAGGCATTGTCTCGGCACCGGGTGCAGATGGATTACGCAAGGTTCTTCAAAAACCTGAACCGGTTAAGCCGGAAGGAGTCGCGCCAAGTGAACCTCCAGCCGCCGGAAGAGCTACAGGACCTGCTGCACCAACTGACGTTGGAACAACTGGAGCAGGCGTTGGGGTGCCTGTACAACGAGGAGCCCCCGTCGAACCCGGTGCTGAAGGACCTACCGGCCCGGCAGTGGGTGCTCCTGTCGAGCCTACTGTTCCTCCTGTTGCAGGAAAGAAAGCAGAGCAGCCTCCACTAGATCGGTTGCCGCAGGTCGGTGCTGGTCCGATTCCGAAGATACGTGATCGGTTTGGTGACCCACTACCGAGAGAAGCCGACATCATCGAGCAGGGTGTGCGTGGCAAGAACGCCCACGAAGTCGCTAAATTCATCGCTGATACCGCATCGCATCCGGCAGAGCGGGCTATTGCTCGGCGTGTTGGTGAACAGCTCCGTCGTATGGAAGACGCTGGGCTTGCAGAGTTTAGATTTAAGTTAGTAGATACCCCCCAAGATTACTTTTTTGACGATGCTAATTTAAAAAGATCCTCTGCTCGCGGCACGAACGTAACTAAACGCGGTTTAGCCGGTAAACAATTATATAACGTTACGTACATACGGTCTTCTAACTATAAACAAGGGTCTTCTGGCGCTAGTTATAGGACGGCGTTACATGAACTTATTCATGCCGTTACTTCTCCAGCAATTGAATTTGGTAAAGGCGCGGACCCAAACTCTAAGCTTTATAAAGACGTTAAAGAACTGTCCAAAATATCCAAGGTCGTCAAGAATGAAGTTAAGAAGTTAAAGAACGCTCAAAAGGCGGGTCAGCCCCTTACTAAGTTCCAGTATCACATTGTTAATAAGTACAACAATGCTGTTCGAGACGAGCATGAAATACTTGCTTGGGGACTGACTGACGCCGACATGCAGGCTTGGCTTGAGACTATCCCCTATGAGCGGGGTAAGTCCTTGTGGACTAAGTTTGTTGAGACGATCCGCGACTTACTTGGCTTGCCCGCTGGTTCTGAGTCTGTGCTGTCAGAGCTTCTTCGTAGTGCTGACAAACTGCTTGATTCTGACGTACGTGAAATTTCTGCAAACGTAGACAGGTACTTTGCTCCAACTGCTAGAAAAGACCAAGCACAGGAGATACGTTTAGAACAGATTGAGGCTGTTAACGAACCCGGCACTATCGTCAATAACTTCCCACGTTTCGATGAGAAGCTGGGTGACCGCGTATCTAACGCACTGTCTCGGGTATCGCCGGGGCTACGTAAGGGTGCCCTTGGCTTCATGACGATGAATCAGTTGGGCGAGGTGTACGGCAAGTACATTCCGTCAATTCAATCGCTTGAAAAGATCATGAACGCCCGTGCTGCCAAGCTTATGAAGCGGCGCGAGCAGATGGATAAGAACCTGCTTGGTTGGTACAAGACGGCGCAGAGCGCGAAGTACAAAAAGCTTTTGCCTAAGTTCTTTGATATTGCCAACGAGTCAACCCGTTTGCAGGTTGTCTTCGATAAGAAAGATCCGGAATACGATGCCACTAACCCGTTGACCAAGCAGTTTGAAGCACTGCCGGATGCGTTGCAGAAGATGTACTTTGAGATTCTCAATGACTACAAGAAGAAGTCAGATGAGTTTATAAATCTTCTGTCGAAAACTATGACCGCCAGTGAGATGAGCAAACTGCGGGCTGCGTATGAGTACAAGCGACTCAAGGTATACCTGCCGCTCTTCCGTCAGGGCGAGTACTGGATTACGTACCAAGACAAGAACAACGAGACTGTGACGATTGCAGTCGAGACCGAGAACGAGCAGCGTCGGCTTGCTGATTGGGCCCGTAATAATACGATCAACCCGAATTCGATCCGGACTTACTCTCGTATGTCGCAGCCGGACTGGAGGCAGATGCCGCCGTCTGGTTTTGTGGGTGATGTAGTCAAGACATTGAGCGGCAAAGGTGTCGACGATAAGACCTTAAACTCGATCTATGAGTTGTTCTTGAACTACCTGCCTTCTGAGTCAATCCGGCAGAACTTCCGTCCGCGCCAGAACGTACTCGGCTTTGAACCCGATGTCCTTCAAGTCTATGCCAATATGGCTTCGCGTATGTCGAGTCAGCTTACCAACATGGAGTATGCACTAGACATCGAAAAGACGATGGAGAACATCCGCAGCGAAGTTGGCGATAAGTCGTCGAAAGATCTTCTCGATGTGCTTAATAACATTGAGGGTCAGGTCGACTTCATGCGCGACCCGAAGAATTCTAACTGGGCCTCTAAGCTGAGCTATTTTAGCTACGTCTTTTACATCGCTGGTAACGTCTCGTCCGCGTTGATCAACTTGACGCAAATGCCGATGGTGGTCTACCCACTACTGGGTGGTAAGCACGGCATGGGTCGTGCCTTCTCGGCTATGAATGCCGCTAAGACTAAGTACTTCCAAGGCGGTTGGGACGATAACAACCAGTTCATGCCGGACTGGACTTTTGGCAAGGGCAAGAACGTATCTCCGGAATATCGTGAGCTTTACGAACGTGCCGTGGGTCAGGGCGCGATCCGCCGTTCAGCCGGATATGAAATTGCCGAAGCCCGCAAGGTGCGTACGGAGGACTTCGTTGGTCTACGCGCACGTGTAGAACATGGTCTTGGCTACTTCTTCCAAAACTCTGAGCGTATGAACCGTGAGATTACTCTGCTCGCGGCGTACGACTTGGCACGTAAAGATGGAGCTACGCAGGAAAAAGCCATAGAGCAGGCTATCCAGTTGGTCAATGATGCCCACGGTGCTTCGCTGGCTGAAACGGGTCCGCGTTTTTTCCAGAACGATATTGGCAAAGTAGTCTTCACGTTTAAGCGATTCGCGCAGTCGCAGATCTACCTGCTTGCCAAGTTGTTCAACAACACTTTCCGTGGCGAGGACCCGAAAGTTCGGGCTATGGCCCGCAATCAATTACTCGGCATAGCCTCCATGTCCTATCTGTTCGCAGGTGTGCAGGGTATGCCGCTGTACGGAGCAGCTACGTTGCTTGCCTCGCTGACGCAGGGTGACGACGATGAGCCGTTTGATGCTGATGCAGAAGTGCGGAAGCTGATCGGAGATCTTGGCTATAAGGGCCCGGTCAATCAGTTGTTCGCCGTGGACATAGCCTCACGTACAGGTTTTAACGGACTGCTATGGAAGGATGATCCGCAGCGTCTGTCGGAGATCGGCCCGTTCTACTACGCCGTTGAGCGCGTTGCAGGCCCCACCTTCTCGGCCTTCATGGGATTTGGCCGTGCCTACGAGCAGTTCCAACAGGGTTACTATGACCGTGGCTTGGAGTCTATGACGCCATCGTTTATCCGTAACGGGCTCAAGGCGTTGCGTCTAGGCGTCGACGATGCACGAACCAAGGATGGCGTCCCCATCGTTGAAGATATCAGTAAGTACAACGTCTTCATGCAGGTGCTCGGCTTCAACCCGGCAGAACTTGCGGAGTCTCGCGCTCGCACGGGTGCTATGAAAACGGCGGAGAAAAAGATTCTTGCCCGTCGCGCTGCGCTCTTCGACAAGCTTGATCTTGCGCGGGTGAACAGCGACTTCGAAGGTGTGCAGGATGTCATGGATGAGATCATGACGTTCAACCAAAAGAATCCTGCCATAGCAATCACCTCGGAAGGCATCGCTACTTCGTTCCGTGAGCGCCGTCGCCGTGAACGTGAGTCTGTAGAAGGCGTGTCGCTGTCACCGCGTCTGCGGCAGCAGTTGATGAATAAGTACGGCGGGTACTAAGCCACCCGCCATACCCTGACGCCGAGCAGACCATCCTTGGTCGTGGCGAAAGCTTTGATCTTAACCTTGGCTACCTTGGACCTTGTGTCGAGCGTGTAGATCATCTCGGCTGGCTTCAACGTTGGAATGAAGAAGCTGTCACCGACATACATCGCATCGAACGGTAGGTACCACTCAGGCTCAGTCAGACGAGGACTTGTCAAGGTAATCCTCCGGCAGGCCCTCGCTGTTAAAGATATAGCAAGATATGGCGGACATGTGGGTGCCCTGCTTCCATCCCGTCGTCAGTCGCTGCTTCTTAATTTCTTTCAAGATACCGTGTTTGAGCCAAGCCTTCTCCGCTGCCGTCGCGCTGATCTGTAAGCCGGGGCTAGCAAGGTACTTGAGGAACTCAGTCTTGCTGATGCAATGCGTTCCATTATGCACGTCAATGCGCCCTACGACAGCACTGCGCGGCTCGCTAATAACTTGACTCTCGTTGAAGATTAGGTAGCCCGTGTGGTGCCTGTTAAAGAAGTCCGTGACCAGACCCTTATAGTCCATGTCATTCAGGTTGAAGACTTGCTTTTTCATCTCGTTCATAGTCTTCATGACCACGCGGTAAATCCGGTTCAGGTCGAGGTCCACGATACCCGCCTCCACGGCTAACTCGCCGCCTGCAAAGCAGCACGAGATCATGTTCTCGTAGAACCGGTATGCCGGGTTTCTGCCGTAGTCATCGCGGAACCGCTCGGCCCAACTCTCGATCATAGCGCGAACTACGGTGTCACCCTTCTTAAAGATATGTTGAATCAGGAGCGGCCCGGCGTGGCCGTAGTTAAAGCGCAGCGGATCTACGATCTTCTTGGACAGACTCGGGTCGTCAACGAACGCCTGCGGCATCTCCAGACGGAACTCAATCGTACGGGCGATCTCACCGTCCGGGCTCTTTTTAATCTGCTTGAGTTTGTCGTACAATGACTGGTTCGTAGTCATCAGAGCAATAAGTGCCGCGCCCATTTCGATCTCACGCTCAGCATTCACAGATGATTGCATACGGGCCTTGGCACGACCCTGCGAGATGCGATGAATAAGGCGGGACAGTATTTCGCTCTCAATGTTCGATACTTCGTCCAGCCCGAAAAGTAAATTCTTAATAGCAAGATAGCGCCCCGTGAGGGCGTTGTCTGTGGCGGAGCCGTCTGCCAAGCTGATGTAGTAAGGATCACAAAACACACTGAGCCCGGCATACATAGACCCGGTTTTGCCCACACCGGTCTCGGGACTCATGTAGCAGATCACGCCACCTGCCGTCGAAGTCATACGCATCAAGGGCGAGCCAAATCCGGCGAGCAGACCCAGTGCATGTAGCTCAAGGCTCGGCGTATTGAAAGCGTTGGCAGACTCCTGCCACTTCTCGTAGCTGCCTGTCGGACGGAATAACTTAGATACGTTCTTCACCAGTGGCGAAGTTGCCGCTGTGCGCTGTTCGCCGGTAGCTAGAATCTCTACAGCCCCAGTTACAAACGCATCGTAGTTCTCTGTCCAGCCCATTTGCATACGAATAATCTCCGCTGATTTGACGTTCTGTAAAAACTCGTTCCACTTTCTCAAGTACTCAGAGATGTACTTAACCATCTCCGGGGTGAAGCCGACGCCGTGGAATGCCAGCGTTTCCTTCAACTTGTCGTAGGCGTAGGCATACCTCATCGGGAACAAGAATTCCTTCGTCGGATCTTTCGGCAGGATGTACCGCATTTGCAGACACTCGCCTTCAGTCGGACTGTGCATACGCTTGATAGCAAAGAAGTCGTTGGCGATAAGCTGGAAGGGCTTCGCCTGCTCAATGTTCCCGTCTTCGTCTACTTCGGGTTTGGGTTTGTACCAAACTCCTCCGTTGGCTCCTCGTACATAGGGACTGATCGCAGTAGGAAATAGCGGAACTTCTTGGGGATTCTGCTCGATCCGAACTGTGTCCTCTTCACTAATCGTTTCGGTTGACGGGGCTTCCTTGAGTCGCTTTCCGATCTGGATAGGTCCGGACTTTCCGAACTTTCCTTTGAGGGGGCAACCGTCACAACCGGCAGGGTAAAGTTCCTCGAACTTGTTACATCCGTAGGCCCATTCTGCTTTGAGCGTTTCATTGGCTTTGGTCTCCGTTGCCTCCGGTGAATAGCCCGGATGCCTGCTGGACATCTGATGGATGGCTTCTTTGCCATCGATACAACGCACCGCTACGGATAACCCTGCTCTCCATAACGGCTCCTCGATCTGTGCTTGGTTGAGCACAATGTTCTTGATCTGGTTGCAGCCCTGACCAGTCAAGCTCTGCACTACTATGTCAGAAAAGATGTATTCGAAATTGTCCGGCTTCGGCGGGAGGTCCGGCTCGATGGACGCCAGTATCTCCTCAACCGTTGGCGGTATCACACCAAGGAATTCTTGGATCTGATGGAAGCTGTACTGCCTAAAGTCTTCGTCGAGCAGCTTCGTCTCACGCGGTGGATCTGACTTGTAGTTCAGAGTATCCGGGCAGCGCAGCACACGGGCCGCGTCAGCCGTAACCGCCATGTCGATCTTGATGTACTCGGCGCAGAACTTCTTAAACTTGTCTGCGTACTTCTTCCAGTCGACGATAGGAACGTCTACGTCCAGCAACCAATAGGCATGGACACCGCCACCCGAATCCACGCGGACAGGCGGAGCGAACTTCGTGACTTCAAGAAACTCGTCTAGCGCAGCAAGGGCTTCTTCCTTGCTGTTGTACTTCTTCGGATTCTCAGGATCAACGTCAAGATCGATGAATAAAGATCGTGAGTACGCGGCGTTCTCAGCCTTGCGACTGAAGTTGTTGAACGAACTTAGCGCGACGAATACGTTGAACTCTTGATTCTTTAACTCCTCTACTATGTTAATCAGTTCATCGAGCGTTTCAGCAAACCGGTTCTGAACTTTCTTGTCCTTGATCCCGGTTACACAGTACACGCCCTGCGATGGCAATGCTTTCTCGTAAAATTGTCTTAACATTTTCTACTCGCAGAGACAAAAAAGGCGGGGGCGAGGGCCCCCCGCCAACCCTGAGTTCAAATCAAATCTTCACTCCTATCATCGACTCGATGTACATCTTTGCATCGAAGATCGTCGGAGCAGGGAGATAGCCAGACTTCATGTCTTGTCTTACCAAGTCCATGAACACCTCGACCACCTTGCGCTTGTTCTCACGAATGCCGCCGCCTCGGAACCAGTTGTAGACGCTGATGCGCGAGGTCTCCAAAGCTTTGGCGACGTAAGACGCGGGCAAATTTGCTTCCACACACAGCCTGCCTAGCTGAACGCCAAGACTACTGCCGTCCGCCTTTTGCAAGTTAAGTAGGAATTTTTCACTGTATGGGCGAGCCACGACTTACCTCACTTCTTAGTCCATTCCTTCAGAACGTCAGCCACATCAGCAGCCTGCGCGGTCTTCTTGGGCTTGGAAGTCACGACGGGTTCCGGTACTGCCTCGGCAGGTGCGCTTGGTGCAGCCG
>Ga0129333_10004564_pt1 | contig 12969 bp, 17 predicted proteins | sample CPB6_08_DNA_FD_94474 | JGI IMG/M metagenome (GOLD analysis project Ga0129333, IMG submission 94474) | Freshwater to marine salinity gradient microbial communities from Chesapeake Bay, USA - CPBay_Sum_0.6_0.8_DNA | ecosystem: Environmental > Aquatic > Marine > Coastal | place: USA: Chesapeake... | reverse complement strand
CGATGAAGGGTTCGTCCGGCTGCAAGGGCGGCAAGGGCGGAGGCAAGGGTGGTCCGAAGCGTCTGCGTCCAAAGAAGTGAGAGGTGGAATCGTGTTCCAGTTCGTTCCGATCAGCGAGCAGGTATGGATCCCGGTGCATCGCATCGAGCGGATCAGTTTCTTCGCGGACACTGCGACGGTGAAGTACGTCGACGACCGCCAGGTGGAGGTTCTCGACGGCGAGGACGCGGTTCGCCTCCGCGACTGGTTGAAGTCGAACGGGAGTCTTCTCTGATGTCGTTCGCGTCGTTCGTCGTGGTGTTCCTGCTCGGCGCTTCGGCGTGGGGCATCGCTTGCATGGTGTTCCCCTCGAGGGAGGGAGACTGATGCCGAGGAAGGCTCCGAATCTCTCCGTGGGTCGCGGCGAGAAATTGCCCGTGTCGAAGGGCGCTGGGCTGACTGCGAAGGGCCGCGCGAAGTACAACCGCGCGACGGGTTCGAACCTGAAGGCTCCGCAGCCCGAGGGCGGCGCTCGCAAGAAGTCCTTCTGCGCCCGTTCTGCTGGATGGACTGGAGAGCGCGGCAAGGCCGCCCGCAGAAGGTGGAAGTGCTGATGCTTGAGATTCTCGAGTCTCTTACCAATGTCGCGTGGATCGCCAGCACCTGCCTGATGGTCCTCCTGCTCGAAAGGCGCGTGTCGCGGCTTGAGAGAAAGGGATCGCGCGATGGCCGATGACATACCGCCGCTGCTTTCTCGTCTCGACCCGAACGAGTTTCGTCGCGATGGCTCCAAGAAGGGCATGGGATGGCTAGGCCCGCACAAGAACGCCAATGGCGACGATGTCACGGAATACTCCATCGGCATCGACATCGACGGCAAGGAGATGGACATACCAGTCCTCGTCCCCGGGTTGAGCAAGAAAGAGATCATGTCCGTGCTGAAGGCGTCGGAGTACGGTGAGTTCCCCGCGGGGGACATCATCGACAAGGCCGTCGCGCACGCCCGCAAGATGCTCGCGCAGGGAAAGTCCCCGTTCAAGGACCAGCCGATGAACCTCGTGCAGAAGCCGAAGGAGTTCGGCATCATGGAGATGGGACGATGACCGATGACATCGTGGCGCGGCTTCGTGATTGGGCTTCATGTAGCCTCGACAGAGGGCGAGTGGATGCATCCAAAGACTTCACCGAAGCCGCCGACACCATCGAGACCCTCCGCGCCGAGCGCGACGAGGCTCGGCGCGAGGTGTGCGCCTTCTCTTACGACGGTCCGCGCAGGACTGCCGAGGACAGGGGCTGGGACTGCTTCAAGGAGCCTGCCGATGCCCCGTGACTACAAGGCCGAGTACGCGAAGTTCCACTCGTCGACCGCGTCGAAGAGGGACCGCGCGTCCCGCAACAGGGTCCGTCGCGCTGCGGAGCGCGAGGGCCGCGTCCGGAAGGGCGACGGCAAGGACATTGACCACATGAACGGAAATCCGCGCGACAACCGCAGGTCGAACCTGCGCGTGACGTCGCGCTCGAGGAACAGGAGCAAGCGATGACGAATCTCGTGAGTCCCACCGGAAACCTGGGCGGATTGAACCCTCAGACAATCGTTGTTCGTCCGATCGCATCTTCCGCGCTTTCTGCCGGGCAGTTGGTGTCGTTCGACATCGACGACGCCACCGCGTTCTCGGACATCTCGAAGATCGTCGAGTTCGACGACAAGCGGTGTCCGTTCAACGTGGTTCTTTCGAGCCCGACCTCGGTGAAGCCGAGGATCTACGGAGTGGTGCAGAGGGGCTGCGTGGCCGGCGAGCGCGCCGTGGTCGCGATCGGCGGCGTGGTGCAGGCGACCGTGTCGGCGTCCGGATCGTCGATCTCTCCCGGCGATGCGGTCGGTCCCGACGTCTCGTCTGGCGGCATCCTCACGAACGCATCGTCGTCGGGCATCTGCCTCGGCGTGATGCTCGGCATCGTGGCGTCTCCGGTCACTTCCGCGGCCGTGTCGTCGGGGCAGCAGAGGACGTGCTACGTCCTGTTCTCCGGCGATTCCGGAGCGTCGAGCCTTCCGGCCTCGGGATCGCTGCTCAACGCGAACTCGTCGGGGACTTCGTCGACGCAGTTGAACTACGTGTTCAACAGCGCGGTGAACTCGATCGAGGGTTCCGGAACTGACTCGAACGTCTGGGCGAACACGATCTCCGGCGGAGGCAACTCATCGCAGCCGAACCAGATGTTCGGCAATGCCAGCCTGACCGCGGGCACAGGCGGAATCGTGAGGACGATCTCGGGCGGATACGACAACATCATCGGTCGTCCGGTAGCCACGAGCGCGCTGGACAGCGGCCTCGCGAGCACGATCGCAGGAGGAGCGCACCACCGAGTCAGGAGACCGCTGAACACGTCCGACAAGGATGCCGCCAACGTCGTCGCCATCCCTTCGGAATCCCCGTCGGGAACCTACCCGAACCACTCGTTCATCGGCGGCGGCGGATACCACTACATCCACAATGGCGTGGACAACGTGATCGTCGGCGGATTCGGCAACGCGATCTTCGCGTCCGTCATCATCGGAGGAACGAACGAGGCTTCGTACACGGGATCAAAGGCTGCGATCGTCGGAGGCTATGGAAACGCCGTCGGAGCGAACTACGGATTCATCGGCGGCGGCGAGACGAACAAGGTGCTCGGCCACCACGGAGCCATCGTCGGTGGCGTGAACAACACTATCTCGAAGGGCAGCGTTGATGGAACGGGATATACCGCCGAGGGTTACTCGATCATCGGCGGCGGATCGTCGAACACCGTGAACAAGTCGCAGTTCGCGGCGATCGCTGGCGGTGAACTGAACACGGTCGGAAACGCGAGTAACGACTGGGGCTCATACTGCGTAGTCCTCGGCGGGCGGCAGAACGAGGCGGGAACCACCGCGTATGCGTGGGGAGCCACCGTACTCGGCGGATGGAACAACCACGCGCAGGGTCTCTGGTCTCTGGCATCCGGACGCCACGCGAACGCGACCAACGCATTCCAGCACGCTCATGCCCATGAGCAGTTCTCCGTGCGCGGCGACTGCCAGACGAGCGTCTTCGTCCTCAAGGCGCAGACCACGGACGCGACTGCCACCACGATGACCGCGAACGCGGCGGCGATCTCCCTGCCGACAGGTGGAACGTGGTCTTTCCGCGCGCTCGTGTCGGCTCGTCAGAACGCATCGACCAACGCGGCGGCGTGGATCATCGAGGGAGCCGCGACCAACGCGGCGGGAACCACGACGGTCATGGGCACGCCGACCGTCACGGCTCTGGGAAACTCGGGTTCTCCGACATGGTCAGTCGCAGTCGATGCCACCGGAGCCAACATCCGCATCCGCGTCACGGGCGCGGCGGGAGCCACGGTTCGGTGGAGCGCGCGCATGGACACCGCAGAGGTTATCTAAGGAGGTCCGATGCCGTTCAAGTCGAAGGCCCAGCAGCGGTACATGTTCGCGAACATGCCGAAGACGGCGAAGAAGTGGGCGAAGAAGACTCCGAACATGAAGTCCCTTCCTAGGAAGGCGAAGAGGAAGCCATAGATGCTCGACCTTTCGTTCGACAAGATCCGCCTCGAGATCGAGAGCGCCGAGAAGTTCCGCGACAACCACCTGTCCGAACTCCGGAACATGGTCGAGCGATACCACGGGCCTTCGTTCCGCACCGACAGGTCGGATCCATACACGGACGATCCGGAGAACTTCGGGCATGAGTTCATCAGCCTGGTGCTCCCGCGCATCATCCACGACACCCCGAAGTTCCGCGTGAAACTCGGCGACCCCATGATCGAACTCATGGTCGGCAAGAGGCTCCAGATCGCGATCAACAGGTGGGCGCGGATAACCAAGTTGCGCCGCACGCTCGAGCGGATCGCCACCGACATGCTGTTCTCGTACGGAGTCGGCCTCACGGTGAGCGAGCCTCGCCCGGAGGTGCGGAGGACGGACGGCAAGGAGCCGTACCTGCCGCGCTTCTACAGGATCAGCCCGGAGCGGTTCTTCATCGACCCGGCAGCCACGAACCTCGAGGACGCGAGGTTCATGGGCCACTGCTACGCGGTTGACAAGAACGACCTCGTTTCCCGGGCCCGCGAGGACCGGACCTGGGATCTCGATGCGATCCTCGACATACCCCCGAACACGGACATGAACGAGGTTCGCGACGACGAGGGACGCCACGTCGAGGACAGGCAGGAGATGGCCGTCTACGAGGTGTGGGTCCCGGAGGCCGACCAGGAGGCCGCCGAGATGGTGGACGAGGCCTTCGGCCCCGGCATGGTCAACGGCACGATCTACACGTTCGTCAAGGGACGGACGAAGTCGAGCAAGTACGACGGCTACATCCGCAAGCCGATCCCCTACTTCGGCCCGAGGCAGGGACCCTACACGGTGTTCGGGGTGTACACGGTTCCCGACGACCCGTACCCGCTGTCCCCGCTCATGGCGATCCAGAGCCAGGTCAACGACCTCAACGCCCATCTCGTGAGCGTCCGGTCGAGCGCCGCCAGTTACAAGCGCCTGATCATGGTGGACAGCCGAAACCACAAGTTGGCGCAGGACATCAAGGACCGTCCCCACGACTACATCGTGCTGTCCGAGTCTCTCGACAAGGACAAGGTGGTGAACCTCGAGATCGGCGGCATCACCCAGCAGCAGGTCCAGTACTCGCAGATCGCCCAGGACCGCCTCGACCGCGTCTCCGGAATCCACGACGCCATGCGCGGCAACATCCAGGGCGCTGCTACGGCGACCGAGGTCGCCGTCGCGGAGTCGAGCGCCACGATGCGGATGGCTCACCTCAAGCGCCAGTTCCAGGAAGCCGTCGACGACATGGCAAGGTCGGTTCTCTGGTTCATGTGGCACGACGACCGGATCAACCTCCCGCTCGGCCGCGAGGGCGCGGAAGCCCTGTTCGAGGCGGAACCCGTGTTCACGGGCGGCGTCCGTATGCCGGGCTGGGAGGATCTCGAGGTGTCCGTCGACGCCTACAGCATGGAGCGCGTCTCCGAGGCGCTCGTCCAGAAGCGGGCGATGGAACTGCTCCAGATCACCACGACCGTGGCCCAGGGCATGGCCGCCATGCCTTTCGTCAAGTGGAGGGAGATCCTGTCCGTGGTCGGGGACTCGCTGAACGTCCCGCACCTGGCCGACATGATCGACCAGCGAGCCATGCAGCAGGCGATGCAGCAGTCGGCTCAGGCGGCGCAGGGCATGGGAACGCCGTCCGCGCAGTCTGGTCCGACCAACGCGATGGGAGAGCCGTCCCCGATTCCCGCCAGCAGCGTCGCCGGACTACAGGCCGCAGCCAACAGGGCCATGTGACATGAAATACGAATTTCTGGACTCTGATGGAAATGTGGTGGAAATCGAGATGCCGATGCGCGATGCGCCGTCGATCGGCAGTATTATCGAACACGAAGGGCGGGCACTCACTCGCATCGCCAGCGCGATGCAGGTCGATCCCGGTACGAACAGGCACACGTATCCCTACGTGAGCAATGCGCTTCCGCGCAATCTCGAGGGATGCAAGACCAATCGGATCGGGAAGCCCGTCATCATGTCGAAGCGCCATGAACGCGAAGTCATGGCGCGGCACGGATTTGAGAAGGACTGATCGATGTCAGAACCCGAAGCACAGATCGAGCCGACCGAGGAGTTGAAGAATCCCATCGCGAATATCGCTCAGGAAGCCGCCGTCGAGGCGGACAACTCCGAGAGCGAGGACGCCGTGCTGGACCGACTGCTCGGGATCGACGCGCCTGCTCCACGGCAGGAACTTCGCACGACCGAGACCGCTGCTCCAGCGCAACCCGATCCTGACTTCGATCGGGCGCTGAAGGCCTTGCAGCGCGACGGCGTTCCCGCAGACGTGATCGAAGGCATCAGGTCCGACCCTTCCAAGGTGAAGGAGTGGGGCCTGAAGGCCGCGAAGCGCCAGGCGGACGTGGATGCGTTCGGTGCGAAGGTCGCAGAGTCGAAGAAGGCGGACGATAAGAAGGCGGAAACTCCTGCCGCCGTCGCGAACACGGAGGACGGGGAGGCAGATGCCGACCCGCTTTCCCAGTTCAAGTCCATCTTCGGAGACGAGGCGGCGAAGCCTCTTGCCGAGATCACGGAGCGCCTGCGCTCCGAGTTCTCCGAGAAGACCCGCGTCCTCGAGATCAAGCACCAGACGGAGCGCGCCTTCGACAGGATCTCTTCGCAGTACGGCGACAAGTCGCCGTCGTACGACGAGATCACGGAGGTCGCAGCGCAGATCGGGCGCGAGAATCCCGGTCAGTTCTCTTCCATCGACGAGATCGTCAAGGAGGCGTTTCGTCGACGTGTCGGAGAGCCGAGGAAGGCAGATCCGCGAAACATCGCCCGTCCGACAGTCGGCAAGCAGCCGGCGCGTCCGGTCCGGGAGATCGACCGCGAGGACGCCGTCCTCGACGTACTCCTGTCAGGCGGAACGCGCAACGATGCGCTCCGCGTCATTTCCCGCTAACCAAACACGGAGGGCATCATGCCTTCGATCCAGACCTTCAACGACTTTATGACCACGACCGGCCCGTCGTACCTGACGAGCGCCGACGCGGTCATCAACGAGGCAGTCAAGAACACCTACGCATTCTCCCGCCTGCTCAAGGGCAAGACCTCCGAGCAGACGATCCAGGGTGGCACCGAGATCCGCGACGTCATCATGTTCGACGACTCGCGCACCTACGACCACTACCAGCCCAACGACACCTTCACCTGGCGCAACCCGCAGGTGACCGACTACGTCCGCGCTCCGTGGCGCTTCCACATCGACCACATGTCGTGGACCGACGCCGAGGTTGAACTCAACACGGGCGAGACCTCCGCGAGCACCAAGGTCGCCTACAAGCGGCTGAAGCGCATCAAGGAGCAGCGCATGTGGACCTCGATGCTCAACGGCTTCGAGGAGGATCTGTGGGCGGCCCCGACCATCTCCGGCATGGAGGACGAGTCCGGCAAGTTGCCGTACTCGCTTCCGTTCTTCATCACCGAGATCGGCCAGAACTTCGGCGGAGCACTGGGTCAGCGCGGAACCGCGCCGTACACCGCGAGCAACAACGCCAGCCACACGGTGATGCGGATCAGCCCGTTCACCGAGAACCGCTGGACCAACCTCGTCGAACTGTACAACAACAGCGCCTCCGGCATCAACCCTGGGAACGCGAACTTCGGCAACGTCTCGTCGGTTGCGCTCGATGGTGACACTCCATACAACCAGAGCGGATCAGCCTTCACGGCCAGCGTCGGCAACCTCTTCGCCGCGTTCGACGTGATGATGATGCGGCTCAAGTACGAGGCTCCGAGCACCCGGCAGCAGTACTTCGAGAACGACAGCCTCAACCGCCAGATGATCCTGTCGTCGCGGGCCGGCGTTCAGCAGTACCGCAACGCGCTGCGTCTCTCGAACGACACCCTCGTCTCGTACCAGGACGCGGCGTACTCGAGCCCTGCCTACGCGGGCATCGACGTGACCTACTGCTCCGATCTCGACACGGCCGCGATCTACCCGGCCCACAGCGGGGATCTGACCAACGTACTCAATGACTACAACACGCCGCAGGGCGCGTCGGGAGCGTTCAGCGCGTTCGGAACCGAGAGCGGAGTCCGCACCATCGCGAAGGGGCCGCGCTACTACTTCGTGAACGGCAACTACCTCACGCCGATCTTCCACAGCCGGCGCTACTTCAAGCAGCACGAGGTTCTCCGTCACCCCAACCAGCCGTTCACCTACGTGCAGCCCGTCGACTGCTGGTCGAACCTGTTCTGCAACTCGCGCCAGCGCCACGGCGTCGTGTGCCCCGTCCCGGTCGCCTGATAGAAAGGAAAAACCAACATGATTCCAGGAATCCTCACTTCCACAGGCAACCTCGGCGGCCTCACTCCCCACCAGATCGTCGTGACTCCAATCGCCGGAGTCGCTCTCGCCGTGGGCGACGTCGTGATGTTCGACTTCGCAGGATCGAACACCACGTACACCAGCACCGCTGCATACGACGACCTCGACAACAAGAAGAACCCCTTCAACGTCGTGATCCTGTCGACGGCTGCTCGCGGAGAGGGCGGCGTCTACGGCGTCGTCCTCGAGGCGGCGGCCGCCGGCTCGCGGGTCAAGGTGTGCATCTCGGGCATGGTCAACGTCAAGATCAGCGGCACTACGTCGATTGGCGTGACCGTTCTGACTCCCGGCGCGGGCATCCTCGTTCCTGCGGCGACGCTGGTTGGAACCGGAGTCGCTCTCGCACTCGCTGACAATGCATCCGGCGCCGCGACCATCCGAACGCTGTTCCACGGATGGAACCTCGGCTCGCAGGGCGCGTGACCTGACAACCACTACCGGGTTGCCGTGGGAAACCACGGCGACCCGCTTCCATGCTGACCTACGGCGGTCTCAAGCAGCACATCGTCCTCGCGCTCGGCGGACAACCGTCGGTCGTGAGCGGTGTGACTCGCGACCAGCGGATCGCGGAGATCATCAACCAGGCCGGCAACTATCTGTTCAGCAAGCCGTGGAAGTTCCGCGAGCGGACTGCACGGCCCGTCAGCCTTATCGCCAACCAGAACTGGGCGTCGCTTCCTGGCGACGCCGAGGAGATCCTGAGCCTCGTCTGCAAGGCAGGACTAGGTTGGCGCGTCGAGTTGACGAGCCCGGAGCAGATCGAACTGTTCCGGAACAGCACGGAGCCCGCGCTCCTCGACAGCGTGTTCTACGCCGCGATGACGCGACCCTGGGCGAAATCGGACGGGACCACCCCTCTCGACCACGCCACCGACCCGATGCCGGCCGTCCGGCTCGACCTCTACCCGACTCCGAAGACCACGACTTCGGACTCGATCATCATCCGATACCGTTCGGGCTGGGTCGGACTCACCGAGTCCACCTCAGCCGACTACAACATTCCTGTCCCCGCATACGTCGAGTCTCTGCTCATTGCGTATGCCCGGGCCTTTGCGCTCGCGTATGAAGACGAAGGTCTTTCCGCGCGGCTCATCGAGATCGACAACGGCCCCGTGTACAACGCGGCTGCGATCAAGGATGGAATCCAGCAGAGGGACTACGGGAGGTTGCTGCCGAATCGTGTCAGCCCCTTTCGTAGAGAATCCGAAGCGATATCGACGGGGATTATTGGGGGATCCGGGGTTCTAACCCCTGCGACGGCCTCATCAAACATCAGGTGGAGGGGGCCTTGGAACGGAACCGACCAGTATGCGGTCGGAGACGTCGTATCCATCGGCACCAGGATCTACATCGCCGTCACGGAGAACAGCAACGTCTCGCCTCCCGCTTCGCAGTGGGAGGTCATGCTCGAAGCACAGACCGGACCTGCTGGACCAACAGGACCGTCGGGAGGCATCGACGACGTTGAGGCTGCATCCCTGCTCGGACGCGCCAGCGGTGCGGGAAACGGAGCGGCGCAGGAGATCAAACTATCCTCCTCGTTCGTCTGGGGGACGGTTGGAGGCAAACCGCAACTCGGCATTGTCACCGTGTCAGATGCGGGCAAGGTCAATACGTCGACGCAGGTCAACAGCGGACTGGGCCTGACTGGCGGAGGCGACCTGTCGACGAGCAGGACGCTTTTTGTGGACTTCGCCGCGAGCGGCGTCAGCAGTAATACGAAGGCGGTGAGAGCGGATGATTCGCGCCTGAGCGATGCCCGCACTCCATTGACCCACGTTCACACGTTTTCGGACATCTCCAGCGTCGCCATCACTTCGGTTGGCGACAAGGAATTGCTTCAATACTCTGCGTCATCGAGCAAGTGGATCAACGTTCCGCAGACCGATCTGGTCGATGGCGGAAACTTCTAAATAGGAACGGTCATGGCAAACACAGTAAGAATCAAGCGGCGCGCCTCTGGAGCGACCGGAGCCCCGAGCAGCCTCGCGAACGCCGAGTTGGCGTTCAACGAGGTGGACAATGTCCTGTACTACGGCAAGGGAACGGGTGGCGCTGGCGGCACGGCGACCACCATTGAGGCTATCGGCGGAAACGGCGCGTTCGTCGGCCTGAGCGGAACGCAAACGATCACGGGTGCAAAGACGTTCAGTGGCACGGTCGCTCTCGGCAGCAGCGCAACCGCTACCACGCAGACCGCAGGAAACAACACGACGAGCGTGGCGACGACTGCTTTCGTGCAGGCGGCGCTGAGCGGTTCTGGCCTCGGCACGGTTACGAGCGTGGCGCTCACTGCACCGTCGTTCATCTCGGTCAGCGGCTCTCCGATCACGGGCGCTGGAACCATCGCCCTTTCGCTTGCATCGCAGACCGCGAATCAGGTGTTTGCCGCGCCGAACGGCAGCAACGGCACACCGACCTTCCGCTCACTTGTTTCCGCCGACATTCCGAGCCTCACCGCCACCTACCTCGGGTTGAGCGCGGGCGGAACCGTTTCGGGCAACACGACCTTCACGGGAACCGTGTCCCTCGGCAGCAGCGCGACGGCAACCACTCCGCCGACCATCGACAGCACGACGAAGGTTGCAACGACCGCATGGGTCAACTCGCAGGGCTACCTCACCTCCGCTGTGTCGAGCGTCGGTCTTGCGCTTCCCAACATCTTCTCCGTCACGAACTCGCCCGTTACGACCAGCGGAACGCTCACTGGCGCGTTCGTCTCGCAGACCGCGAACCACGTGTTCGCGGCTCCGAGCGGATCGTCGGGCACTCCATCGTTCCGAACCCTCGTCGCTGCGGACATCCCCTCGCTCGCGTACCTATCGACCTCTGGCGGCACGGTAAGCGGCAACCTGACGCTGACGGGCGACCTGACCGTAAACGGCACGACGACGACGATCAACAGCACGACGCTGACCGTCGACGACAAGAACATCGTCCTCGGAGACGTTACTACTCCGACCGACGTGACTGCGGACGGCGGCGGAATCACGCTGAAGGGCAGCACCGACAAGACGTTCAACTGGGTCGATTCGACCGATGCGTGGACTAGCAGCGAGAACATGAACCTCGCGAGCGGCAAGGCGTACTACGTCAACGGTACGATGGTGCTGTCTGGCACTGCCCTCGACAACGTGACGGTTGACGGCGGCACATTCTGAGATAGACGATGGCAAACACGATCAAGCACAAGCGTTCTAGCACTGCTGGCGCCACGCCATCGTCGGGAAGCCTCGCCGCTGGTGAACTTGCCATCAACACCGCCGATGGCAAGTTGTTCACCAAACGGGACAACGGCACGGTCGTGGAGATCGGCGGCGGTTCTGGCGGCGTGACCGATGGCGACAAAGGAGACATAACCGTCTCCTCTTCTGGCTCGACATGGACGATCGACAACGCGGTCGTGACCGTTGCGAAGTTGAGCGCGACCGGTACGGCCGACAGCACGACCTTCCTTCGCGGCGATGGAGCCTGGGCAACTCCCAGCGGCGGCGGCGGCGGCGCTGATTCACCGATCACGATAATCTCGGCCTATCAGCAGGGGATCACCTAATGGCGACGACAGCCCAGTTCACGGCACAGCCGACCATCGACATCTCGCAGGTAAGCACGGCGAACACGAACCGCGACGGAACGGGAACCATCGTCACGGTCGCGACGGGACCGTCCGCGAGCGCGGCCGCCGGAGTCGGAGAGCGCATCAACCGCGTTGTCATCCACGCGACAGGAACGACCACGGCCGGCGTGATTCGCTTCTACATCAGCCTCGACAGCGGCACGACGAATCGGCTCATCTGCGAGAGGCTTGTGCCGGCGATCACGCCGTCGACGAGCGTTGCGGCTTTCCGAACCGAAGTCGGTGAACTGGTTGGCCTGATCCTGCCAGGCGGCGGCGCGGCCATGCTGCGCGCGTCGACGAACAACGCAGAGACGTTCAACATCATGGTCGAATCGGGGCTGCTGTGAACGAAGGTCTATTCGGCTTCCCACAGCGTAACGGGCAGTTGATCTCGGTGCAGGACTTCACATCGAGCGGGACATATTCTGTTCCGCCAGGCGCATCCGTCATACGCATAATGGCCATCGGTGGCGGAGGCGGCGGCGGTGGAGGTCGCAGGGGAGCAGCTGCAACCATCGCAGGAAGCGGCGGCGGCGGTGCAAGCGGAGCGATGCAGCTCATCGACTTGCACATTTCGGAGTTGGCTTCCGTATCGGCGTTGCAGATCATCATCGGATCAGGCGGGACAGGTGGACCTGCAGCCACCGCGGATTCGACAAACGGCACGGCTGGATCGGATGGAGGTGCTACCGAAGTCCGACACCTCGGCTATCCGAATCGTTTCATATTTGCCGCACCGGGAGTCGGCGGGGGAGCTGGCACGACCGCTGGAGGATCTGGAGGCACAGCCTACGCTTGCAACATCAACAAATGCAGCTCGACGGCAGGAAGTGGAACGGCCGGGAGGACAGCTTCTTTCGGCGTGACAGCTCAGCCGCAAACTAACACTGGTCTTTGCGGAGGCGCTGGTGGTGGCGGTGTGGATGCCGCCAATGTCGGATATGCCGGAAACAACGTGAACTCTAAAAATGCAACTGGCAGCGTCTCGGGTGTATTGAATCCGTCGCTAATCAATGGCACAGCTGTAGCAACAGGCGGAGCGGTCAACAGCGCTGCGGGACCCACACCGACTCCACAAGAGGCAACCGACAATCCAAGCCGATTTGGCCCTGGATTCGGAGGTGCGGGAGGCGGCGCAGGAACTACGCAGGCCGCGACGACCGGCGGCAACGGAGTGCGCGGCGGTGGCGGCGGTGGCGGTGGCGGAAGCCGAAACGGATTCGCAGCTGGCGCAGGCGGTCGCGGCGGCGACGGCTACGTCTGCATCTGGGCATGGGGCTAATCATGCGAATGGCGATCATCGACAGCACCACGGCTAATGTCATCAACGTCATCGTGGCCGAGCAAGGCACGCCTGTCGGTCCATCCGAGTACCTCGTCGCGCTTGAGCCGGACGAACGCTGCGAGATCGGCCAGGACTTCGACCCGATCGGAAACCCGCGG
>Ga0129333_10004563_pt1 | contig 12972 bp, 9 predicted proteins | sample CPB6_08_DNA_FD_94474 | JGI IMG/M metagenome (GOLD analysis project Ga0129333, IMG submission 94474) | Freshwater to marine salinity gradient microbial communities from Chesapeake Bay, USA - CPBay_Sum_0.6_0.8_DNA | ecosystem: Environmental > Aquatic > Marine > Coastal | place: USA: Chesapeake Bay... | reverse complement strand
AGGATTTAAAATACCAGCACATACAGTTGCTTCAGAGCTAACGCTTTGAACTTGAGCATCTTTAGTATAAGCAAAACCAGTTAAAGTAATTGGACCATAAGCACCAGAAATAATTTCTGTGTTTGATTCAGCAACAAAAGCTGCAATCTCCAAATTACCTAATTGCGGAGCATTGTTTACAAACTGAGCAGGCACAGTGAAGGTGTATTGTTTCTGAATTAAAGTTCCTGATGTAGTTGGAGAGATGGTCTCGCCCATAGCACTAGTATTTAACACTTTACGCAACATATGCTGATGATTGTAGGTTCCATCAGGATTTACTTGGGTAGGATTGTAGTTAGTACCTCCAGTTTGTGGTCCTACAACGTCGTTTTCTAATAACATAACGGTTAAGTTATTAGTAGACACAGGGCTTGCTCCTGTATAATATACCTCTACATTCACAGTTAATACACGAGTGGTTACATTCAATGTACCTTGAAGGGCTACATTTACATATGATGGTTGACCCAATGTTTGAGTAGCATACTGCGCCCAAACGCCACGGCTCATAGCCATAGCTGTACCTTGGTATACATGCCTGTTCATAGAACCGGTAGGGTATCCTGTGATGCCCATTGTTGGTATAGCAGCAATGGCATTGCCTTCAGCTGTTCTAAAGTCAGGTTCTGTTCCGCTTGGCGCTGCAAAACTACCGGTGTGAATATTTACCAGAATAACTTTTCCTGGAGTATTACTTGTCTTTATATTGTTTGCAATTTTATGTCCATCTGGGCAATAAACACATTTGATACCGGTAAATTCTTCTAACACCACTGTTTTATTTGAAGGTGCAGTACTTACTGGCAATTGAGCAAATGCAGTAGCTTGTAATGCTAATGCTAAGCTAGAGAGTAGTATTTTTTTCATTATCAGTTTTTTAGAAACTAAAAATAGGAAATATTTGTTAATAAAAGCGTCTGTAATTAAATATTTTTTTAATTAGCTTTGTAATCTAAAATATATTCGGGGTGCCTTAAATAAATACGGGCTGAGATCATACCCGCTGAACCTAGACCAGGTAATGCTGGTTAGGAAAATAAAAAAATTACTTCAGCGAACCGATGATTATTTATATAGAATTGATATTCATATAGATATGTCAGTCAAATTAAATGCACTCTGTTTTTTTAAAATAAATTTTATGAAAAAAACAGTAATCTTATTTTCGATGCTTTGCTCATGGTTCAGCAATGCTCAAACAACAGACAGTCTTTCCATAAAAACTTTAAACCCCGTAAGTATCAATGCTGCTTCTGCTTTGCGAGTTACCTACAAAGATCCTTTTGCTGCTAGCACCTTATCAGAAAAGGTGATCCAAAAAAACAATAATGCTCAAGATTTACCTTATTTGCTGCAATATTTACCGAGTGTAGTGGTTGGTTCTGATGCGGGTACCGGTGTTGGTTATACCAATATGCGTGTAAGGGGCACGGACGGAACTCGTATTAATGTTACCCTAAATGGAGTGCCCGTTAATGATGCAGAATCGCAAGCAACGTATTTTGTAAATTTTGCTGATATTGCTGCTTCTTCTAATTCCATACAATTACAAAGAGGGGTGGGTACTTCTACCAATGGTCCTGGTGCTTTTGGTGCTACCTTAAGTATGCAAACCATAGATGCAGATGATTCTGCAAAACTGATTTTTCAGTCGGTGTTAGGATCTTTTAACACTAGAAAATGGAGTGCTAAATTACAAAGTAAGCGATTAGATAATGGCTTACAATTTGGTATTCGAGCATCTACTATTAACTCTGATGGCTACATCAATAGGAGTGCTAGCGATTTGCAATCTATGCAGTTACATATGAGTTGGTTGCAAAATCCAAGTACTAAATGGACAGCTATTGCTATTTTAGGAAAAGAAAAAACTGGTCAAGCTTGGGAGGGCGTCTCAGAAGATTTGCTAAAAACAAATAGACGATTCAACGGGTTGGGACTTAGAGAAGATGGCTCCTATTATGCTAATCAAACGGATAACTATCAACAAAATTATTACCAAGCCTTTTACGATAAAACCTTAGTTAATAATGCAAGTATTCATGCTGGTGTATTTCTTACAACCGGAAATGGTTATTATGAAGAATATAAAATGGATCAAGCATATACGAGCTATTTTTTACCAAATTTTGTAAATGCTAACAAGGATACTTTTACGAGCACAAGTTTAGTTCGTCAATTGTGGTTAGATAATAAAAATTACGGCGCTTTATTTTCTTATAACCAAGTATTTAATAAATGCACCCTTACATTTGGAGGTTTAGTTGCTCAATATGAAGGCAAACACTTTGGTGTAGTAAAATGGGCTAACCAAGGAGTGCCCAATGACTACAAGTGGTATCAATTAAGTTCTTTAAAGAAAGATGCTAATGTATATATTAAATCTCGTTATCAGTTTTCAGAAAACTTCACGGGTTTTGCAGAGTTGCAACTGCGATACGTTACCTATGATATGAATGGATTTAGAAGAAATATAAATTTAAAACCTTCCGTAAACTATCAGTTTTTAAATCCAAAAATAGGTATCACCTATTTTATGAAAAAAGAAAATACGCTTATCAAAAAAGCTTACGCTTCAATTGCTATTGCTAATAAAGAACCCAATAGAGATGATTTTGAAACGAGTACTTTGGAGATGCCTAAGTCAGAGCGTTTAACAGATTTTGAAATGGGATATGAATATGTAAGTAAGAAAGTGCAATGGAGCGCAAATGTATTCTTAATGAACTATCAAAATCAATTGGTTAATACGGGTAAAATCAATGATGTAGGTGCTTATGCACGTGTCAATGTGGAACAAAGCTATAGGGCAGGTATAGAATTGCAAGGTGCTTATTCTATTCATAAAAAAGTTCAGTTCTTTGCCAATTTAAGTTTATCTAGAAATAAAATAAAAGCACTTACAGAATACATCGATGATTACGATATGGGTAATCAGCGTTTTGTACAACATGCTAATACAGATATAAGCATGTCTCCTAATGTGGTAGCAGCAGCCGGTCTTCATACGCTCGTTTTTCAAAGAGCACAAGCGCATTTAGATTTTGATTTTGTTACTAAATATGTAGGCAAACAATATTTGGATAATACGTCTAATGAAAATCGAACAATAGATGCTTTTGTGGTATCGGATATAAAATCTACCTATACCTGGCATACTAAATCTATACCAGCAATAAAATTACAAGCAGCGCTTAATAATGTCTTTAATACTGAATACGCACCTAGTGGTTATAACTATAATTACTACTATGGTGGTCAATTGAGTTCTACTAATGTGTATTATCCTCAGGCTAGAAGAATGATTCTCTTTAGTTTGATTGTAGAGTTAAAATAAGGCTTAGGTATAGCGTTTTGCAATGCAAGCAGTATAAAAATTAGGATTACTTATGCTAATGCAAGCATAGTTTTGTACCTTGCAAAAAATATGTATACCCATGTTTGTAAAACAATTATATACCAATTGCCTAAGTGAGGCAGCTTATTTTATAGCAAGTGATGGTGAGGCTGTGGTCATAGATCCGCTCAGAGATATAGATACTTATATAGCATTAGCAAAAGAGCATAATGCAGCTATAAAATATATTTTCGAAACGCATTTTCATGCCGATTTTGTGAGTGGTCATATAGAATTAGCTAAAGCAACTGGTGCAACTATTGTGTATGGCCCAGATGCGCAAACTGGCTTTGAAGTGCATCATGCTAAAGATGGAGAATTGTTTAATGTTGGCAAGCTTCGTCTGCGAGTAATGCATACACCAGGTCATACTTTAGAAAGTACTTGTTACATATTGCAAGACGAACAACACAAAGATTATTGTGTATTTACTGGAGACACCTTGTTTGTAGGCGATGTTGGTCGTCCTGATTTATTCTCCGGTAATTTAAGCAAAGAAGAATTAGCGGCTTATTTGTATGACTCTTTACATACCAAAATTGCAAGCTTAGAAGATCATGTATTGGTATATCCTGCACATGGGCCTGGATCTGCATGTGGTAAAAATTTAGGCCCCAATACACACAGTACCATTGCAGAGCAAAAGCAAACTAATTATGCCTTAGCGCCGCAAACAAAAGAGCAATTTATTCAAACGGTAACATCCGGACTCAATGCGCCTCCTGCCTATTTCCCTATCAATGCAGCTATAAATAAAAAAGGTTACGAGAGTTTAGATATTATAAGATCAAGAGGCTTGCAAGCCTTATCTATTGCTGATTTTAAAGCAGCAGTAGCTAAAGGAGCTTTGATTTTAGATACCCGAAAAGCAACTGAATTTACAGAGGGTTTTATTCCAGAATCCATTAGTATCGGATTGGATGGTCGTTTTGCAGAATGGGCGGGTACTTTATTGCCGTTTAATCAAGACCTTGTTTTGGTAACTGAGGAAGGTAAAGAAGAGGAAACATTAATTCGTTTGGCACGAGTAGGTTTAGATGCTGTTCAAGGCTATTTGAAAGGTGGGTTTGAAGCATGGAAAGTAGCTGATGAAAAAATAGATATCATTATTGACGTGGATACCGAAGAATTGGCTTTAGATATTCCGCACGATCCTAAATTAGAAATCATTGATGTTCGTAAGCAAGCAGAATTTGATGCCGGTCATATTGTGGCAGCAAATCTAATGCCTTTAGATACTTTAATCGATCCTTTACATTTATCGGTTATCGACACTGAAGCTAACTTGTATGTGCATTGTGCCGGTGGCTATCGTTCAGTTATTGCGTGTTCCATATTAAAAAGACAAGGTTTTCATAATGTACGCAATGTATTGGGTGGCTGGTCGGCTATTAAAGAAGTCAACGAAATTCCCAAAGAAATGAGTAGTGTAATGAATTAAAAAAAGGTGCAACTTGATTGCACCTTATTTTATAGTCTTTTAATAGCAGCGCCAAGAGCATTTAAGCGTTCATCGATCCGCTCATAACCCCTATCAATTTGTTCAATATTTTGAATAGTGCTTTTACCACTAGCAGAAAGTGCAGCAATTAGTAAGGCTACCCCAGCACGGATATCTGGAGATACCATCGTTATACCTCTTAAATCTGTTTGTTTATTTAAGCCGATTACAACAGCTCTATGAGGATCGCATAATACAATTTGTGCACCCATTTCTATTAACTTATCTACAAAGAACAAACGACTTTCAAACATTTTTTGATGAATTAAAACGGTGCCTTTTGCTTGTGTGGCTACTACCAGAACAATACTTAATAAGTCGGGCGTAAAACCAGGCCATGGTGCATCATAAATGGTGAGTACTGAGCCGTCTATAAAGCGTTGTATACTATACGATTCTTGTGCAGGTATGTAAATATCGTTTCCTTTAATGTGCAGTTCGATGCCTAAGCGTTGAAACATTTCAGGTATGATACCTAATTCTTTTACATCGGCATTTTTAATGGTGATTTCGCTTTTCGTCATAGCGGCTAAGCCGATAAACGAACCTACTTCAATCATATCGGCTAAAAGTCTATGCTCACAGCCTTGCAGTGCGTTTACACCTTCTATGATTAATAAATTAGATCCAATACCTTTAATATTAGCACCCATGCTATTGAGCATTTTGCACAATTGCTGTACATAAGGTTCGCATGCTGCATTATAAATAGTTGTTGTGCCAGGTGCCATTACAGCAGCCATTACAATATTAGCTGTGCCGGTTACAGATGGTTCATCGAGCAACATAGAAGCACCAGCTAATTGTGCTCCATCTAATTCAAATAAATAGTGTTCTACATTGTAGTTAAACACAACTCCTAATTTTTCAAAACCTCTTATGTGGGTATCTAATCTACGTCGACCAATTTTGTCGCCTCCGGGCTGTGGAATTTGTGCTTTTTTAAATCGAGCTAATAGCGGACCAGCTAGCATTACAGCGCCTCTTAATTTGCCAGATTTGTGTTTGAAGGTTTGTCCAGCAAAATAATTTAAATCAATCTCTTTTGCTTCAATGATAACCGTATTAGCATTTGGGCGTTCAATATAGGCACCCATATCACTAATTAATTCAATCAATAAATTGACATCAATAATATTAGGAACATTGTGAAGAGTTACTTTCTGGTCAGTTAATAAAGCAGCGCATAATACTTGCAGTGCTTCATTTTTAGCGCCTTGTGGGGTGATTTCACCAGATAATGTTTTGCCTCCTCTTATTTCAAATGCATTCATACGCGAGTATACTATTTGTTGGGTTTGTTCTTATTAAATTTACGATTTTTATTATAACCTCCGTTATTGTTATTATTATTGAAATTTCGTTGGTTATTATTTTTATTTGCGTTGCCTTTAAAATTATTACCTCCGCCTTTCTTGAAATTATTTTGTGTTCGATTATCAAAAAATACTTTAAAACCACCAGTTTCAAAATCCATCAAGCCCTTCGTAATTTCTAGTAATTCATTTTTAATCATATCATCATGAATAGGCTCTTTGTGCCAATTGGTATAAGCCAACTTCATGTAGTAACCAATATGTTGTGTAAAACCTTGTCTGCGTTCTTCATCTTTTTCTTCCATTCCAATGGCCAATAAAGATTCTAAATTCTTACCCAAATGTCTGTATTTGATATTGTGTTTGGGATAGTGAAGCGGCTCTGGTTTTTTATATAATTCTTCTGGAGTAGGCTTTGGATAAGGACCTTCAATGTCTAATTCAAAATTAGCCATTTGATGTAGGTGGTCCCACAAGCGATGTTTATAATCTTCTTCTAATTTTAAATTGGGGTTTAAAATACTCATTAACTCTACAATTACTTCTGCATTTTGTAGTCGTTTTTTAGGGTCTTCGATCGTTAAAACGTGTTCAACCATGCGCTGAACGTTTCTACCATATTCTGGTAGTGCTAGGTGTTTTCTTTTTGTATTATATTCCATGTAGTTATGGTGCATGATTTAACATGCCTTATTAATTTTAATAAAATAAATAGATTTGAATTGCTTGTAGATGAGCTACTATTACTTTAAAATGCTTAGCAAATATAGTAAATCGAGGGAATTATAAAATAAATTTTAAATAAACTTATACTTTTGTGTTAGCTTGAATAAGATTAGCAAGTACCTACTTATTATTTCAATGAATACAATAATCGTTAACTGGAAATTTGCATGGCAAAATAGTTTTTTTAGAAGACTACTTTTGACAACCCTTCTTTTTTTTATTGTCTTGGTTTGGGCATATCCCTTGTTTTTTGATTTTATTGAGCATAGACAAGGTTATAGCATGCAAGATCCTATCGTAAATTACTTGCAAGCCAGAGATAATTCTATATTTATTTTTTCAATCTTATGGCTATGTGTTGCTTTGCAAATATGGCTACTCAAAGATAAACCTCAGCAAACCCTTTCGTTTTTACTTAGTTATTTGATCATTAATCTTACACGAATAGTCACTATTTATTTCGTGCCCTTAAATCCGCCTTCCAACTTAATCCCTTTACAAGACCCATTGAGTAATTATTTTTATGGTACTACCTTTATTACCAAAGATTTATTTTACTCTGGCCATACTGCTATCATCTTATTAATCGGATTTACCACGCAGCATAGATTGTTAAAGACCTTTTTTGTTATTGCAGCTTCGTTCATAGGTTTTATGGTTTTATCCAATCATGTGCACTATACCATTGATGTTATTGCAGCACCCCTCTTTGTTGTATTTGCAATAGTTTTGAGTAAAAAAATAATTAATAATAAGATTGCAATCGAAAGGGAATGAGGCTTTTGTTAAATTATAATTATATTTGTCCTTTGTTTCCTTAACCAAAAAATAATAAAACAAGTAGTTTTAAAAATTACTTGTGTGTAATATAATTATGAAAAAACTTGTCTGTCCACATTTTAGTTTAGGCGAATCGCTGACTAAAGAACAAACCGACTATTTTGATACCAACGGATTTATCTTATTTAAAAATTTTATAAGTAAGGATCAAGTGACTTTATTTTTAAGTGAAGCACAACGGGTAGAAAGTGAACTTATAGCTTCAGGCATTACAGTGGTGAATGGAACACCTTTAAAATATGGTTTAGATGATGATGGAAATAAAATGATACAACGCATGTGTTTCCTCTCCCAGTTTAGTCCAGTTTTACAATCTTTTTTTGATGATAATCGCTTAAAAGCACTTTTGCCCCTATTAAATCCTTATCAAGGAAGAATTGGATTAAACGAAAAAGATGGTTTGGTGATGAATCATTATGTGCGCACCAAGCATAGTAAATTCTCACAAATGGGGTGGCATACCGATAGTCCACGGGATTTATTTTTAGGACAAAAAATTATGCCTATGCTCAATGTAGGCATACATTTAGATGATTGTCCTTATGAAAATGGAGGATTGAGAGTATTACCCGGCACACATAAACAGTCTATGTTTAAGTTACTTTTTGGGAAAAAATACTTCGTCGATAACAGGCCCGATGAAAAAGAAGTGGGTTTTGATATTGAAGCAGGAGATTTAGGTGTACACGATGGTCGTTTATGGCACCGTGTGCAACAATCGCCTAATTATGGAGATGCAAGTAGAAGAAGGGTAATGTATGTGCCCTTCATTACAGGGGCTATCAAAGTTAAAAATGAAAAAACGAAGATGCCTTTTTACCATAAGTTCATGAATAAAGTACAATAAACTAACCTTCTCAATTACTTCAACATGACTTATGCACTCATTACTGGCGCTAGTAAAGGAATTGGCAAATGTATTGCTAGAGAATTAGCACAAAAAGGATATAACTTACTATTGGTTGCTCGAAGCACCGATTTGCTTCAAGCTGTTGCTCAAGAATTAGAACAAGAATTTGCAATAAAAGCCCTCGTGCTTTCAGTTGATATGAGTCATCCAGAAGCGGCACAAACTATTTTTAATTTTTGTGAACAACAACACTTAGCCGTTTCTATTTTAGTAAATAATGCAGGCTATGGATTGAGTGGTAAATTTGAAAAATATGCAAGTTCAGCACATGAAGCGATGTTACAAGTAAATATTATGTGCCTTACCCAATTGTGTGCATTATTTATCCCTAAGTTGAAACAACAACAACAAGCATATATCATGAATATCGCTAGCTCTGCAGCATATCAGGCCGTACCTTATTTGGGCGCTTATGCAGCTAGTAAATCTTATGTATTGAGCTTTAGTAGAGCGCTTTACCAAGAATATATCAATACTTCCCTTTCGGTTACCTGTATTTGTCCTGGTCCAACCGATACGGATTTCCCTAATCGAGCCTTTTTAGGTCCGAAAGGCATGAAAACTGCCGCTAAATTAAATATGACACCAGAAAAAGTAGCGGAGATTGCAGTTAAAAGCATGTTTGCAAAAAAATCAAATGTTATTTTAGGATTCGTAAACAAATTAGGCGCCTTTTTAGCTTGGTTATTACCTAATCATTTGGTAGAAAGAAGTGCGATGAGTATTTACCAATAATTAACAATTATATTTTAAACGATTGCCGTCTTAATGCTGTCTAACTTAAAAATAATTTTATGAAATCTGCTCTATTTTTACTCTTCATCAGCCTTAGCGCTTTTTTCTTAAGCTCTTGTGTAACGATTGCACCTCCAATGCGACCTGCCAAACATTTTAATTTACGACCTTCATATCGACCAACCTATAGATATGGAGTACCATTTAGACCGCATTTTCATTCTCGTGGTTGCCGTAGAAGATAATTAAAAGGAATCTTTTCATCGCAAGTATATTTCATATATTTGCGCATGTTTACAACCGATCTTACAGGAAAATATGCCTTGATTGCAGGAAGCACCCAAGGTATTGGATTAGCTACAGCTCAAGCCCTAGCTGATCTAGGAGCCACATGCATACTTATGGCACGTAATGAAACCGCTTTACATGCTGTATTGCCAAGTCTATCCAATAATCAGCAACAACAACATCGTATAGTGGTAGCTGATTTTCAATTTCCTGAACAAGTACAAACTGCTATTGTTACTACTTTACAGCAATCACCTATTCATATTTTAGTCAACAATAGTGGTGGCCCCGCTGCAGGTCCTATTGTAGATGCCACAACTGATGCCTTTATAGCTACTTTTCAGCAGCATTTAATTGCTAATCACATCCTCACTACAGCTGTTTTAGAAAGCATGAAAGCAGCGCATTATGGTAGAATTATTAATATTATTTCCACATCTGTAAAAGTGCCTTTAAAAGGATTGGGCGTTAGTAATACCATTCGTGGTGCCGTTGCTTCATGGGCAAAAACAATGTCGATAGAAGTAGCGCCTTTTGGCATTACGGTAAACAATGTATTGCCTGGAGCTACGGCTACTGGCCGATTACAAGCGATTATAGAAAACAAGTCAAACAAGTTACAAACCAGCAAAGAAGCAGTAAGCGAAGAAATGCTTGCAGAAATTCCCGCAAAGCGATTTGGAACACCTGAAGAAATTGCTAATGTGGTAGCTTTCTTAGCGAGTCCAGCAGCTTCTTATGTGAATGGTACGAGTATACCTGTAGACGGTGGAAGAACTGGCGCTATTTAATCTAAAAAATGACAGAAAAATGACCGAGAAAAAGTGATATTTGTCATGAATGCGCTGAAACCCTTACTGGCATTGACAATTTTTTTTTCAAAACCCCTTTCACTTTTAACGTTTCTGTTGTAAATTTGCCATGATTTTGACAAAACTTTGACAAAAAGAAAACATTAAATTATCAATTTTTTTCTGTGCTAGAACTACATATGCTTCGATTTAAAAAAATAGTATTTCAGTCAATTGCCTTAGTTGCAATCGTGCTATTCAGCAATTTTTCTTCTTCCGCTCAAGATGGTAAAGCTATCTTTCAAGCTAATTGCGCAAGTTGCCACAATCCTCTAAAAGACGCTACTGGTCCTGCTTTACAAGGCGTAGACAAGCGTGTGCCTTCAAAAGAGTGGTTGTATAATTGGATTCACAATTCTGCAAAAGTGATTAGCAGTGGTGACAAGTATGCCAATGATTTATACAACAAATGGAACAAAACAGCAATGACTGCATTCCCTCAATTGTCTAATGCAGAAATTGATGCAGTTATTAAATATGTAAATGATTACAAAGCTCCATCTGCAACTCCTGCTGCAGGCGCTGCAACACAAAATGCACCTGAAGAGGATAATAGCAACATGTACATCTTAGTTACACTTGCTTTATTAGTATTAATGGTGATACTTTGGAAAGTAAATAGCGGCTTGAAACGCGTTGCTAATGAAAAACAAGGTTTGCCAAACGTAAAAGAGATTCCTTTTTATAGAAATAAATTATTTGTAGCTATTGCAATTATTTTAGCTTTTATTTTAGCTGGTTATTGGATTGCTAATGGATCTATTGAAATGGGTCGTCAACAAAACTATAAACCCGAGCAACCAATTTATTATTCTCACAAAGTACATGCGGGAATCAATCAAATCAACTGTTTGTATTGCCATGCTGGTGCAGAGAAAAGTAAACACGCTATGGTGCCTTCTACAAATGTATGTATGAATTGCCACAAGCAAATCAACGAATATACTGGAGAAGCAGAACATCCTTTGTACAATGAGGAAGGAGAGAAAATTAATGGTACTGAGCAAATACAGTTGTTATACAAATATGCAGGATGGGATCCCGCTAAAAAAGATTATATCCGTGATGAAAAAGGTGTAATTCAAGCGACTCCTATTAAATGGACAAAAATCCACAATTTACCAGATCACGTTTACTTCAACCACGCACAACACGTAGCGGTTGGTAAAGTACCATGTCAACAATGTCATGGACCTATCCAAGAAATGGATGAAGTATATCAATTCTCTCCATTGTCAATGGGATGGTGTATTAACTGTCACCGTCAAACTAAAGTGCAGTTTGAAAACAATAACTACTACAGCATTTTTGAAAAATACCATCAAGAATTAAAAGACAAGAAAAGAGATGGTGTTACAGTAGAAGAAATAGGTGGTTTAGAATGTCAACGCTGCCACTACTAAAATAATATAAAAAAACTTGTAATTCATCTGCTTAATCAGCAAAGTAATTAATCAACAACTATGAGTCAAAAACAATATTGGAAGGGTTTAGAAGAACAACAAGGTACGGAAGCGCACAAAGTTGCGGCAAGTAATGAGTTTAGCGAACCATTGCCGTTTGATATGAGCGAAGGCTTATTAGAAGCTCAAACTCCTCGTCGTGATTTTCTTAAATATTTAGGTTTTAGCACTGCAGCTGCTATGTTAGCGGCAAGTTGCGAAATGCCAGTACGCAAAGTAATCCCGTATGCTATCAAACCAGAAGATATTATTCCAGGTGTACCTAATTATTACGCGTCTACTTTCGTAGATGGTGGTGATTATTGTGCAGTAGTCGTAAAAACAAGAGATGGTCGTCCTATCAAAATTGAAGGAAACGATAAATCATCGATCAATAAAGGTGCGAGCTCTGCAAGAGTGCAAGCGTCAGTATTAAACTTATATGATACCGCTCGTTTACGCGGTCCTTTAGCGGATGGTAAAGAAGCTACTTTCGAAGCTATCGACAGAAGCATTACTGCGGGTTTAGCTAGTTCTAAAAAAACAGTTTTATTAACCAGCACTGTATTAAGTCCTACATCAAAAAATGCGATTCAACAATTTTTAGCAAAATATCCTAATGCTCAATGGTTAACTTATGATGCTATTTCTTATAGCGGCATGTTGTTGGCTAATGAAGCTAGTTATGGTAAAAGAGCATTGCCTGCTTACCATTTTGAAAATGCAAAAACAATTGTGAGTTTAGGTGCTGATTTCTTAGGTACTTGGTTATCTCCAACAGAGTTTGCAAAACAATATGCTCAAGGAAGACGCGTATCTGCTAAAAACTTGGAAATGTCTAAACATTACCATGTTGAAGCAAATCATACCATTACCGGTGCAGCAGCAGATGAGCGTGCAACTTGCAAGCCTTCTCAAATAGGT
>Ga0129333_10004562_pt1 | contig 12975 bp, 8 predicted proteins | sample CPB6_08_DNA_FD_94474 | JGI IMG/M metagenome (GOLD analysis project Ga0129333, IMG submission 94474) | Freshwater to marine salinity gradient microbial communities from Chesapeake Bay, USA - CPBay_Sum_0.6_0.8_DNA | ecosystem: Environmental > Aquatic > Marine > Coastal | place: USA: Chesapeake Bay... | reverse complement strand
CCCCCCACCCCCCCCCCCTGGGGGGCACCCCTCACACAGAGCACCCCACACAGAGCACCCATCATGGCAGCATCGATGCACTGGCGAGACGCACAGAGAGCACTGAGAGCATGTGGCGCACACGTCGCCCGCACCAAGGGTGGACATGAGATCTGGCGGCACCCTGCATGGCAACGTGGGGTTGTGCTGCCCATCAACAGCAGATCGACTCTCAGCACGGGCGTCGCTAAGACCATCCGTCAGGCAGTGGACCTGGCATCCTAGCACAGTCGGGGGCGAACCGCAGTCCAACGGCGCGACCCCCGTGATACGGGCGCGGCCGAGCGAAAGGAAAAACGATAGATACTATTAACCTACAAAACTTTGAAAACGCTCGATCGATTACACGCCAAATAAAAAATTTTTTCCCAAACAAAATGACTCAAAAAACCTCAAAGACTTCAACCGACTCAGTTCCCCCTTGGAAAGCAGGCATAACCGTTTGTAATCCCCGAAGTACCCGAACCACACTAGTCGAAGAACTCGGATACGTCTACATAGTATTGCAAGAACTATGGAGAATGTGGTGGAACAGGTCGCGTATATCGTCGTAGAAGTTCCAACGTTATCAGTATACATTTGTAGTAATCGAGGTAGACAAGTCAACTTTCGATGTGATACAATAGATAATCTGAATGATGTGGTAAACTTCTGCAGAACTCGCCTACCGTATGTTCAAATCATGATCAATCGTTGACTATATACAAAAGATTTTTAAAAAATGACAATGACAAAAACATTTGAAACAACTGTAGAATACAACGAAGATTTCGGTGAATACTTCCTCACTATTCCAGATGAACTTTTAGAAAGTCTCGGATGGGAAGAAGGCGATGTTGTAGAGTGGCACATGAATAAGGACGGCACAGCATTACTTGAGCGTGTTGATGAAGACTTTTATGAAGGAGAAGAAAACGATGGACAAAGTTAACTTTTCTATTGTTGGTAAGGACGGCAAAGTACAAGAGAATGCATCGTTTAGTAACTATGACGCATTAGCAGATCATATGATGGACGTTGCTATGAAATGGTATGAGGGTGTTTACGACCCAGACGATACTCTGACGATCGAGAGATTTGACGAAAATGATAATCTGATTATGACGGAAAGTAGAACATTTGGAGAGGACATTAACGATGAGTTCAGTGGAGAAGAATTTGATTTCAACCTTCCAGACTTACCAGACTTCGGATCAAAAACTAAGCCTGGTAGAGGAAAACCTAGAGGTTTTGGTTAAGTTATTAGATAACATGTTGTCAAGGATTGAAAAAATAGAAAAACAGTTGAGTAAGATTCCAGATCCTTTTGTGCTAGAATATCGAGTGCCAGGGGAAGATGAGTATAATGACTTAGGAACCGTTCTGACCGACATTTATATACGTCTAAATAGAATCGAAGATAAGTTACAATAAAATGCCAGGAGTTGCAACCGTAGGAGATAGCATCACTACTGGTCATGGATGTGACGCCACTGCTACGATAGCAGCTGCTGGCAGTTCTACTAATGTTTATATTAATAACAAGTTGGCAGCAATTGTAGGATCTCAAATATCTCCACATCTTTGGCCAAATCCCACTCCAGTTCCTCCCCCATGTGTGCCACATTCAGCGCAAGTTATGAGTGGAAGTAGTACTGTCACCGTAAATGGGAAACCATTGGCACGTCTTAATGACCAGGCGGATTTGGGAAATATTACCAAAGGTTCTGCAGATGTCTTGGCAAACTAAAAAATCTGTGTTATAATGTTGTTTAGTTAAAAAAGTTGTATGGCAAAAGCAAAAATCGGACTCGTTAAGACAAACTATGTACCTGGAAAGCCCAAAATCACTGCTCAAGGTCGCAGTAAAAATACAAATCTTGCTGCTACCTCACGTAATGGGCGCAAAAAGCGTTATCGTGGGCAAGGAAGTTAGAAAATTTTGAGCAAAAGCGCCGTTTTTTGGCGCTTTTTTTATGAAAAGGCAAAGAATTGCGCGAATTCTCGGTATTATCGGGATAGCAACCCCGTAAAAAGTTCTGTTTTACACCTTTTTGGAGAAAAACAGATGGCAAAATACCAAGTTGATAGAGATATTTCGTATATGAAAGAGCAGTGGGGAACCACAAAGCTTGTTACGGACTATGGAGCAATGACTCCGACAAAACAAAATAAAGTGAACGAGCCACCAAGCGATAGAATGTCTAGACCTTGTGGTGGTAAGGGGGGTTTTGATGACTATGTAGAGCGGTGGCATTGAGAAATCAGGCATAAATAATACTATAAACATAGCTTTCTCATGCCTCAGTTCAAAGATTTTAAAGATCTTAGTGTAACGTTTGATAAGCATATTCAAACGGGTGACCTGATTGTAACTAAAAATGAGAGAGCGATCAAAACTGCCATTCAAAATTTGATTGTCACTAGAAGAGGGGAGCGTTTCTTTAACTCCGACATCGGTACAGGGTTAACTGCTCTCCTTTTTGAAATGATGGATTATGGTATTGCGGGTGCTTTGCAGTCTGAAATCTCTGCAGTTATTGCAAAATATGAAACAAGAGTAGATTTGATTGATGTTAGAGTGGAACCAAACTTTGATGACAATCGATATGAAGTGGAAGTTGAGTTTCAGATTAAAGGTATCGATATTGTTCCTACAACATTAGAGTTTTTTCTAGAGAGAACCAGATAAAATGCCATACACTCAGGTTAATAACTTAGATTATCTACAGATAAAAGCAACGCTAAAGGATTATCTGAAGGCGCAAACAGATTTTACTGACTATGACTACGAAGGTTCGGTCATCAGTCATCTACTTGATGTATTAGCATATAACACATACTACACTGCGTTCAACACCAATATGGTGGTGAACGAGTTATTTTTAGATTCTGCTACCTTAAGAGACAACGTTGTTTCATTGGCAAAGCAACTTGGGTATCGCCCTCGTTCAGTAACCTCTCCGTCAACTGCTATCACCTTTAATGCAACGTTTAATGGAACAGCACCAGATACGATTACATTAAAAGCAGGTTCAGCATTCACTACAATCTTTGATGATACGTTATATCAGTACAGTATTATTGACGATGTGAAGGCAAATGTAGTAAATGGTGAAGCAAACTTCAGTGATGTGACGATTAAAGAAGGTACATACCTCAAATCATACTACACTGTGAACACAACGTTAAAATCACAGAAGTTTATTCTGACAAATAGAAACATTGATACCTCGACGATTAGAGTTAAGGTGTTTCCTAATGTCACTAGCACCTCGTATGAGTTGTATAGACCAGCAGATAACGTTCTATCTGTTACTCCATCATCTAGAGTTTTCTTTATTGAAGAGATTGAAGATGAAAACTACGAGATTGTGTTTGGTGACGGTATTTTTGGTAGAAAACTTGAGAACAATGAGTATATTGAGATCTCATACTTAACAACCAGTGGACCTGCATCGAATGGGGCTACTGCATTTGTGTTCAATGGCATTCTAGCAGATTCCAACAACAACACAAACTACACAATCAATGTTACAATCACCACAACACCAGACAAAACATCTGGCGGTGAAGATATCGAGTCTATCGACAAGATCAAAAAGAACGCAACCAAGATGTATGGCGCACAAGATCGTGCGGTGACTGCGGAAGACTATGCCGCATTGATTAGAAAAATATATCCAGCAACATCAGATATTATTATTTTTGGCGGTGAAGAAGATAATCCTCCGCAATATGGTAAAGTCAAGATTGTAGTAAAACCAAAAAATACTGCTCAACTAACTGCATATGCAAAGAATGAGATTTTGAAAGAACTCAAAAAATATGCAGTTGCTTCAGTCAGACCAGAAATAATGGATCCTTCGATCATTTATGTAGAAATGATCAGTAAAATCTTCTATGATTCTAACAAAACGACATTAACTCCAGAGAAAATCAAAACACTGGTCATTGAAACTTTAGAAAAATACATTGCATCATCAGATACGGAAAAATTTAATGGTAAGTTTAGATATAGTAAGTTTGTTGGATCTATAGATAATGCAGAAAACTCAATCACAAGTAATCTAACTTCAGTTAGACTTAGAAAAGATTTTTATCCTGCATTAAATGCAACGTATTATTATGAACTTTGCTTTCAAAATGCTTTTGATGAAGAATGTGAGTTATCAACTGTTTATAGCACTGGGTTTACAGTAAGAGAGTATCCAAATGACACTGTATATCTGGAAGATAGGGCAGGTAAAATGGTACTATATAGACTAGATACCCAAACTGGTGATAAAATCGTTCTAAATCGAGAGATTGGGACGGTAGATTATGCCAAAGGTGAGGTAAAGTTATATGATGTAACCATTATTAAAGGAACATACTCTGATAATAAAATTGAGTTGAGAGTGATTCCTCTAGAGAATGATATTACTGCTTCTAGAGAAGTTTATTTGGATGTAGATATTGCAAAAAGTTCATTTACAGTAGTCCAAGGGTAAATAGATGTCAAAGGCAAAAAAACTCTCGGTTTTAGTTGAATCTCAACTTCCCGATTTTATTGCATCTGAATACGACAACTTCTCCAAGTTTTTGCAGAAGTATTATGAGCAGTTAGAATCTCCTGGGCAACCATTAGATATTATTTCTAATATTCAAACGTATCGTGATGTTGACTATTACGAAAAAAATCTTTTAAAAGAAAATACTGTACTTAGTTCTTCGATTACTCCTTCAAACACAACTATTAATGTTCAATCCACTGCTGGATTTCCAGAAAAGAATGGATATATCGCCATAGGCGATGAAATAGTATTTTATAAATCTTCTACTTCAACTAGTTTTGTTGATTGCTACAGAAATGTAAGCGGAACTACAAAGTTGGGGGATTTATACCATTTAAATGATTTTAAAACTGTAAGTCCTTCCGAGACTGGCACAGGAACTTCACATTCTGTAGGTGAGATAGTTAATAATATCAGTAATTTGTTTTTATATGCTTTTGTAAAAAACTTTGAAAAAGAATATCTCGATGCTTTTCCAGAACAAACTTTAAAAAAAGAAGTAGATAAAAGAGTTTTAATAAAAAATATCAAACAGTTCTATAGAGCAAAAGGAACTGATCAATCAATCAAGTTTATTTTCAACTCTATTGTTGCTCAAGAACCATCAGATATTCCATCTGTTTATTATCCAAAAGATGATACGTTCAAAGCATCTGGTGGGGAGTGGATCGACAAATATGGTTTGCAAGTAAAAGTTATCTCAGGTGATGTCACTAAACTTGTAGGGCAGAAGATTATTCAAGATGTTTCTGTTTATAACAAAGATATTACTTATTCTTTTGCTGTTGTTGATGCTGTAGTTCCAATTGGTGACAAAAATGGAGAATCTTTGTATGAGATAGTTTTAGCAGAAGATACAGTTGTAGGAAAATTTGTTTTATCCACAAAATCATACTTAACTAAGATTCTACCATCTACAGCAACTACTGGAAATTTTGTAAATGTTTATTCTACTTCTGGTTGGGAAGGTGATGAGGGAGAAATCAGGGTAGGTAATGAAACGATTACTTACAGAAATAAAAATATTAATCAGTTTAAAATTTTAAATAGAACTGGTTCTTCTTCTTATTCGGTCGGAACACCAGTATATTCAAATTCTACATTATGTGGTTATTATCCTGATAATAATGATGTAATGCAAGAGGTAAAGCTCCTTGCGCTTGGATATCTATATGATTTAACAGTTTCCAATGGTGCTCCTGGATCTTCTGAAGGTGATAAAATACAAGTTAGTGATTCTGGATTCACTTCATTGGATCCTATTGTTTACGATAGTACTTCTAATAGTACTAGATGGAAGATCAATGAAAATAATACCGCACCTACAGTAACCTCACAACCAACAGTAACTACTGCCCTATCAGAGGTCATTGCAGACGTATCTGCTGTGTATGAAGATGCTCAGTATGTTTATATTGCATCATCTGGTTTTCCATCCCATGCTATCGGACCATTCACATCTTTAACATCACCACAAAATCAAAATCTATTAAAACTAATCAAAAAGACACCAACAACATCTACAGAAATAACTAAAACACCAACAAGAGATATTGGTATTCTAGTTAATGGTGTTAGATTGTATAGCTACAAAGATCCAGAAGATGTCATTAGTGGTGGAATTGATTCAATCACGGTAACTGATCAGGGAACTTCTTATAAAGCACCTCCTTTTGTATTGTTTAGTTCTGGGAATGCAAAAGCGATAGCAGTGATGTCGGGTGAGGTAGTTGAATCTATTGAAATAACAGATTCTGGAACAGGATATACATCAGATCCAACGATTACTATAACTTCTGGTAGAAATGCAGTTGTTACTGCTACAGTTACTGGCGATAGAGTAACTAGACTTAACATTATTGATCCAGGAGAATATTATTCTTCGCCACCAACTGTTATTATTTCCGATTCAAAAGGAAGAGGAAGATATGCTGAATATACAGCTAACGTATCTGCAGAAGGCAAAATCGTTGGTTTTAATATGATTCAAGAGGGTAAGTTTTACACCCAAGAAAATATTAGCGTAGAGATTGTTGCTCAGGGAAGAGGCGCAACTGCGATAGCATCTGTAAAACGTTGGAAAAAGAATAGATTTAAGAAGATTCAATCTTCGATGGATACAAACTATGGATTCTATTTTGACAACATCAATCCAGCATTAGGATATGGGTATGGTCAGGTAGCAAATCCCAAGAGTTTGAGAGTATTGTTAAACGACAATCTAGACATCAATGGTCTTGTACCAACACCATTAACACACTCTCCAATACTAGGATATGCTTATGATGGCAATCCTATTTACGGTCCATATGGTTATGTTGATCCGTTGAATGCTGCAAATGGTGTTGATAGAATGACTAGCAGTTATGTGCTAAAAACTTCTAGATTAAATGGACCATCAGATGCTTTGGGAACATATATTGAAGATTATGAATATAAGCATCGCACTGGAACATTGGATGAAAATAATGGTAGATATTGCATCACTCCAGAGTATCCAAATGGAGTTTATGCTTATTTTATTACCATTGATTCTAGCAATAATCCTGTTTTCCCTTATGTTTTAGGAGAAAAGTTTTATTCTATTCCAGTTATTTCAAACTACGAAAACTTCACTTCTCAAAAAGATTTACCTAAATCAGTAACAAGATACAGAACAGACAAAACACCAAAAAATGGTATTGATACATTTGCAATCATCAACAGTGTAAACTCTGGTTCGGTTACTTCGATTAGTTTAGATTCTTCTAGTGCAAACTTTTCGGTTAACAATAAAGTATATTTTGATGAAAAGGGAACAAATGGATCCGATTTAGCATCCACAGTAAAATCATTAAAAGGAAAACCAGTATTAACTATACAATCAAAACAAGTAAAAATCAGAAAAATTGATACGGTAAAAGAATGTTATGCTTATGCAAATGACACTATTTCTCAATTAAATACGGGAGCTACTGGTGAAGTTGTGGGGGATTGTTTTAATGCAAAAGAACTGGTAGTTCGTGTAACATCAGGAACTTTTAATGATGTTGATAAGTTATATACAAACAGAAATATTTTTAATCTAACATTAGATAAAGAATCATCATATCAAGAAAACAGCAATCTTTCTTTTACTACAGGAAGTCAAACTGTTATACAAAACATCACTTCCAATGTTTTGAGTGTGTCTTCAAACCCGTTTAAAAATGGAGACCCAATAGCATTTACAACCAGTGTTAATGAGATTGACGCATCTCTTATTTACTATGTTATAGATGCTACTATAAATTCTTTCAAGATATCCATCTCTCCATCTGGTACTCCTGTTAATATTACTAATACCCCTATTCCTGGAGTAGTTGCGTATAGTGAAAAAGGTAAATGTAAAGTTATTAAAACTACATTAAAACAAAATTCTGTTATTGTTGAGCTTATTAGAGGATCTATAGAAACCTCCACAAGTTATTATTTAAATAGTGATCTTCTAGAAGATACCGTTGGTTCAAAAATAGTAGGCAAATCTTTAATATCCAGTGATATTGAAATTGCAAAATTGAATACTAATGTTGCGTTAGTTAATACTGTAGGAAACCACAACTTATCTAAAAATGATGAGGTAGAGATTGCTGTTGTACCTAATCCATCAAATACCACTACAGAATATAACGTAAGGCGTCGTATTCATCAAAAAGTTAATATTGGAATCCCAGTATTTTCTTCAAAGATTATTGACACAGGAATCGGAAATGCCAAAATACTCAATGGTGGATCGGATTACGCATACAATACATCAGGATCAGCAACATTTACTAATGTTGAGTTAGTATTTTATAATCAAACTTTATGTAGAGATGTTTTTGGAGAAATAGTAGGTTCTTCTGATTCAGATAGTGTTTTAGGCGCACCAGGAAACTCTTACAATGCAAAAGCAACAGTTATTGTAAGTGGTGGTATTATTACATCAATAACTATCACTTCTAAAGGCAAAGGTTATAAAAGAGGTGATTTACTCACGGTATCTAACGCTTCTTTAAATAGAAATCCATTATCTGCCAGCACTCAAGTTCTCAAATATGAAGTAGTTCATGTTGGGTTTGGTGTGGGACAAACTACACTACAACTAGAAACTGTAAATAATCTTTCTGTAAATGATTATTTACAGATTGACGAAGAGATTGTTAAAATTTCTTCAGTAAATACTATTCTTAATACAGTTGTTGTTGACCGAGAACAGAGAGAAACTATCCAAAAACCACACTATGATGGAACTGGAGTAACATTATATGATGCGGTGTATAGATTTACAAATACTTTTAGTGTAGGAAATACTGCTTCGGATCCATTTTTATTCTCATACAACTCTACTCTTCAAGAGTTGGAAATGGTATTTAATACCTCCCAAACAGTTGACACAATAACTTCCCTTGTTCAGGGTGTTTCGTTTTTTGACGAAAGCACACCAGCAAAAATTGTAACCGTAAAAAAAGTTGTTTATGAACCTACTTATAAGTTTGAGTTTGCAAAATCCCCCGAAAACGTTTGGACAACAAATCCAATCATCGAGGTTCAAAAATACTATCAATATAAGTTTAATACCACACACCCAACATTAGCAGGATCATACTTAGAGTTTTCTCCAACAAAGAGTAAAAATATTCTCACTGTTGAATCTAATAGAAGTTCTGCTTTACCAGGAAGTGTTGGATCTTTTATCGAGGTAACATTTGGATTTGGTCCATTTTATTCTGATGGCGATTTTATTGTCAATGAAGAGTTATCTGTAGATAGAAATTTTATTGTTGGATCTGGATTATCAGAAAAGAAAAAAGATGTAAAATATACTTACTATTACTATTATGATAAATCAGGTATTATTCAATCGGATGATGGGTATTTAAAAATAATAAACGATCCTCTTCAGGGAGTTCAAAAAGTTACTTATACAACACCAACTGCGTTTTTATATGAAATGGCATCTGTGCCAGCATATGATGGTTCTGGATTAATGTCATATACTACAACATCTACCACAGCAATAGGAGAAATCAATAACTTAAATATTCAAAATCCTGGAAAAGATTATATTGATTTACCGAAAGTTTCTGCAGTTGATGTTTCTTCATCTCTAGAATGTTTAATTGATGCTGTATGGAATCCAATAACACAAACCATAGATTCTGTTATATTTAAATCAAGAGGATTACAATATTCCAAACCAAAAGTTATTGTTGTTGATGGTGATGGAGTAGATGCTGCCTTCAACATAACAAAAAATATAGATAACTCAATAAAATCTATAATCGTTACCAATAAAGGAAAAAGATATACATATAAACCAACATTAAAAGTCGTTGAGACAGATATTGTGGCATATTGTTATAGCAATACGATTGGTGTGCCAAAAACAGCAAAAATAGTTTATAACGGATTTACTTTTGATAATGATAAGACTACCAGAAGACAGTTTACATCATCGTATTTTCTAGTTATTAAAGATTTTTCAGAAGTTGCTTTCTTGGAAGGAGAAGAAATAGTTCAATATAACGGATCTAACTTATTAGCAAAAGCAACTGTTTCTAAAAATGGATGGAAAGAAAAATCAAATATTTTAAAAGTAGAAAATGTTGTAGGAAAGTTTAAAGAAGATCTAGTTATCATAGGAAAAACTCAAGGTAGAACAGCAACTGTGATTGGTGTTTATGCTACGTTCTTTAATGCTGATATTAGACCTTATTACGACAATCTCGGTTATTATGCTTCCGACAAATCTAAACTAGGTTCGGTAAACCAAAAACTAGCCGATTCTTTCTTCTATCAAGAATATTCCTATGTTATAAAATCAAGAACTCCTGTTGATATCTGGAGAAACTTAATTCGTCAAACAATACACCCAGCTGGATTTAAAGTTTTTGGTGAACTATCAATAGAAGGCAGTGCAACCACTGCTGCACCAGTTTCACAACCAAGAAGTTCTACTATAAGTGTCTTAAATCTGTGGGATCCTGTAAAAAACAAGATTACTGTAGAAAATACATATAGAACTTTAACTCAATCCACTATTAATGTTTCCAACATAAATCAGTTACGCGGAAAGGGTTCTGTACTAGCTTCTTCATATGATACTGGAGAAACATTATCATATGAGTTTTATGTTGATCCTAAGTTTAATGGATATTTTGATGAATCTGGAAATAGAGCTGGAACAAAAACATTTGCTATGAAGTTGAAAGGATCTGGAAATGCACTAACGTTAGATAATATTCAAAACTTTATTGTTACTTTAGATGGTGTTGTTCAAGAACCATCAAAATCTTTTTATCTAGGAGCATCTGTAGGAACAAATGCTTCTAGTGCTGCTCAAATAACTTTTGCTCAACCCCCTCTTGGATATAGAAACATTTTTGGTGATCCTATTACTCAAGCACAATATGTAGATGGATCTGATAGCCCACCACAAAAGTTTATAGGAAGAGCGATTAAGTTTAAAGATCAATCTTTAAATAATCAATACTTTAGAAAAATAAAAGACATATCATCACAGTTTAATAACACAACAAAAACGTTTGCCTTGTATTATGAAGATAATACACCAGTTGAGTTGTCAACGGGCGACAATCTCCTTGTTTCTATTGATGGTGTTATTCAACAAGCAGGTTCTACACCACTATTACCTGTAGATAGAGCGTATTATATAAGAAGAACTGTAGTTCCCAATGAAATAGTATTTGTTGAGGCACCAAGAAAGTTTGAAAATAATATTCAGTCTTTCTTTGCGTATAGTATATCTTCATATGAAAGATTAACCGTAGAAGACAGGTATATAAATGGAACTACAAGTGGACCATTTATTCTAAGATCTGCTTTAACTGGGAAAACTATTTCTGTTGATGACGACAGAAACGTTTTAGTATTTTTAGATGGAGTTCTCCAAGAAAGATTAAGAACATATACTATAAATGGTGCAAATATAACTTTCAAAGAAGCAATAAGAGTAGGTCAAAAGATTAATATACTTTATGTTTATGGCAGAGAGTTTAAAAAGAACTTAAAAGCATTTAACTTTGAACAAGTTGGATTTTTCAATCGTTTTGAGATTACTCTTACTGGACAACCACTTATAAATGATTATCGTATTTTAGAATCTGATGGTGCTGTTTTCACTCAATCAAATGGAGCAACGGGAACAGTAAAATCTTGGCGTTTTGATGGAACAAACACTAGATTTGTAATAGATTCTAGAAATAAGGTATTTACAACAACTGATTCTATTGATGTATTTTTAATAGATCCGTTGAATGGCGCTCGTACATATCTCACAAATGTTCCATCAAGTTCGATTGTTTTGATTGATTCATTTGAAGAGAATGATGAAAAACAAGATTATTTAAGAAGATCTAAACCAGGATGGTTAGTTGGTTCTAGAGAATCCACATCTGGATTAAACTCATATCAAAACTTTATTGAAGTTGGTGATTTAATCAAGATAGACGGAGAATCTGCAACAAGAAAAGTATTAGATGTACCAGATATTGTTGTAAAAACTAGTTATAGAGATCAAGATGATTTAAACTCTTCTTATTTTGGAAATATTGGTATCACAAACTACAATGGTGTTTCTTTGGGAGAAGGATTAGATGTAGTTGCCAATATTTCTGGTGGTAAAGTGGTGTCTTTAACATGGAACAAAAAAGATTATCCATTCTTCGAAACTAAAGGATTGAGACCAATACCAAATGCATATGGATATGAAAGTGCTCCTCAGTTAATGTTTGTGGCGCAACCACAAAAAAATGAAGGCGGTGAGATCATTGCTGAAGCTCAAGGTGGTGGTGCTAGAGCAATAGTGATTGTAGAAAATGGAGAAGTTATAGATCTAGTATTACTTGATGGTGGTAGTGGTTATTTAACCCCGCCAAGAGTGTATATTACTCGCGGTTATGAGTTAATCAAACAATCTAAACAGATTGATACTGTTAGAGTTATAACTGGATTTTCACCACAGATTGATTCAGGAAAAACATTGTATGTTACAACTGGAGATAGTCTATCTACTCCTGGTGGTCCACCTATTCAATCGATTACTAGTATTGTCACATTTACACCAAATGATACAAGCAGAGATATTACAGCGATTATACAAAAGCAAGTACCTGTAGTTATCCCACAACAAGAATCTAGTGATTTAATTGTTTGTCAAATTCAATCTGTTGGATGTCAAATAACATCAACTAATGTTATTGCTAACATATTCTATAGCACTATTGAAACACCAGCGGCTGATATTGTGATATCTTCTGAAAGAAGAAATACGGTACAGTCTGTTGCTCCAATAATAGAAAGTGGTATTAGAACTCTCTTAAAACTTAAGGCGGCACCAGTCTATAGATCTCTATATGAAACTGGTGCATATCTCGATATT
>Ga0129333_10004561_pt1 | contig 12976 bp, 5 predicted proteins | sample CPB6_08_DNA_FD_94474 | JGI IMG/M metagenome (GOLD analysis project Ga0129333, IMG submission 94474) | Freshwater to marine salinity gradient microbial communities from Chesapeake Bay, USA - CPBay_Sum_0.6_0.8_DNA | ecosystem: Environmental > Aquatic > Marine > Coastal | place: USA: Chesapeake Bay... | reverse complement strand
GCTCATGTTTCTGGATATAAGCAATTTGGAGATCTTTCAGTAGAATCTGAACTTCCAGTTGGAATAGCAAAAACATTAACAGTAGGATCAGATTCATCTTCTCTGGTTAATGTTGCTTTGGTATCCGAGTTTGATGTCTCAACAGTTGCAAATTATGATTTAGTTATTGAAGAAGATATTGATGATAGTGAAGGAGTTTACTCTGAATATCTTAAGTTTGGAACTAAAAAGTTATCAGATTATCTCTTATCAAGAAATAATAGAGTACTTCCAATTGATAATATATCAAATCTGTTTGATACTGACAATTCACCATTTGTTTTAATTCCTGTTGATACTGTAGATACTACTGATGAAGTTGTTCTCAAGTATTTCTTCTTTGTTGGTGCCACAGTATCATTCTTTGGAGACTTCCAAAAACCAGAAGTATTTGACTTATTTGTGACTAGAAATGATGCTGATATAAATCTTACTTCTTATGCATATTACTATGATTTTTACACTGCTTCTGGTGCAGTTAATTTCCCCTTAGGGGAAGTTGAAGCAACACTAAGTCCAACTAATGGGGATGAAATTGTAATTAACTTTACTCCAAGGAATATATTCAACAGTTATGCAATATCTGCAGTTAAAGATTCTGCTCCAACTCAAGTTGGCATAGCATCAACTTCATTTGGTTATGTTGACAATATTGAAAATACAGTAAGTTTTGCTTCAACATCAGTCTCAACTGCACAAATAATTTATAGTTATCCCCTGACAGATCTAACATCTGGAACTGGTATAATTGGAATATCCTCAGCACAGAAGAAAGTTGAAAACGCATTTGAGTTTTCCTTGATAAAAAATGTTGATAATAGTATCAGTTATAACATTTTTGCTGAACAGCAAACTAAAGATTTAGGGTCATTTGATATCATCACAGATTCTGGAGATGTTCAATTTAGATTTACTCCAATTACTGGAGTTGGAGTAACTGTTTTCAGCAATTTGCAGTTAATGAATGATAATTATGTTTCTTCAAATGAAATTGTAAATACCTTGAGTGTAGTGACTAGTGAAAAATTAACTTATTCTGGTTCTTCTCAAGTAGCAATATCTACAGTTGCAGAAACATTTGCTGCAACAAAATATATCATTGAGGCAGAAAAAACTGTTGGTCTTACAACAGAAAGATCTATATTCCAAATAAATTCAGTCCACTTTACAGACTACAATAATAATACAATTTATGGTTTTGCAGGTAGTCTAGATATAGATGAGTTCGCTGTTGAGACAATATATAATCCTTCTCCAGGAGAATATGTTTTAGCATTTACTCCTAGTGTTAGTGGATCATATAACTTTAAAATTATAAGAAAAGCAGTTCTATCTCCAAACGTCTAATAAATATTTTTAAAAATGCCTGTTTCAGATATTGGTGCAATTTATACTCCATCAATCTATGGGAGAACTTCCTTTCCCATTAGATATAATCAGGAACCAATTTTTTATAAAACTTTTGATGGTTCTTCAGATAATATAGTAGGAATATCTTCAGATAAAATCTATATCAAAGATCATTTTTTCAAAACAGGAGAAAGACTAGTTTATAGTGCAGGATCAGGAACCTCATTAGGAATTTCAACAACAAGTCCAGGTAATATTGGATTCAGTAGTTATCTTCCTAGTGTTGTATATCCTATAGTAATTGATAAAGATAACATACAAGTTGCACTAGCATCTTCTTTAGCATTGTCTGGAGAGTATGTAAATATAACTTCTACTGGAATTGGATCAGTTCATACTTTACTGGCAGAAAAACAAAATGCCAAATGTTTAATTGCAATTGATAACATTATTCAGTCCCCACTGGCAGTTGGATCCACTGTGGGAATAACAACATATACTAATACATCATTTAGGTTGGATACTTTAGAAAATATTAAACTAAGTTCTCTGTTGAGAGTTTATGGATCTACTTCAAGTGAGATTGTAAAAGTATCTGCTATAAATTATAACACCAAAGAAATAGCAATTTCTAGGGGAACTGGAGTAATGGGAACCCCACAAATTACATTTACTGGAATTATAACTCAAACTCCAGCAGAAGTTTTATCTGGCAATTATAATATTGTAAAGGATGTCATTTACTTTGCAGATCCTCCTTTAGAGGGAAAAAGAGTTAATTTAGTAATACCATTGTCTGATATTGATTTTGCAGATAAGAGTTTTACTTATTTTACTGGATCAAATGAAAATATTATCACTGGATCTCAAGCAGTATTTTACTCAGAGAATCCCCCAGTTGAATTAGAGAATGGGGGAATTTATTACTTAATTAGAAGTGCAAATAATACCTTTAAATTTGCAACAAGTCTATTTAATTCATTTAATGGTATTGCAATAGATTTTTCCACAAACACTGGAAATGAATTTCCAGTGGGATCTTTCCAATTATTTTTGATTCTTCCAACAGAAAATAGTTCATTCCAAGGAAGAGTTTTCTTAAGATCTAATTATGATGGAAACTATGTATTTGATGACATTTCTGAACAATTTACAGGAATAACAAGTTCATTTGAATTAAAAGTTTCTGGGGTTAGCACTGTTGGCATAAGTTCTGATAATGGAATTGTTTTACTTAATAATATTTTTCAATATCCAGAATCTGAAGAAGCATTTGAATATAGGCAGGTGGGTGTTGGAAGCACAGGACAGACATTCATAGACTTTAAAGGATCTCTAGATACCAAAACATATGATGTCAATGTTGGAGGTCTTCCTAGAGGTGGATTAATAGTTGCATATGGAGTCACAAGTGGGTCTTTATATGAACCACAAATTCCAGCAACTGGGTTTGCTGTTGTTTCTGCTGCAGGAACAGTTTCTAATATTTACATTGGTGATAGAGGTTCTGGATATAGAACTGGAATAACAACTTATTATATTGAAATTGAAGATGCTGAACTTCCAGGATCTGGAGCTCTTGGAATTGCATATCCAAATAGTGTTGGCATTATTACTGGAGTTGGCATATTAACTGGTGGATCTGGATATCAATATAATGGAAGTTCAACTACTTTAGTTGGGGTAATAACTGCCTTAGCAGTAGATGGCACACCAATTGGAGTTGGAACAACATCAATATTTGAGTATTTTAGAGGTGAATTAGTTAATATCAATAATCCAGGATTTGTGGCAATTGGTACAGAGATTATCAAATACACTGGAATAGATAATGGCACTAGTGAACTAACAGGAACTGTTAGAGGTCAACTTGGTACAATTGGAACTTCCCATACTGCAGGTGCAGAAGTAAGAAAATATGAATACAATTACATAGTTAAGTTTGATGCCCCATCTCCTTATGATGATATTCCATTATCTGGATCTGCTGCTGGAATAGGGGCATCAGTAAGTTTGAAAGTCAATGAGTTTGGAGAGGTATCTGATTTAACATTTACAAATAGAGGATACAACTACAGAGTTGGGGAAGTTCTTACACCAACTGGAGTTTTAGGAGTTTCTACACAAACCAATGATGATAAATTAAAAATTACCATTAATGAAGTAGCAAAAGATGAATTTTCAGCTTGGAACATTGGCAAATTAAGAAAACTGAATGATTTAACCAGTAAGGTCAATGGAAGAAGAAAAATATTTACTCTATTTGAGACTGTGAGCACTCCTCTTGGTTTAGTAACCAGAAGAACAAGTTTAGAATCTGATCCAGTTGCAGAAATTGACTTATCATATAATCTCTTAATTTTTGTCAATGATGTTCTTCAAATCCCAGGAATTTCTTACATATTTTTAGGAGGATCGCAATTAGAATTTACAGAAGCACCTCCAGTTGGAAGCACAATAAAAGTTTATTTTTATGAGGGATATGATGGTGATGCAGAATTCTTCCAGTCACAAACTGATGTAAAAGAAGGAGATAAACTTAAAATTCAAAGAGATATTTTTGAAATAATTCCAATAGATCAAAAAGTTAGAACTGCACAGAGAATTGTAAGTTCTGATACATTAAGAACTGAGGTTTATTCAGATAGAGGTTTATCTGAGTCTTCTTCACAGAGAAGATCTATTTCTTGGACTCCACAAAAAGCAGATGCTATTATTAATGGAGAATTTGTTTCAAAATCAAGAGAAAAACAGTCTTCTGGAATAAGTAGCATATCTATTATATCTTTAGATTATGATATTAATCCAGGAATTCAAACCGTTGGAATCACTACTACAGATGGAACTTTCAGTGGATTCTGTACAACAATAATTGGAATTAATACTAGTGCTGGCATAGGATCCCTAGTCCAAGTTGGAGATTATGTTGAAGGATCTTATGTGTCTATAGGAGTTACCATTGTATCCATAGGTTCAAGCATTATTGACATAGGATCTCCATCAATTGGAATTTCTACAGAATCTTCAGACTTGTTTGTAGGAATAACATCATACTCATCATCTCCATCTGGAATAAATACCATTCCATTATCTTTCTATAGAAAGAACTAATAAATAACAATAAAGTATCCAGAAAAAATGCCAGCAATAGTTACTGATAACATAAGATTATTGAATTGCAACAACTTTATTGATGATGTTGCTCAGGGAGGATATTATATTTTTTTGGGACTGCCAAATGCAACTTCTTTGGATACTGATTGGGATACATCCCAACCAAGTCCAACAGATAATACATTATACTTAAATTCTTATAGAGATAGCATTCTTGGGGTAAAGAAAATTAATACCTCAGATGTTATCAGAGTAATACCTAAACTCCAATGGGTAACTGGAAGAAAATATGATATGTATAGACATGATTACAGTGTCTATAACTTATCTTCTGTTGCATCTGCAACTAGATTGTATGATGCCCAATATTATGTACTTAATAGAGATTTTAGAGTTTATATTTGTCTTAATAATGGATCTACCCCAGCAAACCAAAATAAAGGGGTAATTTCAACTCAAGAACCATTACACACAGACATTTCTCCAAGAAAGGAGAGTGATGGATATGTTTGGAAATATCTTTATACCCTCAGTCCAGCAGATGTGCTAAAGTTTGATTCAACAAATTATATTTCTGTTCCAAATGATTGGACCACAACCACTAATGCAGAAATTTCTAGAGTTAGATCTAATGCATTTAATGGGCAAGTTCAGACTATTTTGATTGAAAAGCAAGCACAGTATAATTATGTTGGCACTTTAACTGGTGTTCCCATTAAGGGAGATGGTTTTGGTGGAGAAGCTAGTGTGGTATTTGATGAAGAATCCAAACCAGTTGCTGTAGAGGTTACTGCAGGTGGATTGGAATATACATATGCAACCCTAGATTTGGACTCAGTTCTTCCCCCATTAGGTGGTGAAAAGGCAATCTTTAATGTCATTATTCCCCCTCGTGGTGGTCATGGTGCTGATGTTTATAATGAACTGGGTGCAACTAGAGTTCTAGTCTACAGTAGAATTGAAAATGATGCAACAAACCCAGACTTTATTGTTGGCAACCAATTTTCTAGAGTTGGAATAATTAAAAATATAAAAGCATTTGGCACAAATTCCAACTTCTCTCAGAGTAGTGGATCTGGAGTATATGCTGCAAAGATGAATACATCTACTATATTAGAACCATTGGATTCTGTAATTACACAGAGTTCTTCAAGTGGAATTGCAAATCTAGTGAGTTTTGATTCAACAACACAAGTTCTTAGATATATTCAACCAAGAACAAATTATGTTGATACTTATGCTGTTGGAAATATAATCACTATTGACTATCAATATGCAGATAGTTCTAGTGGTATTCAAACTGCAACCAACTATGATCAAAATGAATTTGATAACTCAACCAATTTTGTAATTGGATCAAATTCATATCCAATTGATATTTCCTTCAATGGATCATCTACTACAGTAGGATCTGTTGAATATTATCTTGGGCAAGAATTTACTTCTGGACTCTCCAGCCCAGATATAAATAACAAGAGTGGTGAGATTCTTTATGTAGACAATAGAGCGTCTGTTACTAGAGCATCTCAACAAAGAGAAGACATAAAAATCATTTTAGAATTCTAAGAAAATGCCCCAAAGTACAAACCTAAACAAAACTCCTTATTATGATGATTTTAGTTCAGAAAAGAACTTTTATAAGGTTCTTTTCAAACCTGGAGTGACTGTACAGACAAGGGAACTTACAACATTACAATCAATTTTACAGAATCAAATTGAAAAGTTTGGAAGCAAATTTTTCAATACTGGGGGTGTAGTAATACCTGGAAATAGTGCTTTTATTCCTGTTTATAATTCAGTAGAAGTAGAAACAGTTTATAAAGGAATCAATGTAGAACTTTATCTTTCTTCTTTAGTTGGAAAAGTTCTTACTGGATCTCTTAGTGGAGTTACTGCAAAGGTAGTTAATGTACTGACTGCATCAAAGTCTGAAAGGGGCAAAACAACAATTTATGTAAAATATCTTTCTTCTGTTAGTGATTTTGAAACTGAAATATTTTCTGCTGGAGAAGAATTAGTAGCAGACTTTGACATTGCTTTAGGGCAGGGGTTCATTTTTGCAGGAGAACCAATTTTACAAATTACTGATCCAGTGGGAAGATCTCCATTTTCAGTTGGATCTGCAGCAAGAGTAGAAGAAGGAGTTTTCTTTGTAAGGGGATATTTTGTTGATGTACAAACTCAAGAGATATTACTTGAACAGTATTCAAGTTTACCATCTTATAGAGTTGGTTTAGCAATTTCTGAGGAAATTGTAACTGCAGATGATGATTTATCTTTAAATGATAATGCTCAGGGATTTTCAAATTATGCTGCTCCTGGAGCAGATAGATTCACCATTTCATTAACCCTCACCAAAAAGTCTTTAGATGACTTTAATGATGATGGGTTTATTGAATTGTTTAGGGTAGAGAATGGAATAATTAGAAAAATTAAACAAGATACTACTGGGTCATTTATTTCTGATGTTTTAGCTAGAAGAACCTTTGATGAGTCTGGGAACTATACACTTACTCCATATAATGTAAAAGCAGTAGATTCTTTAAATAATAGACTTGGAAACAGTGGTGTTTATCTAGAAAATCAAAAAACTTCTCAAGGCAGCACACCTTCAGAAGATTTAGGATTGATTCAAGTTTCCCCAGGAAAATCTTATGTAAAAGGTTATGAGGTAGTAAACTATGATACTGTTGTAGATTTTCCAAAACCAAGAACTACTCAAAAGGTAGAATCATCCTCTGTGGTATTTTATGGTGGAGATTTAATCAGAGTAAACAATGTAAAATCTTCTCCTAAAGTTGGTCTTTCAACAAGTGCTGTAGTTTCTTTACATGCACAAAGACTACAAAATCAAGTTGCAACTGGATCTACAATAGGTTTTGCTAGAGTTTATGACTTTGAGCATAACAATACTTCATATGAAAGCCCAATAAGTCAGTTTAATTTAAAACTATTTGATGTTCAGACATATACCACTTTAGATACAACAACTCCAGTTACTGGAATTCCTGTTGGATCTTATATCCAAGGAGGAAGTAGTGGTGCTGCTGGATATGCAAAATCAATCACTAATGGAGATACCCAGTTTTCTCTTTATCAAGTAACTGGTAAATTTATTAGAAATGAAAACTTAATCATTAATGGAATTTCTAGCACAAGTTCATATATTGGAACTGTAACTGATTATTCTATTAATGATGTTAAATCAATTTCAGATGGTTTAGGATTTGTTGCAGATGCTGTACTATCTTCTCCAACTGAACTATCAGGACCATTTAATGTATCAGTAACTACAGGAACTGCTACAATCTCAAGATCTAATGGAAATGCCTTTAGTTCAACATTAAAAGTAAATGATGTAATTTCATATAACCCAGTGGGATTTACCTCATCAGTATATGCAAGAATTACTGGATTTAATAGTGGTAGAACCAATTTAACTGCTGTTGGAGTCTCTACAGTACAGAATCTTTGTACTGGAGATGTGGGTATTGGCACATATACTCTACAAACATTTACTTTACTCAGACCAGAGATTTCTAGACCAGAAAATGCAACTCTTTACAATGAACTTCCACACCAAAATATTTCAAATATTGATTTACTGAATTCTAGTGCTTTTGTGAAAGTTCAAAAAACTGGAATTACCAAAACAGGAACTTCAATTAACTTACCAAATCTTTCTGGAACTGATTATGTTTATGCAGCATTTGATGAAGAAAGATATGTTTTAGTCAATGCTAATGGATCTATTGAGAATTTAACTAATGCAACATTTACCCTAACTGCAGGGGGTAAGAGTGGATCTATTACTGGACTATCTGCAGCAGCAGGTCCATGCGTTTTAATAAGCACTCAAATTAAAACCAATGTCAGTTCTAAGAAAAAGAGATATGATAGATGTAATAATTTGACCATCAGCAAAACAAAATACTCATCTCCAAAGAATGCTGGGTTAACTTACAGCAGTGTTTATGGGACAAGAGTAGATGATGATCAAATCAGTTTAGATCTTCCAGATCTAGTTGAAGTACATGCAATATATGAGTCCTCAGGAACTGGAGATCCAGAAATTCCTTGGATTGCCCTGACAGATTTAACCAGCCCAACATCAAATACATCAGATTTGGTTTTAGGTGAAACTTTTGTTTGTGAAGAAACTGGATGTGTTGGTATCTTTGTTGAACTTAGAAATTCAAGTCAAATTTATGTTGTATATAAAGGAGAGTCAAGACCTCAAGTATCAGAAACAATAACATTTTTAGAAAGTGGATATACTGCTGTTGTTGGAACTGTAACTCCAGGTGATAGAAATATCATTAGCAAGTATGATTTGGATAATGGTCAGAGAAAAAATTTCTATGATTTTGGAAGACTTATCAGAAAGGCAGGTGCTCAGGAACCATCTGGTAGAATAAAAGTTTACTTTGATTCATTTGGATTTGACAGTTCTGATGATGGAGATCTAATCACTGTTAACAGTTACTTGAATTCTTTGTATGGAACAAAGATTCCTACATTTGATGGGACCAGAAATACTGATATTATTGACCTAAGACCTAGGGTAACTGCATATAACTCAGCAACAAATCTAAGTCCCTTTGACTTTACTTCAAGGTCATTTGCAACTTCTGGTGCTAACTCATCTCAGATATTAGCTTCAGATGAAAGCATTACATTTGATTATGATTTTTATCTGGGAAGAGTAGATAGACTAACACTAGACAAAGAGGGAAATTTCAATTTAGTTTTTGGCGAACCTAGTGAAACTCCAGTTCTTCCACAAATTTCTTCAGAAGTTTTAGATGTTGCTGAGATAATAGCATCTCCATATGTCTATGATATTACTGATCAAGAGCAAGTAAGAATCATCTTGACAGATAATAAGAGATATACAATGGCAGACTTGAGAGATCTTGAGGATAGAGTTGGATATTTAGAGTATTATACTTCCCTTACACTTTTGGAATCAAAAACTGAAAGTTTGTTTATTGAAGATGAAAATGGACTTAATAGATTTAAGTCTGGATTCTTTGTTGATAATTTTGTAGATACTTCAAGAATTGACATAGAAAGTCCAATCTTTGAAGCAAATGTATCAAATGAATCTTTAACACCAACTATTTTAAACAATAGAGTAGATCTAAACCTCTATAGTTCTGATGAAGTTATCTCCAAATCTGAGTTGGATTTGGATACCACTACCTCAACAAATGTTACCAGAAGTGGTGATACTATTACTTTAGATTATAATGAGGTTGAGTACTTTAAGCAACCATTTGCAAGTAGAATAGTAAGTGTAAACCCATTTGATATTGTTACTTGGGTTGGTGTTTTGCAACTATCACCAAAAATTGATACTTGGACAGTAACAAGACCAGCAGTTTTTGCAGGAAGACATAGAGGTGGTGGAAACAGAACTGTATGGGGTTCTTATGTTGCTGGATATGAATCTTACATCAGACCAAGAAATATTCAGTTTGTAGCAACAAGATTAAAACCAAATACTAGATTTAAGTTTACTTTTGACAATCAAGTATGTAGTGGTGCAGATTCTGTTCCACCAGGATCAGTTGTATTTCCAAAACTACTGGAAGTTACTGATGTTGTTGGATCTTTCCAGGCAGGTGAAACTGTCATTGCCTTAGATTCTCAAGGCAATAAAACTTGCACATTTAGAATTTGTGTTCCAAACCATAAGGATGGTCCTATTCTAAATCCAACATTTAGATATAATATTAACCCATACAATCCTACAGTTGGTATATCATCTCTGTATGGTCCACAATCAACAATATTAAATGTTGACACTGAAACCCTAGAACTTCCATATGCAACTAATTTCTGGGGCAATGTGAGCACTGGATATAGAGTTTATGGATTAACAAGTAAAGCAAGTGCCAAGGTTGCAGATAATAGATTGATTTCTGATGAAAATGGAACTGTAGTTGGTAGCCTTTGGACTGGTAACAATAGATTTAAGACTGGAACTACTACTGCAAAGATTTCTACACAAAAAGAACCTCTTGGAGTTCCTGGCGAATTCACTAGTGAAGCATCAAATATCTTCACTTCAAAGGGAACTATAATTCAACCATATTACATTGTATACTATGATCCTCTCGCTCAAACATTCTTAGTTGAAGAAGAGTCTGGAATTACTGTAACTTCTGTTGATCTTTTCTTTGCAGAAAAGGATTCCTTCATCCCTGTAGAAGTTCAAATTAGAGAAACTGTTAATGGATATCCTGGAACTCCAGATAAAGTTGTTCCTGGATTGAGCAAAGTATTGATGCCATCACAGGTTAATACAAGTGCCAATGGAACTGTTGCTACAACATTTACATTTGACAAAATGGTGAGACTTGAGGGTGGAAGAGAATATGCATTAGTAATTGTTTCTGATTCTCCAAACTACTTTGTATGGCACTCAAGAATGGGTGAAGTTGAGATAACCACAGCACAGAATAAAGAAATTGGTAAGGTTATTATCAACAAACAACCTTCTATGGGGGTCATGTTCAAGGCTCAAAATGGAAGTACTTGGACACCAAGTAATGAGGATGACATTAAGTTTACATTAAGAAGAGCTGATTTTACTGCAACTACTGGAACTCTTAGACTATTCAATGCACCACAAAATACATTTGTTGCAGAAAATCAACTAGAAGAAAACCCAATCTATTCCATCTCAACATCAGCTTCTAGTTTGAATGATGGAAGACATATGTTGATTAATCATCCAAATCATGGTATGCATTTCCAAGGTGAAAAGGTTAAGATAGTTGGTGCTGAACCAGATTCTATCCCAACTAAGATTACAGTTGCATATGGAGCAACTGAAACAGCATCCATTAGCATAGGAAGCACTGTTGGATTTGATTATTATGATGGATCTCCTGTTGGAGTATCAAACCCAGGTTATGCAAAAATTGCAGATGAAGTAGTTAAGTATCAAAGTGTTCTGAGTGGACAACTTGGAGATATTACAAGAGCACAACTTGGAACTGTTTCAGTTCTTCATGCAGTTGATACTTTAGTACAAAAATATGAATTCAATGGAGTTCCTCTTTCTAAAATTAATACAACTCACACAGTTCTTACAAATCCAGAACCAACTTTAAATTCATATTATGTACAAATTGGTGCAGGAAGCACATTTACCACAGATAAATTTGGTGGTGGTGTCAATGTATATGCTGGAAGAAACAAAAACTTTAGCACATTAAAACTCAATGAAAACTTTATAGTTTCTCCAAATAAAACTTCTGTTTCTGGAAGAGTTAGAACAGTCTCAGAAAGAAGTATTGATGGCACTGAAATTGCATATGCTGATCAAGGATATCAAACAATTGATGTATTTGAAAAGAATACATTTAATACTTTAAGAACAGTAGCATCCAAAGAAAATGAAGTTGAATTCCTAAACTCAACTGCATTTGAAGGTCAAAAGTCATTGACTTTAGAATTGACTCTTTCAACTACAGATTCAAAAGTATCTCCAATAATTGATATTGATCAAATCTACCTTGATTTAGAATCATATGCAATTAACCAACCAGTTGGATTAAGTTCATATTCTACTGATTCCAGAGTTAATTCAAACACAGATGATCCACATGCATTTGTCTATGTTAGCAATAAAATAAATCTGGCACAGAGTGCTACATCACTCAAAGCATACATTTCTTGCTACAGAGAGTTCTCATCTGATGTTAGAATGTTGTATAAACTGTTTAGATCTGATGTTCCAGATCAAGATCAAGTTTGGGAACTCTTCCCAGGATACAACAACCTTGATGTTAATGGAAATGTTATAGACTCTGATAATAATGATGGTAGATCAGATTCTAATGTCTCAAGCAGTCTTGGGGATGAATTTAAGGAGTATACCTTCACTGCAGATGATCTTCCAACATTTACTGGATTTGCAATAAAGATTGTTGCTACAACATCAAACCAAGCAATTCCTCCAGTTATCAAACAACTTAGAGCAATAGCATTGGCATAATGGATACTAGAAAATATGCAAAAGTAGAGGGGCATCCTAATTTACTTAGAGACCTCTCTACTAATGCAATCATTAATACAGATTCTTTTTCATCTGAGCAGTATATTAAAACAAGAGAAAGAAAAAGGACAGAGAGGGAAAAACTGACTAGTATGGAATCTGAGATAGAAGACATAAAATCTTCCATCAATGAGATTAAGCACATGTTGAGGAAACTCTATGAATCATGAAGAACTTAAACTGGAAACAGTATCAAAAATGTTTGAGTATGAAAAAATATCTAGAGAAATAGAATCTTGCACAAACATTGATATGTTAAAAAACATCTGTAGATGTTATGTAAAACTTTATATGAAGCAGCAAGAGACTATACTTTCAATGGATAAAAGTTTTGGTTCTAAATAATTAAAAAACTAGAATAATGGCAAAACCAGCATCAAGACAAGAATTAATTGATTATTG
>Ga0129333_10004560_pt1 | contig 12978 bp, 13 predicted proteins | sample CPB6_08_DNA_FD_94474 | JGI IMG/M metagenome (GOLD analysis project Ga0129333, IMG submission 94474) | Freshwater to marine salinity gradient microbial communities from Chesapeake Bay, USA - CPBay_Sum_0.6_0.8_DNA | ecosystem: Environmental > Aquatic > Marine > Coastal | place: USA: Chesapeake... | reverse complement strand
CAGTGCCTACTATGCCCCGGCTGCGGCCACGACTCAGATGGTCGAGGCCGTGGTCAAGGACAAGAAGCGGCTCGTGCCCTGTGCCGCCTACTGCGACAAGGAATACGGCGTCGGCGGCTACTTCGTCGGTGTCCCGGTCGTGCTCGGCGCCGGGGGCGTCGAGAAGATCGTGGAGCTGAAGCTGCTCGCCGAGGAGCGGGCCGCCCTCGACAAGAGCATCGCGGCTGTCAAGGAACTCGTGGGCTCGATGAACCGCCTCACGGGCACCGCCTGAGCCGCCCCTGGCTGCCCTGTTTGCCCTGCTTATCGCCCGTGGCGGCGGTGGGGAGCCCCGCCGCCACGCTGGCGTTGCTCCGGGGGGAAAGCCTGGGATAGAACCCGCCGTCCCGACAGCGGCACATCGGCCACGACGGCCGCCTCCCCCATCCATCCAAAGGTCGATCATGAGCAGCCGGCAGACGAATGGGACCGATCGCGTCCGCAGTCGCGGGGCGGCCCCGGAGGCCAGGAGGCATCCGATCGCCGACTGGACCGGCGGGCTGCCGGTGTTCATTCCGCAGGGCTACGAGGCCGGGTATGACTACCCGCTGCTCGTCTGGCTCACCGATCCGCTCGGGGCCCCGGTCGACCTCGGCCGCTGCATGGCCCGGGTGAGCCTCCGGAACTTCGTCGCGGTCGAGGCCGCCGGTGGCGCGACCGCCGTCTGGCAGGCGGTCGATCGCGTGACCGATCGGCTCAGCATCCATCCGCGGCGGATCTGGCTGGTCGGCCAAGATTCCGCCGGCACCGAAGCGTTTCGCATCGCCTGTCGGCATCCCGAGTCGTTCGCGGGGGTCGTGTCGCTCGGCGGAGGCTTCCCGCTCGACGAGTCGCTCTTCGCCCGGGTCGGCGTCGTGCGACGGCTGCCGATGCTCTACTGCTGCACGGCGGCCGAGGCGGCCGGTGCGGCGGACCGGACCGACCGCATGCTGCGACTCTTTCACGCCGCCGGGGCGACGCTGGCCATGCGGATGTATCCCCGCCGCCGCGACCTCGCCGCGGCCGCGCTCGCCGACGTCAACCGCTGGCTCATGGATGAGATCTGCGGTTCGGCATCCGCGGCGCGGGCGGCCATCGCCGGCTAGTCGCGCCCGATCAGGATCACGTCAGTCGCAGGACACCTCGTCCGTCAGTTCACCACCTCGTCACCGGGAAAGGATTCCCATGACACCCCATGCGGGCCGCGAGCCCGACCGCTCCACGATCGATGCGGAGCCCCGAATCCTGCCGCTGACCGCGGTGCGTCCGAACTCCGTGCGGGCGATCGTCGATCCGCTCCTCGGCCGGCAGTCGGCCGCGCATGCCGAGGTCCGCGTCTCGCTCGAGGGTGGCGAGGGGCACGAGTTCGACGTCGATCCGGCGGCGGTCCGCGACCTGCTCGAGCCGCTCGTCGCCGCGGCGTTTGCCAACGCCGCCGGGCCGGCAGCCGAGACCGATGGACCAGCCCTCCGCGAGGTCGATGTGGCCGTGGTGGCAACCGCCGACAGCCTCGAGGTGGAGATCGCCGATTCCGGCCCCGACCAGCCTCTTGGGGCACGCATTCCGCCGCACGTCCGCGATGTCGCCGCCCGGTGCGGCGCCCAGGTGACGGTCTCGCCCTGTGCCGCCGGCGGTACGGCGGTGACCGTGCGGTTTCCGCGGCGGGGTGCCCGCCGGCAGGCCGCCTGACCACCGCATCCCCAACGCGCCCCGAGCCCACGACCCCTTTTCCGAGCCCACGACCCGATGGACACATCCACCGAACCGAGCCGCTCCCCCCGGATCACGCCCGCGCAGGTGATCGCCCTGGGGCTGGTCGCCGCCTCGATCGGCTGGGCGGCGTGGGTCCTGCAAGACCGGCCCGCCAGCGAGGAAGTTGAGCTCCTCCCCGGCACGGTGCTGCCGTCGTCGGAACTGGCGATCGTCGAGGCCGCCTTCGATCGCGCGCAGCTCACGGGCCACCGCACCGAGGACGGCCGCGTCTGGGTGTCGCGTCCGCGGCAGAGCGCTTACATGCGGGCGCTCGTCGACGCCGAGGCGCTTCCTCGCGAGTTCGGCAGCAGCCTCCGCCGGGCGCTGGAAAGCAACAGCCCGTGGCAGAGCAGGGCGGCCCAGGAGGAACTGCTCCGCGTGGCCGTGCAGGAGGAACTCGCGCACGTCATCTGCTCGATGCCGGGCATCGAGCGGGCGGCGGTGCTCTACGACGTCAACGACCGCGCGACGTTCGATGGCACGCTCGGCGGAGGGCCGGCCCGGACCGCGAGCGTCAACGTGCGGACGCAGCCCGACGTCGAGCTCGAGCCGTCCCGCGTGCAGGCGATCCGCGTCCTCGTGGCGGCGTCGATCGCCGGACTCGAGCCGGAACGGGTCGCCGTCACCGATCTCCGCAGCGGCCGCGTTCACGCCGGTCCGCTCGAGCCGGTCGATGCCACCGAGCCTCCGTCCACCGCCGATCCCGCCCTGGCCCGGCAGATCGCCCACGAGCGGCATCTCGTCGCCAAGGTCCGCCAGGGGCTGGCGTTCGTGAAGGGGGCGGTGGTCGACGTGACCGTCACCTTCGCCGACGACACGGCACCGCCGCCAGCGGTAGAGCCGATCCTGCCGCCGCGGCAGCAGCGGGTTGCCGATGCCAATGCGCCCGCCGAGGTGGCCCTCGTCGACGAGCCACCTCCGGCACCGATCCACGTCCCGTCGCGGGACGGCCGCATCGACTCGATCGTGGTGTCGGTCGCGGTGCCGGAGACCTGGTTCGACGCCGCCGCCAGGGCCGCGCGGCAGCGCGACATGCAGGCGGCTGCGGCCGAGGTCGATCGCCGCGAGGAGGAGCGGATCCGCGGGCATGTCCTCGAACTCCTGCCGCCGCTCCCCCGCACCGACGCCCGACGCGTGGTGATCACGCGGTTCCCCGTCGTCTCGTCGCGGCCGGAGCCGCCACCCCGGCCGAATGCCTCCGCTGCGATCACCGCGCCCCCCGCAGCCGGAAGTCCGGCGGCGCCCGGCAGTCCCACGGCGAAGCCCCGCACGCTCGGCGGGTACATCGACGTGTCGATCAAGGCGGTGTCGGAAGGACGCTTCGGCGACGTGCCCCGCGAGGTCTGGATGGCGCTCATGGCCAAGTGCTCTGCGATCCTCGCCTACATCCTCTTCCGCGGCGGTTCGCGATCCGAAGAGCGGCAACCGCGGCGCCGCACGGCCGATGCCAGCCGCCGATCATCGCGGTCGACGATCAACTGGACCGCGGCCGACGAAGACGATGCCGACGAGCCTGCCAGCCCGCCGCGGCGGATGGCGGCGTGAAGCCTGCCTGAGCCTGAGCATGCGTTTTTTCCACTTTCCTTCCGTCGTCGTCGTGACCGGGGCCCTGCTGGCCTCCGGACGGACGCTGGCGGACGCCCCCGTAGCCCCATCGCCCGAGCCGTTCGTGGCCGACGTCGGCGTCACGCCCGCGTCACTCACGACCGCCGCCGCGCCTGCCGCCGCGTCTGCCGCCGCATTGTCGTCCGCGCCGCTGCCGCTTGGTCCGCAGTCGTCCACCGGTCCGCGCGTCGCGCCGCATCAACCGCTTCCCGACTGGCGGCTCCTCGTCGCGCTCGGCGGCGCGTTCGCGGCGCTGGCCGGGTATCGCGTGTTCGCGTCGCGTCGTGTCGCCGCGCTTCCGCCCGACGTCTTCGAGGTGCTCGGCGAGGGATCGCTCGGTGGGCAGCAGTCGGTGCGGATCGTGCGCTTCGGTCCGCGGACGCTGCTGCTTGGGGTCTCGTCCTCCGGCTGCCAGACCCTCGCCGAACTCACCGATCCGCAGGCCACCGACGCGATCGTCGCCGCCTGCCGGGGCGTCACGGCCCCAGCCGACCGCCGTCCACGTCGGCGGGAGACCCGCGCGTGATCCCACTCCTCGCCATCCGCCGTGCCACCGTGGGGCTCGCGGTGGCCGTCGTGCTCTTCGCCGGCCGCGCGTGCCCCGCCGACGATCTCGCCGGGCAGCTGCAGTCGATCGACGTGGCGTCGCCGGCTAGACCGTCGCCGGCTGGACCGCCGCCGGCCGCCGCACCGTCGGCGGCGCTGGGCGGCTTGCTGTCGAGGCTCGGCGACCGGCCGCTGGAGTCGCTGCTGCCGTCGCTGGTGATGTTCGGCGTCGTCAGCCTCGCGCCCGCGGTGCTCCTGATGACCACCTGCTTCGTGCGGATGTCGGTGGTGCTGGCGCTCGTGCGTCAGGGTCTCGGCGCGGCGCAGATTCCCTCGAACCAGATCGTCGCCTCGCTGGCGATCTTTCTCTCGGCGATGGTGATGTGGCCGGTGTGGACGCAGGCGTGGCGGGACGGCGTCGAGCCCTACCAGCGGGGTGAGCTCGTTGCGAGTGAGGCGTTTTCCAAGGGGTCGCTGCCCCTCCGTCGCTGGATGGCCGGGCAGATCGAGCAGGCGGGCAACCGCGACACGATGCTCCTGTTCCTCGAGCGGCATCCCGGCGGGCCGCAGCAGGCCGCGACCTACGACGATGTGCCCGTGGAGGTGCTGCTGCCGGCGTTTCTCGTCAGCGAACTCGAGACGGCCTTCACGATCGGCTTCCGGATGCTGCTGCCGTTTCTGGTGCTCGACATCCTGGTGGCCACGCTCGTGACGGCGACGGGGCTCGTGATGCTGCCGCCGTCTCTGGTCTCGCTGCCGCTCAAGTTGCTGGTGTTCGTCGCCGCCGACGGCTGGTCGCTCGTCGTCCGGTCGCTGCTCGACAGCGTCCGCAGCCTGCCCTCGTAACCTGCCCTCGGACGCAAGGAGGCGACCGCACCATGACCGAGTCGCAACTCGTGGAACTCGTGAGGCAGGCCCTGATCGGCGGCTGCGTCGTGATCCTGCCGGTGCTGCTGGCGGGCCTCGCGGTGGGCGTGGCGACGGGGCTCGTGCAGGCTGCCAGCGGCGTCCACGAGCCGATCGTGGGGTTCGCGCCGAAGGCCCTGGCGATGGCCGCGGCCCTCGTCGTGTCGCTGCCGTGGATGGTCGAGCGGCTGGCGGAACTCTTCCGGGAGACGGCCGCCGGCCCCTGACGTCCGACGGTGACTGGAGCGACCGATGCCGATCCACCCCCACGCGCTGCCGTGGCTGACGACGTTCACCCCGGCCCATGCGGTCGTGGTGGCCGGCGTGCTCGCGCGGATGGCGGTCGCGGTCTGGGCTGGTGGGATGCCGCTGGCCGCCGGTGCGGGCTTTCGCGTGCAGGCTGCCGTCGCGGCGGTCCTCGCCGTGGCGGCGACACCGGCAGCTCTCGCGGCGTCGCCGACACCGTCGCTCTCCGGCTCGTCGGTCCTCGGGCTCCTCTTCGGAGAGGCGCTGGTCGGGCTTGGGATCGGGCTCGCCGCCGCGGCCGTGTTCGCATCGGCGTCGTGGGCTGGCCAGCTGCTCGGCAGCGTGACGGGGCTCTCGTGGGCCGATGACTTCGGCGAGGGGTCGGGGGCCGAATCGGCGGGTGTCGGCCGGCTCGCCTGGTGGCTCGGGCTGGCGGGCTTCGTCGCCGCCGGCGGCCACGAAGCGATCGTGGCTGGACTCGTGGACGGCGTCCGCAGCCTGCCGGTCGGCGCCATCGCCACCGCGGCGGCCCGTGACAACCTCCTGGAACTCGTCGCCGCGATGCCGTCGATCGGCCTGTCGCTCGCGATCTCGCTCGCGCTTCCGGCGTTGGCCGCCGTGCTTGCCTGTCACCTCGTCGCCGCGATCGCCGTGCGGTCGGTCGGGTTCGACCCCGGCCAGGGGCTGCTCCAGGCGGTGGCCTCGCTCGTGCTCCTCGCCGCCGTGTGCGGCGGAACCGACTCCTGGATCGGTGGCTTCGCCGCCGCCGTGCAGTCACCGCTCGAGCGCTGCTTCCACGACCTTCGTCCCTGACGCCGCTGAACCTCCCGCCGCCGTTCGCGCCGCCGTTCACCGAGACCGACACGCCTCATGGCAGACGACTCCGATCGCGTGATTCCCGCCACGCCGCGGCGCCGCGAGGCTGCCCGGCGCCAGGGAGCGATGCCGACCGCGGCACTGCCCGCATGGGTGGCGACCGCCGGCACGGCCACGCTGCTCCTGCCGGTCTGGGCAGCGGCCACGATGCCCGCCGCCGCCGGCCTCGTCCGCACCGCGATGCTCGCGGCCGCTGACCCGCGGCCGTTCGACCCCTGGCCCGGTCTCATCGCCGTCGCGCTGCCCACGGCGGCGGTGGTGGTCGCGGCCGCGGCGGCCGGCATGACCGTGCGGCTGCTGCTCGACGGCTTCTCGTGGCAGCCCGCGCGGCTCACTCCGAGCCTCCACCGCATCGACCCGTTTGCCGGCCTCGCCCGCATCTTCTCCTGGCGGACGGTGACGGCCACGCTCGGCGGCGGAGTCGGGCTGGCGGTGATGGTGGTTGCCGCGTGGCTGGCCATGCGGCCGCTCGTGGCGCCTGCGGGCCTGCCGGGGATCGGCGACGAGTCGCGGGTGGCGGCGGCGGCCTGGCGAGCGGCGGCCTGGCTGTTCGCCGCCGGTGCGAGTGTTGCGATCGTTCGCTGGCTGGCCGCCCGCCGCCGGTTCGAGCAGCGGATCCGGATGACGCCGGAGGAGTTCGCCGAGGAGGCGAAGACCGCCCAGGCCGATCCGAAGGTGCGTCTGCTCCAGCAGCAGCGGCAGCGTCAGCCGACGGCCGGGGCGGCGTAGCCGTAGCGATCGAGGAACGGCTTGCAGCGGGAGGAGATCCCCGCGACGAGTCGCGGGTCGTGGCGGTAGGTGTTGGTGCGGTAGCGGCGCATCGACTCGGCCTGCCGCTCGAGCGCGGGGCGGACGCGATCGAACTCGCCGAGGTCGAGCCGCTCGTAGCAGTGTGCCAGCGTGCCCACCGGGTCGGCGACGAGGTCTTCGTAGCGGACTTCGTGGAGACGGTCGGCGGGCAGTGCGGCCCGGTCGCGCTCGAAAGCCGCGTGCATTTCCGCGAACGCGGCGAAGACGTAGTCCTCGAGCGAGTCGCCCCGATCGACCTGCAGGGCCTGCACGTCGTACAGCGACTTCCAGAGCCGCAGCGTCGACGGGATCACCACGAACGGGTCGCGGACGACGTGGAGAAATCTCGACTCCGAAAACATGTCGGCGAGCACGCCGACGCGGGCCGTGTGCGGCGGACTCTTGAGCACCGGACGCCGGGGGTCGCGGACCGCGAGCATCGCCAGGAACGTGCGGAGGGTCCGCTTCCAGCGGTCGAGCTCGGCCGGCGGCAGCGTCGTCAGGTCGAGGGCTTCCGGCCGGGCGGGGCTGCTCACCGGAAACGCGATCCGCCGGTAGCAGGAGGGCGCGCCGAGGCTCATCAGGGCGAACTCGTCTTCCTGCGGACGGTCCCAGCCCGCGGCCACGTCGTCCATGGGCCGCTTCGACGGGATCATCCAGCGCAGTGCCCGAGTGAGCACGTCTTCGGTGAGCAGGAAGTGGCTCGGCGCGAAGCACTCGTAGGTGTTGGGGCAGCAGAACCGGTCGTCGAGCATCGCCAGTTCGTGCAGCAGGGTCGTGCCGCTTCGCCAGTGCCCGATGATGAACAGTGGTGGCGGCGTGACGGCGCGGTCGCGGAGCTGGCGACGGAATCGCGCCTTCGTCAGCGGGCCCATCAACGAGTTGAAGCCCGTCATCAGCGACACCGTCGTCGCCAGGCCGAGCTTCATGAAGTGCACGCGATAACCGTGCTCGCGGAGCAGGCCGAACCAGACGCCGGCCGGCATGCCGTGCCAGAACCTCGGGCTCCACCAGGGATAGGAGTGGAACTCGCTCTTCTTGGTGGATGCGGGCGTCGTGGGCGTGCTGGACACGGTGGCCGTTTCGCGCAGGTGATCGGCCGCCGGTCGGTACCCGCCGGGCAAGGAGGCCGTCGCAATCGTAACGGAAATGGGCTACCGGGCGGCGCCGCTGGGCCCGGTGGCGATCCGGCGGGGCCGCGACTGGTCGGCGAGCATCCCGTCCATGGCGGCGGCGATCTGGGCCGAGACGGCCGACCCGGTGGCCCGAAACCGTTCTGTGCCCGTGGGGTCGAGCATGATCACGGTGGGGAACGCCTGCACCCCGAACTGGCGGCAGGTGTCGGCATGACGGTCGGCGTCAACGGCCGCGCAGACGAACCGACGCGAGAGCCGCACGACGCGTGGGTCGGCCACCGCGGCCTGCACGAGTTCGCCGCTCCAACGGCACCAGGTCGCCCGGAAGACGAGAAGCATGGGCAGGCCCGTCTCGGCGGCCCGGCGTGAGCCGACCTCGTAGCCGTCGACGTAGTCGATCGACGGGGTCGCCGGTGGGGTGGCGGCACCGTTCCCGATCAGACCACCCGCGGGCCGCGACGGAGCCGCGGCCCACCAGCGGCCATCGCCTCCGCTTGCGGCCTGCTCGTCGCGCACGGTGCAGCCCGCGACCGCGGCCGCGAGGGCCACGACGAGGGCGGCGGGCACGAGGCTCGGCGACGGGAATGCCATGTCGGGCGGGTTGGTAGGTGGACCAACGGCGGGCGACAAGCCCTGTTCCCGAAGCGGCGGCAAGCTCGGAAAGCAGCGGGCTTTCGGCAGGCTTCAGTCCGCCTGTCGATCCACGGCCGGGCTCGCTACGTTCCGGCCGGGCCCGCACCGCTTGATTCCGAGATGTCGCCACCACGCTCCGCCGCGATTCACCTGGCCGTCGCGATCCTCGTCGCGACGTCGGGGACGGGGTGCAGGCTCGTGCAGCGGCGCGGGCCGGTCGCGCCCGAAGTGGCGGAGTCGAGGCGGCTGTGCAACGAGGGCCTCTCGGCAGCCGATCGCAGCGACCTCGTGCGGGCGGAGGGCCTGTTGGAGCGGGCCGTCAAGAGTTGCCCCGGCGACATCGATGCCCGCCGCCACTATGCCGACGTGCTCTGGAAGCGCGGCGAGCGGATGGAGGCCGTGAAGCAGATCAACGAGGCCCTGCGGCTCTCCCCGGAGGATGCCGCACTCTGCGTCGAGGGCGGGGAGATGTATCTCGAGATGGGGCTCTTCGACGACGCCGACCGACTCGCCCGCGAGGCGGTCCGCGTGGCGCCGGGAGCAGCCGACGCCTGGCATCTACGGGGTCAGGTGTCGCTCGCCCGGGGGCAGGCCGAGCCGGCGCTTGCCGACTTTCACCGGGCGTTGGCGATCGATCCCGCCGACCGCAGCGCGCTGCTCGACACGGCGGAGGCCTACCGGCGGCTCGACCGGCCGCAGCGGGCGCTGGCCACGCTGGCGGTCCTCGGCGAGACCTACGGCCCGGGGCAGACGCCCGCCACCGTGCTCACGCTCGAGGGCCTCGCACAGGAGGCGCTTGGCCGGCCGGCCGACGCGATCGACAGCTATCGCACCGCGATCGCCCGCGGTGGTGCGGCCGCCGATGCGGCCGAGCGGCTGGCCGCGCTGGAACGCGGGGGCGTCGAGGCCACCGCCACCCGCCCGGAGGCGTCGACGCGGCGGTGAGCGTCACTCGCCGGTGGTGGTTCGGCCGGTAAGCAGATCGAAGGCGGCGATCGACGGCACGAGGAGCGCGAGCGTGGCGAAGCCGTAGGCCGCGAGCACGACGAGCAGCACCTGCAGGCTGCTCCCCTGCAGAAAGCTCGTGATCGCCACGAAGGTGAGGGCCGGCAGCAGGGCCGACGTCCAGCCAATGGCCGGCGACGGGTTGCGGGCGGAGAGCGCCGCATACAGGCCGACGGCGCCCCCGACGATGGCGGCTAGAAACGGCGCGAGCTGCAGCTCGAAGCTGCCGCCGAAGGCGACCATGATCCGCATGGCAGTGGCCACGCCCACGAACAGGAAAGCCACGATACCGAGGGCAACGCCGATCGCCCGCCGGGAGGCGACGTGCGACAGTCCGGCGTAGACGCCGAGCACCGCCACAAAGAACGTCAGGACCGCGAGCCCCACCGCCAGTTCGCCGCCGTGCTCGGGTGTGGCGATGCCCAGAGGCACCAGGGCCAGGCACAGTCCGATCGGGAGCACCACCATGTCGGCGGCCGACCCGAGCACGCCGAGAATCTTTCCCCAGACGAACTCTTTCGGTTCCAGATCGCTGACGAGCAGCAGGTCGAACGTTCCGCGATCCCGCTCCGTGGTGATGCTGGTGACGGCCAGGGCCGTGACGGCCAGCAGGCTCGCCACCACCATCGGTACCACGGCGGCGGCGACGCCCAGCCGGTCGGGACGCGGCGCCCGGGCCTGGGCCACGATCCCGGCGACCGCGGCGGCGAAGAGCAGCAGCCATGCGATCCGCACCGCGAGCATCGCCCGGCCGTGGGCGCGGGTGCGGAGTTCCCGCCACAGCACGGGATTCGACCAGACCGTCCGCGGCTCGCGCCGCGCACCGGCCGTCGTGCCTTCGGCTTCGTCCTCGAATCGCAGCCGCACCTGCACCCGCGTGTTCCAGGCCCGGGCCCGGGCGATCGCCCAGCCGGTTGCGATCGCGGCGATCGCACCGCACGAGCCGAGAAAGGGCGCGAGCACGCCGCTCCCCGTCGGCGCGATCGCGGCGAACAGGCCGCGGACCGGCGAGATCGCGGCGGCCAGATCACCGCCGCGGAGGGCGGCCGCCGCCTCACCCGCCGCCAACCAGGCGACGATCGCGAAGAGCGTGATCGCCAGCGACTGAAACGTCGTGTCGCGCCAGAAGGCGATCGCGTTGGCGATCGCGGCCGCCGTGGCCGCCGCGGCCGCGGTCCCCAGGAAGGCCCGCGCCATCTGGGCGGGTGTCGCGCCCCCGAAGGCGGTGGCCAGCGCGAATACGGGCACCGCCGCCACCAGCAGGAGGCCCGTGCGGAGCAGGCTGCCGGCCAGCTTGCCGAGCACGAGCTGGGCGTCGTCGAGCCGGCTGACGAGGAGCAACTCGAGCGTCTTGCGGTCCTTCTCCACGCCGACCGCGACCACGCTCGTCAGCGCGGCCGACATCATCGCCAGGGCGAGTTGCAGGGGGCCGAGGATTCGCAGCAGGGTGCCGCCGAACCGGGCGGTGTCGCCCACGGTGGTGATCGGCCTGGTTCCTGAGACGAGCAGCCAGCAGGTGGCGATGATTCCCAGCAGCGTGCCGGCATAGACGGCCCGGGCCACGAACAGGCTCCGGGACCTCGGGGCCACCAATACCTCGCGTTCGCAAACCGCTCCCAGAAGCATCGCTCGCCGCCGGTTTTGGCCGGCCCATGGAAAACGGGAAAATCGACGGATAGAGTAACCCATCGAGCGGGTTACGGGATTTCCCGGCCGACCGACAGGCTTCCTAGACCTCATCCTTCGAGGAGTTTTCGAGCATGGACTACGGCTTCAGGTTCACGTTCCGTCGCCTGCTGGTGGCCATGGTGGCCGGCGTGGCGGCGGCGGGCGGCGCAACGGTGCAGGCGCAGGTCACCGCCCAGGCGCTGATTGGCAACGCGGTCTCCGACGACGCCATGAACAAGGAGATCACCAATGCGATCGCGCGGTTCCGCGATCGCGACATCGACGGCTGCCGGGCGATCCTCGAGCGGGCCAAGAGCAACAATCCCAAGCTGCCCCCGCCGGGCGTGATGATGGCGACCCTGTGGATGGCGGTGAACCAGCTCCCGCAGGCGCGGGAGGAGCTGGAGAACGCCGCGGTGAAGTTTCCGACCGATCCCGAGTCGTATCTCAAGCTCGGTGACCTTGCCTTCGGTGAGGGAAGGATCACCGACGCCGACGTGCTCTTCGCAAAGGCCTCGGTTCTGACGGCCGCCTACAACGAGAATCCGAAGCGCCGCCGCGACTTCGACATCCGCTGCGAAGCGGGCACCGCCGCCGTCGCCGAGCGTCGCCGGCAGTGGGAGAACGCCCAGAAGCACCTCGCCAAGTGGATCGAGCTCGACCCCGACAACGCCGGCTCGCGGCTGCGGATGGGCAACGTGCTCTTTCAGCTCGGCAAGGAGCCGGAGGCCCTCGCCGAGTTCAAGGAGGCGAAGAAGATCGACAAGAACTCGCCTCTGCCCGAACTGGCCATGGCCCAGCGGAACGACGAGGCCAAGAAGCGCGACGCCGCCAAGAAGTGGATCCAGGACGCCATCAAGGCGGCCCCGACCGATCCGGCGGTGCAGCTCTTCGCGGCCCGCTGGTATCTCCAGCAGAACGACCTCGAGGCGGCCAAGGCCGCGGCCGACACGGCCCTCAAGCTCGACGGAAAGAACCTAGAAGCGAAGTTCGTCCGTGGCCTCGTGGCCCGCGTCGGCCGCGACTACACCACGGCCCAGAAGTTCCTCAACGAGGCCCATTTCCAGTCGCCGGGCAACTTCGACGTCAGCAACTCGCTGGCCCTGGTGCTCATCGAGAGCGAAGACGACGAAGCGCGTCGTCGTGCCCTGGAATTGGCCGACACCAACGTGGCGAAGTACCGGGAGAACACCCCGCAGCAGATCCCGGCCGTGACGACGCTCGCCTGGGTGTTCTACAAACTCGGTCGCCGCGAGGATGCCGAGCGGATCCTGGAGCAGGTTCGCCGCAGCAACGCGCTGTCGAGCGACGGCGCGTTCTACGTCGCGAGGATCCTCGCCGACCGCGGCGAGAAGGACCTGGCCCGGAAGATCCTCGAGGAAGTGATCGCGAACGAGCCGATGTTCGCCACGAAGTCGGAGGCCGCCGACCTGCTCGCGAAGCTCAAGAAGGAGGCGGGCGAGAAGTAGTCGTCCGGCGTCCCTGGTCGGAGAGCCCGGCGGCGCGAGCCGTGGGGCCTCCGCGAAGCGGACCATCACATCACGAGCCGGTCGGTGGCGGCGTCAGTCCGCTGCCGGCCGGCTCGTCGTCTTTCCAGAGGTCGTCGCCGGTGGGGCTGGAATCGGTTCGGCCACCGGTTCGGGCATGGAGGTCGTCGGCATCGCCGTGGTGGGCATCGGGCGGATCGTCACGTTGCCCACGGGAGTGCCTGGGCCGATGCGGACTGCCGAGTTGGTTCGCATGGCCCGCCGGCGGGCGCGGATCCGGTCGCTCCTCAGCGGGATGCCGGGGTAGGCCT
>Ga0129333_10004559_pt1 | contig 12978 bp, 20 predicted proteins | sample CPB6_08_DNA_FD_94474 | JGI IMG/M metagenome (GOLD analysis project Ga0129333, IMG submission 94474) | Freshwater to marine salinity gradient microbial communities from Chesapeake Bay, USA - CPBay_Sum_0.6_0.8_DNA | ecosystem: Environmental > Aquatic > Marine > Coastal | place: USA: Chesapeake... | reverse complement strand
TCAAGTTCTGGATGTTGAAGAACTGTGCAATTAGTCTTTTCTGACAGGAACGTTTTAAGGTTATCAAACGCTTCCCAAAATAGTCGGTCCTCTTCCTGCTCGGCTTCAGTGAGGGCAGCACGAGCGACTGCACGATTCTTTTTGTACGGCTCGTAATAATCTTTTCGCCACGAGCGTCCTTCCAAACAGAATACCACATGATCGGCTTTGTGATCCCGCCAGGCCTTATTAACCGAACCAAGGGTAACATGGATAGCAAATCCTAATCTATCCCAGGTATCCGATTGACGGTGGGCCGAATGACGAGCACGAAAGAATGTGTTTGCAGTGTCTACAATTAGATATCTCATACATTAATAGTAGCATATTATAATAGCCTGGTCAAGTGTGGCAGCAGAAAATCTGCCCATTTTCTATGTGCATCTGCTCTAAAATGGTATGACGAATTGGATCGGAATCCATTATTGGTCAACCAATTGTAATAGGTCAAGTCCGGATTATACGGATCAAGATAATTATCGTGCCAATTGATTGACGGTTGCCGAAAGTAACTGTAAGTATTGAAAAACAAATGGGGAATTTTAAGATCGGACAATTCTGTGTGTAGATCATGGATCGCTTTGTGTGCCTGCCGTTCAGCCGACTCCCAATCTAAATTAACAATATATTCTTTATATCGTTCTTTTATTGGTTCGGGCCAATCATGTCCAACTCCACCGGCATTGACTTGCCAGTACACATCGTCGTGTAACCATTCTTCTCGTTCCCAGGTACTCCAACCAATTATGATCGCATCAGGTGTAAAATCTTTAAGATACTCTTTTGTAGTTCTTATAATTCTCGCATTTGAACTAGCTGATTCAGCATCGCAATGCAATATGGCGTGTAGCTGGTTAGCAATATTGCAACCATAACTGGCCTGTAAGTTATCCGGATGAGGTTGTCTACCTAGTCCTGAATATAAACGGTCATCCTCGGCAAAGCCAAAGTCATTGACTGCTTCGGCGCCTGCACTATGACTATCACCGTTCACGTAGAGAATTATCATTTTTTAATAAACAAATCAGCTGATTTCTGTCCTGCCGTTGCCTAAATCATTTTTATCTACTCTACGAGGTCTTGAATCGATGGGTTGATTGGCTTCCCATTGTTCAAAATTTTCATTTAAAATATTTCTGCAGATACTCTGAAACCATCTATCCACTATTTCGGCATCTGTATCTGTCTTTTTTATCATGTAACCAGATTTAACCAATCTAGCAATAAAAATTTCATTCCAGTCTAATTCAAATGCTCCGTTGCCTATGTCATCTGGGTCAAGTTCAACTGCAAGTACACTGATGTAAGGTTCGCCCGCTTCGGTGGCAATTTCTTTAGGTGTCTTCGACTTAGGTTTAGCTTTTGGTGTTTCAGTTTTGACTTCTGGTTTCTTTTTCTTTAGAAAATCAAACATCATGTTCCCCACTCATTCTTGAATAATGGCACTTGTAATCGATCACTGTATCGTAATCCGTGTTTCATGGCCAACAGCGCAACTGCTCTATTGTTTAGAGAATATATACTTTCTACACCGCCAACCGGCATTAGGTACACTGAGCCTCGAAATCCTGCGTTACGATATTGTTCTACAGCCTTTAGTGCATCTCGAACATCTTCCTCAGTAGACACAACCAATTTAAGATAAGTGTGTCCGACATTTTGATACGAACAAACGATCTCAGGACGAATGGCTTCTTCCCAACTTTCACCACTAACAGGAAGCTTGGCGCTGACACTAAATGTAAGTGCTTCGCGACCACGCCCGGGTGCATTGGTCCATTCCGTTAAATAATCTGCAAACTTAGGATCTAGTTCTTGTGTGCCGTTAGTTTCAAAAGTGATTTCTTTTAGCCGTTGCATGCGGGGATGATTGAGCAAGTCGGCATAAGCTCGTTGCCAACCCAACAATGGTTCACCGCCTGTGATCACAAGATGTTCGTCCTTCCATTTGCCGTGTGGAAGAATTTCCATAATACGTTCCGCAATTGCATCAGAATCTAACATGGGACTTAGATCTTTAAATCTAGGATCCCACGATGCATAACTGTCACACCCTGTACTCACAAGAGGTAACTGTTCGTATTTGCTAAAATAATGAACTCTTGATGCTATATCTTCAACTTCTCTACTCAGCTGACCTCGAGGCATACCGAAGCCGGCACACTTGAAGTTACAGCCAAATGTGCGTAAGAATACCGAAGGGACACCCATGTATCGACCTTCACCCTGAATACTGTAAAACAGCTCTGCGATTTTGATTTTTGACATAATAATATTATACTATAAATATTTAGATGATGCAAACAGAATTGATTAATTTTTACGAAAAAAACGAAAATATTGAATATTTTTTTCCAAAAGTTGAAAATCCTAGTAAACATTGGATAATGGAAAAAAGCACTATACCATATTTATTGTTAGATTTACCTGATGCTCCTTACTCTGAAATGCTCGGAGAAGCACAATCTTTAGATCATTTATTTGTTTCTCATAGAGATTCAGAAACACATTCAGGTTGGAGCAGTTTATGCGTACATGGGATTTCAAGTCAACACACCAATCATTATAATGTTTACCCTGAATATCAACATCTAACAAACGAAGAAGTTCCTTATACTTGGACAGAAATACAAGATCGTTGTCCAGTTACTGTTAATTTTTTTAAAAATCATTTTCCCTATGATGTTTATCATAGAGTACGATATATGAAATTAGCCCCGGGCGGGTACATTAATCCTCACCGTGATCATTCTGAAATTTGTCTAAATGCAGTTAATATGAGTTTAAACAATCCCACTGGATGCAAATTTGTTTTTGAAAATCACGGCACCATTCCTTTTAAAGACTCTGGGAGCACCTTTTTGATAGCTAACGGAATAAAACATAGCGTATGGAATCTAAGTGACGTACCAAGATATCATATTATAGTACACGGATACCCAACTAGTAAAAGTTCAATTTTTAATAAACTGGTAGTAGATTCTTTTTTAAAAAACTCTCATGATTAAAGTTTATAATGATTTTATTACCCAGGAGGAAATTACCTGGTTTAAAAAGGACATGGATCAAAAAATACAATCTGGACAACATATTGAAAAAAAATTCTGGAGCAAAGAATTAATTAAAACACTATACAATATTAACGACTGGGATACACAAGAATTCAGATATCAGATTCATAATAATGACTTAGCAATGAGAGTCGTAAAAAAATTATTGAAAAATATTATTCCCAATGATGTTCCTTTTTATGCTGCATATCAAAGACAGTTTATTCCACAAACTGTTCACGTCGATGATATTAATGATAACACTAGATCAGATTTTTGTTACAGCGGAATATTACCTTTAGATCCAAATACAGATAATATACATAAAACTATTGTTTGGGATTTATATTTTAAAACTACAGATTCAATGCACAAGTATTTTGAAAAATTTGATGCATCAACTGTAGATACTTCTATAAAAAATAGCGACACCTATGATCTGGAACATACACTAATTGGAATTTTTAAGCCCTTAGATCATATAAAATTAGATGGTGTTTACAATTATGAGTTAGGAACATTAGGCTTATTTGATAGGACTCATGCACATTGTTCTTCAAATTGGAGAAAACACAATACTTGTAATTACAAAGACTTTATAATATTTCATTTTGGCTGATATTTACGAATCTGCCCACATTCTTCATATATAATCTTTGTTTTATTGTCGCTGGCAATCGTTTTAATAAAATTCTTACCTATTTCCGCAGATACGGCTCTAGTCTTATAAAAAGTTAACCAGTCCATATAAAACGAATTACTAACCCAAATATATGAACCCTGTACAGATTGGCCGACCCATGATTTAATTGTATCTGCAGTTTCTTGTTCTAACAAATTAATTTGAACAAAATTGAATTTGTATTTTCTATACTTTTTCCAACGAGTAGTAAATTCCTGTTTATATTCTTCACGATCATCTAATGACCATTCTAAATTTTTTGTTATCCCAATTTCACTAAAATACAAAGGATTAAAATCAGGATGTAAGGTTTTAAAACTCTCGTATACATCATTAAATTTATCAAATTCTCCGTCCCAGTTTTCTATTAGGTATTTTTGATAAGCAAGTGCAGCAGAACTAAGATCTATTAGATAAACTGTAGAGTCTTCGCTAAAGTTTGATCCTCCGGCAATCCAAGCAGGTTTTAATCCACCGCATACTCCAATAAAACAATCTAGAGGTTCATTGTGAATCTCGCCGTAAGTAATTTTTTCTGTATTAACTGGATAAAATCCAGTATCAAGATTACCTCGTAGCATTTTGATTTGGTCATGAAAATAACGAACAGGAGAATGCTCGGGCAATTCAACGCTAGGATCACTAATAGCATCAGCAATTAGTTCATAGTTAAAATCAGGGTAACTATAAAATTTATTGTATCTAATAGAATTAGGTATATTAATTATTTTGTGTCCTGATTCAATCATTGACTTTATTACTTCAGTGCCGTAATAGCCAAAATCTGTGGTATAGGTCTTTTGACCTAGGCCAGGTTGAATCCAAAATGGAGTGTATTCATCATGAAAATTTTCAACACTTCTCTCTACTTCTGTAGTTGTAAATGTTGATGCTGTTGATTCTTCAAAAGACGGACAGCCTATTGATTTCCAAATTTTAAGATCTACAGCAAACCATTGAGGATGCAAATAAAAATATCCTCCTTTATGCATAATATGACAAATTAATGGACTACCTTCTGCAACAGCATGATCTACCGTTTCTAATATTAAATGTTGTCCATGAAAGTAATTACCTGTAGCCACAATAACTGCCCAGTCGTATTCATCAGAAATAGAATTTAAAGTTTCTGTGATGTCATTGGATACATAGATACTTAAATTTCTTAAAGCACCTTGCATCCTAAATTCTGTTAAATCAAATAGATTTTGTTTAATGTTGTTACACTTTGATGGTAACTTAGTATAATGTATAGCTGCTATTTTCATTCTGTTATAAATGCCTTTACTATATAGTCATATGATCTATCAATGCGGCTATAATCGTCACAGCCAGTAGCAATAATAATACGGCCGAAACATAACCTAGGATCGTCATTGGTTTCTATACCCCATTGATTCTTGAAAAACTCTTGATGTTGGCTAATCCACTCTCTGAATCCTTGAACATCACTGAAGATGTGACTTTCGTCGGGAATAAACCACTTGGTACCGGAACCAACTTTGTGCTGTATAACACAACTAGTATATAAACTTGTATCGTCTTGATATAAGAAACTATTATGTGGACTACGCCCTACGTGACTAAAGTCGTCTTGTATAAAATTAGTGCAAGGTTCTGTTGTAAATTCTCGATAATCATCCAAAGTCATATCAATTAGTAAGCCCGGCGGAACCCACTGAATCTTTTTAAACACCACATCAGTGGCACCTTGCCAAATGCTTTCTAGATAATGTATATCGTTGTGTAGTTGTAAATGCTCGGCTGCATGTTCTATATTATATTCAATATATCTATGTACAGTATTGACCAAATCCTGATCAAGATTACCGCTAGCTATACCAGATTCATCTAAAAATTTTTGTATTGCACTATCAGATTTGATTGCTTGTGTAATACGTTCCTCATAAACACTGGCATCGTGCTCTAAGAATTTAGGAAATCCATAATCTCTTGGCGACTTATCTTGTACACTTCGAATACATTCAATCCATTTACTAGAATACGAGCCCGGACGTATGTCAAATTCTAAATCAAGAAATTCTTGTCCATCCGGGCGCTTTGCGCATCTAATTATAAATTTACGCAAACAGATCCTCGTTCCATTCACGATGACCTTCACGAAATGCCATATTGCTTTGTGTTTCACGTACTTCTACACGATAACACCAAAGTCGTCCGGCTTCACCTGGTCCCCACATGTCGGGAATGTATACACCATTAACAAATTTGTATAACTGATCAGCAAGTCCTTCACAGCCAAGCTTGGGTAATACAACAATCTTGGCCATTTTCCGTTCTTGCAGCATTTTGAATGTCTCCAATTCGGGATCGTCCTGTGCCACAATTAATGTGTGATCAAATTGATCTTCTAAGATTTTTTTAAGTTCTTTAAGTCCGCCGTAGTCGGCCGCCCAGTTACGCACATCCAGATGATCTGTGCCAAAGTAGAACTTCATACTAAAGCTATAACCATGTATTAAATTACAATGACTATCAGCACGCCATTGACGATATGCACAAGGAAATGCATCGTGATATTCTTTGGTGCTAGTGTATTTGTAAACTCTAGGTGGGTAAGTCTCAGATAAAAACATTTTTATTCTCCTATATTAAATGTTAACATAGGCCTGCAGAATTTGTAAAGCGGGATGAAGAGCCAGGAAGGCCGCTGTGTAGAATTGTATTTATACGATTAATTTTGCCACCAGTTTTCCCATGGGAACACTACCCAACAGGGATCATCTAGTTTGTTTATATTACGACCGCTATAATCAACACCTTCGTAATTGCTGGCTTCGTTGTTAATAACTACAGCAAATCTTACATTGCGATTCCAGATTGCCTGCCAAGCAGGATTGCCAGATAAGCAACTTGATTGCCAGTCGCCACGAATCCATTCCATAGTAGATCCGGTATCGTTAATATCATCCACAACAAGAATCTTTTTGCGATAAGCTGGATCAGTTTCTGTGCCAGAATCGCCGCGATCTTCAGTTGGCACATAACCAAATGCATCTTCGGCCATCCAACAATTACTTTCCGACCTTGGCTTTAATGTTTCCATTGGAACATCAAAATAATGACTTATCATGGTAGCTGCAACCAAGCCACCACGAGTCAGTCCTACCACATAGTCGGGTCGCCATTCACTGTTGGCTATATCTCGACAGAGTTTATGTACAAGACTCTTAAACTCTGTTTCTGAAATTATCAAATGTTTCATTAGTCTCGTTCCATTGAGGTGGTTTCTTTAATTAAACTTATTAATTCTTCCATATCCTTGCATAGAATTTTGGCAGTTGCCCAGTCTCCGTTGTCGTCTCGACCACTTATCTCCAACATAAATCCATTATCGTACATGTTTATAGAAAAATTATCGTTAACTTTTACTAGTTTGTCATTGAGTTTCATTTTGTCTCCTTGGTAATTTCTAATGGTCCATGGAACCAGCATTCAGTGTCGTATTGTGTCCAACCTTCTTCTTCCCACCCAGCCGACCAATCCTCGTCCCAAATTTCTTCTAAGCGTTCACGTTCTTCTTCAGGCATATCATCGGGCCATATAACATCACCATACCAGCCATCGTCAAGACTGACCAGCTCGTAGTTATATTCAGTGTCATACATGTTAACAGCATCGGCACCGGGCCCGCTATCTTGATCTAGTACAGGAGGATCATCTCCGTCGGTTTCTACTAAAATTGTACCCCAACGAAAACCAGTAATACGGCGTATTACCCAGTCATCCTTTTGCCACAGTTCGTGTTCGAATACTTGCTTCTTTTCTTTAGTTGATACGGCCCACCAAGTCATTGTCTTCCTCGTCGAGTTGTTCTGCTAGATTGTAGAATACCAAAAACAAAAACGATAAAACTATTATAGCAAATATGTCACCAAGACGCAAGGCCATAGTCATTGAAATGAGAAAAAAACCAAAAATAGTTATTTTTCTCATTTGACTCCTTTTTTCTTTTTTTCTTCTTGGATGCCTTGTGCTATCATTTTCTTAAAAATTAGTAACACTCTTCCTTTTTCTCGCTCGGTAAGATATTTGACCAACATCAGTTTATCGTCGTAGCTGTTAGATCCTTTTAAAAATTCTTCCGGTACTGCCAATTTAGGTTTTTTTGGTTTGAATTTTTTTAAATTGGCTTTTACATCGTCATTGTTATTATTATTGTCTGACATTTTTTTATTCTTTCCGATCTCCAAACAAGTGAAGTAAACTTAGAAATAAATTAATAAAATCTAAATAAAGGGTAAGAGCACCCATAACTTCAATTGCAGGACCATCAGATTCCATCAACTGCTCTCTTATCTTTTGAGTATCATATGCTGTTAAGCCTAAAAAGATTACAACTGCTGCGGCACTAATTATGGTTTGAAGTAGGGATGATCCTATAAAGATATTTACGATGCTTGTTATAATAATAGCGATTAGAGCTACAATTAAGTACTTTCCTAGACTATCCAAACTCTGTTTAGTGAAATATCCATAAACACTCATTACACAAAACAGAACGCTGGCACCAAAAAAAGCACTGGCAATACTGGCTGCGGTATAGACGGCAAAAATTGTTGCGAAACTCAAACCCATTATCGCAGCAAAACCGTGTAGACACAATTGAGCTGTAGGTTTACTTGGATTGTTTCCTAACACATACCCTACTGCAAAAATTGCTGCCAATGGTGCAAAAATAACAATCCACTTAACAATTCCTGTAAAAAGAAACGCCATTAAGGCTGTGTTGGACGACACCAAATAACTTACTACCATACTGGTAACGACTGCCAATGCCATGTTATTATAAACACGAACCATGGCGTCATTTATTTCTGATGCTGTTTTATAAGGTAAAGCATATTCCATAATTAATCTCCTTATCTTGGGGCAAATTCTTGTTGCAGTTTAATGTTATCGAAGAATTCTTTCTTGGTGCTTTGATCCGTTTTAAACGCACCTTTTAATACTGTGGTCTGGGTAAGACTACTGTGTGCCATGATTCCTCGATTCTCGCAGCAGCCGTGCGTGGCTTGGATATAAACCGCCACATCTCCGCTTCCTGTTGCAAATTCTATTTCTCGTGCAATGTCCATACAAAGTTCTTCTTGTAGTGTGCCTCGTCGAGCGCACCATTGAGCAATACGTGTGTATTTGGATAAGCCGATGAGTTTGGGTCCGGCAATGATACCAATGTACGCCACGCCTGATACAGGTTGGTGATGATGACTGCAAACACTTTTAAGTTCACTGCGTACAACCAACATACCTTCATATGCCCCATCTGTGTCATTTGGAAATGCAGTTGCGTTCGGAGTAGGATCGTATCTACCTGCCATCAATTCATTGTAATACATTTTCGCAAGTCGTCTTGCTGTGCCTTGACTATTAGGATCTGTTGCTCGATCAATTAGTAATGTATCAAGCACAGTTTCAAATGCTTCAGTGGCTTCATCAATCAATTGATCTCTATCGTCATCATTTATATAACCGCTGATATTATCACCGGCCCAATATCTTTTGCCGTCGGCTAGCATTTGTTCTCTGATTCTATCACTTACCTTTGTGTATTTCATTTAATCTCCAATAATTTCAATATCTCTTAGATCTGGATATTCGTGATATTTAGGCGGCTCATTTACAAAATACAATTTTTCTAGACCGATCCTTGCATCTTCAATAGTGGGCCTATAATGGTATCCCACCATGAACGTGCGCTGCGCCTGCCACGGCGAAATCGCGAGGTCTCGTCCATCATATCTCTGCTGTAATAAAACGCCATATGCTTCCTTGTCATCTAATAGTATAGCACCACCGTGACCTATCTGTAAAGGCTTGTTGTGACCAAAGCTTAGGCACTGCATCTGACCTGGTCTATACATTCCCGCTTCTAATCTTCTAGCACTATCCCATATGTCTGTGCCGTAAAAACGATATTCGCCAGTCCATTTTTCTGGTACCAATTCATATTCGATTCCTAGTTTGTGCATGGTCATAGGAATGGAGAGGTAGGTATATGCTGTAAATTGAACTCGTTTGACCTTTCGATAACGCAAGCATAATTCAATGGCATGCGTACAACAGTCGGTCATTACAGCATACGGTGCGCCAGTTTTCTTGGCTAGTAGTTGTTCAAATTGTAGTATTTCTTCAAATGCCACGAGTATACCATTTATAAGCCGAATCAACGATTTGATTAATTGTAGAATAGTTGGGCCGCCATCCTAGTATTTGACTAGCCAACCCGGCATCTGCAATCAATCGATCTGGATCACCAGGACGACGAGGACCGGTGGTAATTTTTAATGAACCATAATTGAGTGTAATATAATCCACTATTTCTTGATTACTAATTCCTTGATTGGTTCCTAAATTAAAAACAGCATATCTACTGTCTTTGTTCCAATGAATAGCTCTGTTATGTGCGTCAGCCAAGTCCCAAACATGTATGTAATCTCGAATACAAGTTCTGTCTGGTGTATTGAAGTCTATTCCGTTAAGTGTAAAAAACTCATCACGGATTTTAGATTCTAATAGTCTAGCAATGATGTGTCCTGCGCCCGGTGCCTGTCCTAGATCGTGATTATACGGTTCAGCGCCAGCAGCGTTGAAATATCTAAAACAAACCCCGGGTAATCCGTAGGCTTGATTGTAGTTGAATAATACTTGTTCGATTATGTCTTTGGTATGTCCATATGGGCTAATAGGTTTTATCCTGTCTGTTTCAACCAGTGGAACATGATCAGGGTTACCGTACACACTAGCACTAGAACTAAAAAGAATAATCGGTTTCTTTTTATAATCCTTAACATGATTTAAAAATGTAATTGTCTTTGCTACATTGTTATCATAATATTTTGCTGGATCTTCGACACTCTCTCTGACAGAAATATCTCCAGCACAATGTACAATGACATCAGGTTGAATTTCATCTAACCATAACAGGCTTTGTCGTGACACATAGTCTGTGTGTAAAAAACCGTCAATGTTCTTTAGTGTATGATCTCTACGCTCACGATCAATCACATACACACTTGAATCTTCGTTGTGTTGTTTTAAATAGCGGGCAATGTGGCTACCAATATAGCCACAGCCCCCGGTAATCACTATTTTCATTGATACTTGCTTTCGTGAGTGTACTTACGATAGTTGGTACTCATGCGTAACCATTGTTCGCCTTTGCCTTCGATTATGTCACAGACACGATCAATGGTACCATCATTCCACGCACTAAATTTACCCATGTTTGCATGCGGGCGCTGGAGGAGGGTGACAAGTTTTTCGATAGCATCTCGTAACGACCACGGGACATAAAGTCGTTCAGGATCATTTGCAAAAGCTTCGGGAAAGCTACGGTATGCGGGGTATAAGATATTAGCCCCAAGAGCGTCCGCCTCGCTGGCAGTATTTGACACCCAATCCTGAAGAGCGCAATTAAAAAGCACTCGCGTATCGTTGAGTAAAGCGTAGTAGTCATTCTTTTCGAGATCTTCATATACAGTTAGTTTACCTTCGGCTTGTAGTCGGCGTGTACGCTCCATGTACGAACTATTATTTGAACGTAATTTGCTGCCGCTAAACACACAGAACTCTACTCGAGGCCAATCATTGTAAGGCATTGCTTGAAGTCTGTGGTACTCCTCAATCAAATCCATGTAGAAGTCAGGTTGCTTTTCTTGATCCCATCTAGCAGCAAAACCTACACGGAAAGCTCGTTCTTCGAACTTTTTAAGTTCGCCAGGAACACGAGCACGAACTTCATCCTTGCCAAATGCAAGACCACTAATGTTATAAATCTTGCCCTTCCAGCCTGCCACTTTCATATGCATGACCATTTCTTCATTGGTAGCAAGTACAATGTCGGCAAAGCTATCTACCATCTTTTCATAGTGACCCATCCATTCCTGCATGCCCCATACATGAACAAAGTCATCTGGGTCAATAGTTTGTGCAAGACAACGAACGGCAATGCGAGGACGCATATTGCTAGGCACTTGATCAAGAATATAAGGTAAGCTCTCGATGCCGGGTTGAAACATGTCTTCAAAGTAGATAACATCTTCACTGGTAACTTCTCCTGCTTTCATTCGACGAACTAGATTCATTAGTTGGCTCATGCCAAAGTATGTACGACCGTGTGCGTCTAGCACTTGTCCAGTAACAATAGCTTGGTCATTGCTTAGTGTTTCGCCGGGGACAATTTCATAATTGATGCCGCGGCGTTCAAATACAGCACGATTCCATTCTTGTAGTTGTAGTGTGTATCTTGCTTTGTAAGGCTCCAGGCCCATGTACCATAATTTACGCATTATTTTCCTCCAGGTAATACACCACCGTTGATTTTGATATTTAGATCGCGAAGATCGGTGGCAGAAATATTTTGAGCCACGGTATTATTTGCATAGTATTGTTTTTCAAAATATTCCTTGGCTGTTTGAGCTTGATTATACGATTGATTGCGTAATAAATCAAGTTGATTTTTAACGCTTTGCAGTTCTTCGCTCAATCGCATGGTTGTTCTAGCTAGATCGTTTAAATCTTGTTGCATTCTACGTAATGGACCTCGATTCCTACGATCACGACTGTCGTCTTCATGTTCGTTACTGGTTAGAATCACCATCATCATAAGTTGACGAAGTGCATTCTTGACACGAGGATCATCGGTTGTAAGTGCATAGCCAAACATTTCGATAAAACGTTCTAGTTCATAATCTGAACTATCAAGTTCTCTGCTTGCACCACTCATAGCCATCCTCCGGCTCTTGCAATGCCGACAACACCAACCAAGATCCAAAAACCATTTAGTAGTGTGTACGCTCGGTCTTTCTTGAGCACGGCACAGTACGTTAGTAGAACAGCATCTACGGTATTAACGACCCAAACCAGCATAAAGGGACTGGCTGGTCCTAACCATGACACTAATGTAAAACAGAAAATACGCATGACAACCCCAGCCATTTCCATTTGGGGTATGTGTGCTTTGATAAAGTCGGTTACGAATTTCATGTGCGTTCTTTTTTAGCATACCACATGTTACGTGGCTCGCGACCTTTGAGACCACGTTGAAAATCGCCCCATGGGGTCTTTTCGTTATATAGATGCCTTTCGTCAAATGGGTGCCCGTATTGCACACAAAATTCACGATAACGCTCGAGGTCATCAAAAATTTGATTGACTTCTGGTTTCATAGTCAAATACTTCTTA
>Ga0129333_10004556_pt1 | contig 12983 bp, 11 predicted proteins | sample CPB6_08_DNA_FD_94474 | JGI IMG/M metagenome (GOLD analysis project Ga0129333, IMG submission 94474) | Freshwater to marine salinity gradient microbial communities from Chesapeake Bay, USA - CPBay_Sum_0.6_0.8_DNA | ecosystem: Environmental > Aquatic > Marine > Coastal | place: USA: Chesapeake... | reverse complement strand
GAACTTGCCCTCTGCCGCGTACACGCGGTCGCCCACCACAACCTGACGGATTGGCACATAGCCCTTGTCCGTCATCACCAAAGCGTCAGGGTGCAAGCAGGGGTGCAAGTTGCCCCGCCCCGCGCCTTTCTTTTCAACGAAGTAGGCACGGTAAGCAGACGGCACCTTGGACTGGTCGATGGTGCCGCCGTCGAACAGGTGGTTGACCAGTTCAGGCGACAGGTGGTGCAACAGGGCTTCGTCCAGCCCAGCGCAGTCGTCACTGACTTCGCCTTCTTCGTTGGGCATGGCATCAGGCCGCAGGCCGAACTGCGGTTCAGCCGCAAGGTCGTGGCAACCCGCGTTGCGTTCCCGCTGCGGCGCTTTGGCACCGTAGAAGAACGGTACACCTTCTTCCAGCACCACAAGGCTGTCGCGGATCTCAAGGCCGCTGTCTTCCAAGTTGCAGGTGCCAACGTGGCCCGTCAGGTCGTCCTCGGAAGTCATCAGGCAGACGTGGGCACCGGGCTTCAGGGCGCGGTTGATTTCTGCGCTCTGCTCCATCGTGGGCGTGCCACGGGCAATCAGGCCATGCAGGCTGGCGTCCGCGTACTGCGTGAAGTCGTGACCTGACACGTCCAGCACGACAGGTATCTGTACGCCCTCGATGTGCGGCGGTGGGCTGATCATCGTCAGCAGGTAGTCAATCAGGTCTTGCGGAACTTGCTTCATGGTGTGTCGTCCTTGCTGATTTGCTTGAAGAACTGGAAGGTCGCTCCGCAATCCGTCAGCAGCACGTTGGCAGGCCAGCGGCCTTGGTCTACCCGCTGGATGGTCAGCTTGGGCCTGTCCTTGTACGCCGCCGTGTCCTGCCCAAAGTTGCCGCTGCGGTGGTCAGGCACGGTCACAGTAGTGACTTCGCCTGTGCCTGTGCCAATGCGGCAGGCGTTGATGTTCAGCGCACCTGTGCCGTGGGTCAGGCAGGCTTGAACGACTGTGGCCCCGCCAAGGGGCTTGCGGGCTAGGGTAATCAGCACGGCTTCTTCCCGACGATGACGGGTTCCCATGCTGGCTTCAGCGCAGTCCCAAAGCCGTTGAAGTTCTTGGCATCTTCGGTCGCAGGTGCGCGGACTTCCAGCGTGACAGGAACCTGTTTGGCTCCTGTGCCGTAGGCACCTACGCCCTTGCCGCCCACATCGTCCGTAGTCCGCACTGTGCCTGTGCCGCGCACGATGTCGTTCATGTTTTCGCCGCCGACGCCGCGCTTGGTGCCAATCACTTCACCCTGCTTGCCCGCCATCTTGTCCAAAGCCTTCGATACGTTTAGGCTTTTCGGAAACCCACTGCCGTAACACCATGCTCTCATTGACAAGTCAGTGAAGCCTTCCGCTTGGATGGCCGCAGCGAGGCGGTGGTATGTCCGTGTTCCGCTGAAGGCGAACAGAAGCCCGCCGGGCTTCAACACCCGATAGGCTTGGGCCAGCCAGTCTTGGTGCCATAGCTGCGCTTCCATCTTGCCGCTGTCTGACAGGTCAGGCAGCTTGGAACGCCTGCCTGCGTAGCTATCGCCGTACTCAGCCACCCGCTTGCCGTCCTTGCTGTCAGGATCCGCTTGCATCAAGTTGCGGGTCAGCTTGTCCCACTTTTTGCCCATAAATTCGAGTCCGATAGTCAGCCGTAGGGCGGATCGCACACCACGGCATCAACGCTTCCGTCTGGCATCTCTGCCATGCGCTGGACGCAATCGCCCAGCAGGATGCGAAGCTGCTGCGGGGGCGTTCCAGCCCTACGGCTGATACCTCCTTGCTGCTGTTGCATTGTCTGCTTCCCTTTGACCGCCCACGTTGGGCGGTCGATTGGTCATCCTACCCTATGGCTTCCTTCCGACGATGATGGGTTCCCATGCGGGCTTCAGCGCAGTCCCCCAGCCGTTCCACTGCTTTGCGGCTTCAGTTGCAGGGGCAGTAATCGTTGCCAACGCACCTTCACTGTGACCGTTGAACGTAGGGCCACTTGCCCCGATCCCGTATGCGGGCTTTTGCGACAACACTTTCCGTTCTGCGCCCGCCGCCTTGTCGATTGCCTTGCCCACGTTCAATGACTTGGGGAACCCCGACCCGTAGTTCCACGCCTTCACGGATAGATCCGTGAAGCCTGCCGCAGCCATGGCGGCTGACAGGTGGTGGTGTGTTCGCGTGCCGCTGAAGGCAAGAAGGAATCCGCTGGGCTGAAGAATTCTGTAGGCTTCGCGCAGCCACGCGGCGTGCCATTCCCGCTGGGAAGCACCGTCCCCAAGGTCATCCCATGTTCGTTCCTTGGTCTGCATGAAGCGCAACCCATACGGCGGGTCGCAGACGATGGCCCCCACGCTGTTATCAGGCATTTCAGCCATGCGCTGAACGCAGTCGCCGTTCAACAGTGTCAGGGTTTGCACGTCCTAGCCCCCCGCGTCGATAGCTGCGCCAATAGCGTCCTTCTGGCTTTCGATCAGGTCATAGTCGAAGCTGTTCAGCACGCGGCGATAGGGCCATTCTACCCGTGAAAAGAACGGGTCAAACGGCTTATTGTCGCGTGATTTCAAGCACTGGAACCGCACCTTGTTTTCCTTCCGCATCTGGTCGTTGACGTAGCTGGTCGTCACGATGTCGCTGGACCGTTCCGCTTCGTTGGCGTAGGACAGGTGGGTCAGGTTGTAGTTGCCTTCGTTCTTCTCAGCCGCCTTGTAGCCTTCACGGCTGATCTGGAACAGGCCCACTACTGCCATGCCTTGACCACGGTTGAATGACATGGCCAGCCGCTTGGCGTCACGCAGCACTTCGTTCAGCTTTTCGGTCGTGGACTGGTGGCGGTTGCGCGACGACATCAAGCCCATGTGGTCCAAGAACAGCAGTTGGAAGGGCGACTTCTGGTACAGCACTTCGGCCCGTGCCTTCACGTCGAGGATGGTGAAGTCGGACTTGTCGGGCGGGGCGACTTCGATATGGATCTGGCCGTATCCGCCGCTGGGGTCAATCTCCATCGGGGGCACGACAGCTTCGCCCTTGAAGTCGCGCACAACGTAGTCGCGCAGAAAGAATTCCTCGTTGTCCGTCAGTTGGCCATCGCGCATCTTCTGGTAAGCCAACCCAGTGTCCACGTTCGGGTCGGTTTGCAGGCCAAGGTCGATACGGATCTGACGGAAACGCGGGTGCATACTGTGGATAGCCATGAAGATACGCCGTACTTGGTCGTAGGGCATTTCCAAGCTGTAGATCAGGCTGCTGTGGCCGTAGTAGACCGCCTGATTGTAGGCCCAGTTGACCATCAGCGTAGACTTCAAGCCACCCGTAAACGCAGCGTGCGTCCACAGTTCGTACTTCTTGGCCCCCGACAGGGCGTCGTCCATCTGGGAAATGCCCGTGAACTGGCCGATACCCGACAGGGGGTCCGCTTTGCGGCGTTCGTATTCGGCAAGAAAGTCGTCTACGTCGTTGGTGATTTCGCCAGCCAGTCGGGCGTTGGTGATGGGGGCAACCACTTCGTGCGCCTTGTCCATCAAGTAGTTCATCGCATCGACAGGGCCGTGCAGGATTTTCTTTTCCCTGCCGTCCTTGATTTCGATACCCGTCTGCACGATGTTCGCTGCTTCCCGCAGCAGGTCTTGCATGGTGCGAACACGCTTCTCGTCCACCCGCTTGGTCAGCCGCACTTCGAAGTCACCACGGTACAGCGGCTGGTACATGACCAGTGCTTCCAGACGGCTTACGATGCTGTCTTCGCGGATGGCGGTGAAGTGTGCCCGCAGGGTAGCGATGTCGGGCGCATGGTTGTGGGTCAGACCGAATTCGCTGACGTAATTCCACACCACTACGTCTTCGGCCATGTCGAACGTCAGACCTGATTGGTGCAGGGCAAGGAAGTTCTGGTAAGCAAGGTCAGCCTTGTCGGCCTTGTCAGCTATCATGACCGACCGCAGCAACACGTTCATCGCTTACCCCACGGCTTCTTCTTGTCTTTGCCCTTGTTCAGGGCTTCGTTCAACAGGTCGCGCCCGCCAGACTGCGGGGGCGTGTGGTCTACTACCCTATGAAGGGAAGTGACCCCTTCCAACATGGTGGGCGGGGTGTAGGCGGGAACGGCGGGGGCGCTGACAGCCTTGGTCGATTCGTCCAGCCACAGGTGGGGGTATTCGTCCAACACGGCTTGGACTTGTCCTGACCAGCAGATGTGCCCCATGCGGAAGGGGTTGGTCGGCTGGTCGATTACCCACGTTGGCTTTTCCCGCAGGGCACGCAGTTGCAGGGATTCCCGCAGCACTTGGGGCATTTCGCGGTTGGCTGCTGCCTTGATGCCAAGAACCACAACCAGCAGGTCGGGTGGTTCGGCAAGGTCTTCAATCGTCAGGTACTTCAGGCTTACCGTAGCTGCTTCCGCCGCCGCGTCGGGGTCTAGGATTTCCCCACCCTTGAACGCGATGGTGGACAGCCACGCGGTAATCAGGTCTTTGTCGCCCACGACCTTGAACGCCCAGTCTGGCCCCATCCGCGCTGCAACGTGCCGCATGTGCCGCTTGATTGCCGCGTCACTGGCCGTGACCCACAGGTTCTTGTCCTCGTACCCCCGCAGCGGACTGGAAGCCAAGGGTTCAGCCTTGGACAAGCCGAACCAGCCGCGTTCCATGTTGTCCAGCGTCTGTCGCACCAGCACGCAGTCGCAGCGGCGGGTAGAAGGCACCTTGCCATGGACGGGTTCGCCGTTGATGACGCCCCGCCCTTTGCACTTGGGGCAGTCGGGCTTGCCGTTTCCTTGCAGGTAGGTCATTTCGTCCCCTTGGTGCGTGCATCCTTCACCATACTGTCAAACAGTTCGTTGACTTCGTTGGTGTTTTCGATGACTTCCTGCCCATCGTCAGCGGTATCGGTGCCCTCGCCCTTCAGCCGCTTGCCCAGCACGGATTCAATCAGGTTCATCTTGCGCTTCAGCACCTGTGCAACGTACCCGTCGATCGTGCCTTGCGTGATCAAGTGGATCGCGTACACCTTGTCATGCTGACTGCCGATGCGGATCATACGCCCCAGCACCTGCAAGTAGTCGCCTGCCGACCACGGGCTGTCGTAAAAGATAATCGCCTTGGCCGCTTGCAGGTTGACCGCTTCCGCGCCTGCCGTCGTGATGAAGCAAACGCGGGTCTTGTCCTTGGGGTCTTGGAACCGCTTGGCCGCATCGCGCCGCTGCGCCGCATCTTCGTCGCCCGTGATGCGGACACACTCGATGCCCTTGCCCTTCAGGTAGGGTGCCGCGATGTCCACCATCTTGCGGAACCGCGTGAACACGATGACCTTTTCGCCCTCCAAGTCTTCGTCCAGCAGTTCGGCCAGCGCATCCAGCTTGGGGCTGTCTTCGCCTTCGTAGCCAATCAGGCCAAGGTCATTGACGATTTGCTGGCAGTAGATCAGCGCCGTCAGCTTGGTGGTTTCCTTTTCCTCTTCCGCGCCTTCCTTGACCACGTTCAGCAGGCCATCCGTGGCTTCGCCGTACTTGGAAAGCTGCTTGGGCGTCAGTGACACCTTCACATCGCGCATGGTCAGCGACGGCAATTCGCTGCTGACTTCATGCTTGGGCCTGCCAAGGAAGTAGGGGTCGATGGTGTCGCGGAACCGTGCGATGTCGTCCTTGCGGTAGCCGACGATGATGGGAACCTGCCGCCCACGTCCGATGGGCTGCATCTTGATGACGCAGAAGTCCACCATGAACTTGTTTTTGTTGGGGTTGAACAGGTTGGGCACCAGCACGTTGTAAATGCCGTAGCCTTCCAGCAGGTTGTTTTTGATCAGCGTGGCGGTCAACGCCCACACCCGCGAAGCCCGCTTGGACAGCCACAGCACGACCTTGTGGACTTGGGTTGTCGGGGTCTTGTACGCCGTCGCTTCGTCGGTGATCAGAACGTAGCCGCCCCAGTCTTGCAGGATGCTGAAGTCATTGACCGCTGAACGATAGCCCATGATCAGCACGGTCGGCCCCGTAGCTGCTTGGAACTTCGCGTAGGCAGCTTCGCGTTCGGCCTTGGTGCCCGATACCGTGATAGCTTGGACGCCCTTGGTGAACTTGGTGAACTCATCCCGCCATTGTTCGATGGCCGACTTGGTGGTCAGGATGATGGCCTTCAGGTTCGGGTCGGCGTTCCACAGGTACGCCATTGCGCTGATGCTTTGCAGGGTCTTGCCCAAGCCCGTGTCGTCGCCCAGCAGGAACCTTGGCATCGCCGCAAGGTGCAGCACGCCCTTGATTTGATAGTCGCGCAAGGATAGCGGGCGTTCCACGCCGTCGAAGCCTGTAAAGGTCTGCTTCAAGTAGGCAGACGGCTTTACCTTCAGGTCGCTGCGGGTGCGGATCTGCTTTAGCTTTTCGTAGATTGCTTGGGTCTGTGTATCCATCGTTGGCCTGCGTAGGGCGGTTGTCATTGCCCCTACCCTACGCAGACCTTCGACGGAACAGGCTAGTTGAAATCTTCACCAAACACGGCGTCCTTCACTTCGTCCCACCATGCCAGTGCCTTGCACTCGGCGGGGCTGTAAAGGCGCAGCAGTTCGCTGCCGAACGTCGTCTGGCCCTTGACCAGCCCGACTTCCCACTGGAAGTGCCACCATTCTGCACCGCTGTAGCTGCCGCCTTGGAAGAAGAACTTGCGGCCACCGATGCCAGTCCAGCCATGCTTCGCCGCCAGTTCGGTGAAGTTGATGAAACGGCCCGTGACGGGAATCGTCGTCAGGACGGTCTTGCCGTTGACGGTGCTGCACTTGACGCCCTGCAAGGTGACTTCGGGAACGCTGGCGTTGTCGGTACGCAGCCAGACGATCCACTTGCGGCTGTCGGGTCCGACGCGGACGCACACCGCGCTATCCTTGGTCGGGTCTTGCATACCAGCGCCCAGCGACATGTCGTGCGCCCGACCCAGATAGTGCATCGAGGTCTTGGACTGCGCCTTGCCACCGCCAGCCGACAGCGGACGCTTGCCGCCCGCCGACGACAGCTTGCCGCCCAGTGCCGACACTTCGTCGTACATCTTCTTGAAGGACGCCGCAGCGTCGTCACGCAGGGTGGTGCTGCTGAACCCGCCGCCCGCGACGTGGCACGGGACGCTGACCCACTTGTTCTTCTTGTCAGCAGGCAGATCAGGCGGATCAGCAGGCACCGACACCGCGAACTGGAATTCGGGCTTGACCTTGGCGTTGTACGCCGCCATCGAACCCTTGCCGAACACGCCATCGGAAGTCAGGTCGGCAGAATCCTGAAAGTCTTCGACCGCATCTTCGGTCTTCTGACCGAACACGCCATCAGGCGTGCCGACGTTGTAGCCCAGCGATGCCAGACCCTTCTGTAGCTTCAGGACATCATCGCCCTTGGAACCGCGCTTCAGTACCATCGTAATCACCTTCTATGGTGTGGTGGAAACAGTGCAAGCAGTTCAACGGTTTAGCCCTTCAGCAGGCGGGTCGCCCATAGAAGGGCTACGCGGGACGCTGACTTTTTAGCCGCTTCGGCGTCGGCCTTTTCCATTTGTTCCTTGACCTTCTTAGCCCAAGTCCGCCCGGCATCCCCTCCCCACAACAACCACGCGACGTAGCCCTTGGCGTTCCAAGGTTCGTCCTTGTGTTCGGGCGGGATGCCCTTGTTCTTTTCGTGGCGGGCAAAGAAACCCAGCATCTTGCCGATGGTTTCGGGCGTCACGTTGTCGCGGTTTTTCAGGTTCACCGCACGCTGCACACCCGACCCGATGCCCTGTTCGCCCGCTTCCTGCGAAGTCAGGCCACCACGGTTGGACGGCGATGCCTTCTCGCGCAGCTTCAAGCCCTTTTCCGCTTCGTCCGCGACGGACTTGGGCGGCTGGAAGTCGATTCCTTCGTACTTGCCTTCGGCAGCCAGCAGGTAGCGGGAAGCGACACGCTGTGCCTTGGGGAAACCCAATTCAGCGCGCACAACGGCTTCCCACTTCGTGGGGTTAGTAATCAGGTCTGGGTTCGACAGCAGGGTTTCGCGGGACATTTCCATCAGCCCCTTCATAGCCGCACCGACCAGACCAAAGTCTTTGGCGATACCTGTCACATCCAACACCTTCCCCGGCTGTTTCAGCACCGCAAGAAAGTGTTCTGCTTCGTTCGCGCCCATGTGTGCTGCGATGTCGCGCACTTTACTCTGCTGGTTTGGGGGTAGGAAGCCTACCTTGGCTTTGGTAACCAGCCCGATGTCCATCAGGCTGAACATATACTGGACGGACTGCGAATTGCCCCAATTGTTCAGGGCTTCGCGGAACGCTGGGATGTTTTCGACCATCCCGCGAACAACGTCCAGCAGCCCAAGGTGGTCCATCAAGGCGATGGCCTGCTTGGCTTTGGATTCCACCAGCACTTCAGTCAGCAGCTTGCTGACCGCGTTGTGGGGCACCTTCGCCAGTTTGGGGGCTTGCCGCTTTGCTGCCGCTTCGGTGTCGGGTGTCAGCTTGAAGCCATAGCGCGTGACAAACTTGACCAGTCGAATCAGCCGCGAAGGGTCGTCGCTGAACACCGTGTCGGGGTCAGCGGGGCACTGCATCTTGCCTTCTTGCAAGTCGCTTAGGCCGCAACCCGTCAGGTCGATGATTTGCGCCTTTTCTGGCCCTTGCGACAAATCCATCAAACGCCACATCAGCGTATTGAATGTAAATTCGCGGCGCAGCACATCCTCTTGCACGGTGGCAGGTTCGACCGTGTGCGGTTTGTAGCCCTTGCCTTCTTCGCCGCCGTAGGATTCCTTGCGGGCAGCGGCGATTTCGATGACTTCGCCGTCCATCTGGTGCCCGTCCAAGTTCCAATCACCCTTGACGGTCAGGATAGCCACGCCGTACTGATTGGTCGTCAGGTTCGTTTCCACGGGAACGGACTTGGCGATTTGCTGGGCGACCCATTCCGACGAATGCTTCAGGGCCACCGTGTCCACCAACAGGTCGATGTCCTTGATAGGCTGATCGATGACCCAGTTGCGGACGGCACCGCCGACGACGTAGACATGTTCCCCGAAGCCCAGCCGCTTCGACACGTCGGACAAGAACTTCATTAGCGCGACGTTCTTGCCGTGGCTGGCACCCAGCCAACGCGCTGCGACCTTGTTAGGCAATGGACGGTTGGTCACGACAATCCCCATGTGATTCATGTGGCCCGTAGTTCCGACATCGTGCCAGCGGGCGTCCAATTCCTTGATAGGCAGGGTCACCGTCATGTCGTCGGAAGCAGGGTCGGTGAAATACAGCGTGGCGTCGTCGTAACCGTTCAACACGACGTAGTGGCCATCGTCCCATTCGTTGCTGTAGTCGGTCTTGTCGCCCCACGCCTGCAAGTCCACGATGACCGCATTGCCTTGGTCTACATGGTTCTTCAGGTCTTCGACGACCATCTTCCGCGCTTCGGCCTGCACCCACCCCGTGTTGTTCATCCAATCCACCATCGGCTTGATGGCGGTGCCGTCTTTGGGGGTAGAACCTAGTTCGTTCCGCAGCTTGCTTTCGGGAACATCGTGCCCGAAATACAGCAGCACTGACCGAACCGTCGCCGCGCCGCAGGACCAGTCTGTTTCCTGTCGATGGTGCGGGACACCCAACAGCTTAGACGCCTTGCGGTAGCCCCAAGGCGACAGGCCCAGTTTGGCTTGCAGCTTTAGCAGTTCAGCGTATTGCTGCACCTGTTCTTCGCTGTAGCCAAGCAGACGGCTGAAGTCCAGCGAACCGTAGACGCCGCCTTGTTCCAAGTAGTGGATCAGTGGGGCTGCGTCAGCTTCGCATTTGGCGATGATGTCCACGCCCTTGACGTTGCAAGTGAACAGGCCCAGTTGCTTGGCCCTGAACACATCCTTGCCACCGTCGCCTTCCACATCGACGGTGGCGCGGCCTTCCAGCAGGTCTTCCAGTGTGTGGGCTTGTTCTTGCACCTGATGGTAAAGAACCTGATACCGCCGTAGCAGTTCAGGGTCCGCCGCAAGGTGGGCGATAGCGATGCTGGACGCGGATAGCGTCATGGCGCACCTTACAGCGCGGTACGCTGTTGCAGCAGATAGGCGTTGGTTTCGTGGGTGTCGGCCAAGCCTTGCAGGAAGTTGTCAAGGCCCAGCGACAGGTGACCCTTGCCGTCCAGCAGCGAACGCACCTGTTGCAGCAGCATTTGCAGTTCTTCCTCAGTCTGCACGGCGCGGGCATACAGGTCGGGGTTCTCTGCCCACCGCTTCAGCACGTTGTGGGCGCGGTCGATGCTGTCGTGTCCGTCCACGGCTTCCGAACCGTAGATGCCAACGACCTTTTCAGCCGTGCCGTCGATTTCCGCCGTCATGCCTTCGTACAACCGCTGGAACAACAGGTGGTCGCCATAGAAGGGCTGACCCTTGACCTGCCAGTGGGCAGTCCAGTAGTTCCAGTGCATCGCCCGCAGAAAGCCCAACAGGTTTTGCAGGGCCGACTTGCACTGGGGGTCGAAGGGGAGTTCGGCGGCCAGCTTGTGTGCGGCCAGCTTTTTGGCGGATGGGTGCATGGCGATAGTCCTTCGGCTTGTGTTGGGGGTTCAAAGCCCCGCACAAGGGGAAGGACTATCGCCAATCTATCGGTTAGGCAACCAAGGCCAGCGCACCCTTGTTGGTCAAGGTCACGATCAGGTCGCCGTCCTTGTCGTAGCACTTGACTTCGCTGTCCGTGATCACGACCTTCGACGCCATGCTGTAGGGGAAGCCAGCCGACTTCAGCTTGTTCAGCAGGGTCGCTTCGCCAAGCTGGTTGGCGGCGGGGGCCACCGCCGCAGCGACGATGGGCTTGGGGGCTTCAGGCAGCGTGTACTTGCTGCGGCTGGTGACTTCGCGGTAGCCCTTACGCAGCTTTTCGTCCGCCTTGGCAATCGCCTGATCGATGCCGACCGTCATGGTCTGGCCGTAGGTGCCAGTCTTGCCCCAGCGCACCGTGGCGACGGCGGAACCAGCGTTGTGGCTGATTTCCCAAAACTTGTCCGACCAGCCCGACTGGTTTTTCTCGTTGCTGCCGTAGTATTCGAAGTGGCAAGTCCAAGCAGCAGTCTTCGTCTGGCCACAGCGCACATTGTAAAACACGTTCGACATCAGGCATTCCTTCGGGGCCAGTCCAGCGGCCCCTGATGCCTGATGTACGTCGGTGGTTTAGGCTTTCACAAAAATCTGCGGGGGCAAGGTCGAAAAGTCGATAGCCCCTAGCGGCGGGGGGCTATCTGCCGTGTAAGCAGGCTTGCTGTCATCGGCTTTATCCAACAGGCGCAGCAGGTACTGCCGTTCGCCGTCAGTCGCCGCATACAGCAACCGTTGGCGTAGTTGTTCCCTGTACGCCTTCAGGTGCGGTGCGCGGATGTCTTCGGCCAGTTCTGTGCGGCTAATGATCCGCATCACGCACCACCCTTGACGTAGGGCGTCGGCTGAACCGTCGCAGGGTCGATGTGGCGGAAGGTGGTGTCGCGGAACATCGGCTTGCCGTCGATGCGGTAGCGGTCGCTGGCACCGTATCCTTCGCCGTACCCAGCCGAACCGATGCTGCCACCCAAGGTGATGCCTTCCCGTGTCGAAGCAACGGTGCCGAACACGCCGTAGGTCGCAATCAGCATCTGGATTTCGTCGCCGTAGGACGTAGTGGTAGGCACATTGAACGCCACTTCGGGGAAGTTGCGTACCAGCATCGCCTTACCGACCAGCACGCCGCCCTTCAGCACGGGCTTGATGGCGGGTGGGAACGACGTAGTGGCCCAATCGACGGGGCCACCGGGCGTGAGGCCGTCCAGCCCGTACAGCGAACCGCCGCCACGGTACATGCGGTACGCCCGCGTACCCGCAGGGGCCGTGACCGCGTTGTATGCCGTGTAGGTCAGGATGCTGCCATCCGCCTGTGCCACAAGGTCGCCCGCCGCACCCAAGAACCGTTCGTACTCCCGCCCGCCCGAAGCCAGCGGCAACAGCTTCTGGACAGGGCGCAGCGCAGACGGGAACGTCTGGACAGCACTGGCACTGTCGTTTAGCGGGTTTTCCGACATGAAGTCGCAGTCCGACAGCAGGATGCCCAAGGGCAAGCGTTCCGTCATGCCCGTCAGCGACAGGTTGCTGATGCCGTCGCCCGCGTTCATGGGTTCGTCTACGCCGCCCACGAAGTTGGATTCGACACGGATACGCTGCGGCGACAGCCAATCGTTGTTGGAAGGGCTTGTCAGGAACAGGTATTCAAGGTTTTCTACGGGGTTGATGCCGCTGATGACGAAGCTAGTAGGGCTATTCGACAATGTGGGCCGCATCACCGCAGAACCCGAAGCAGGGACGGTGATGACCAAGGCCGAACTGTCCAAAGCACTGATTTTGAACGCGCTGGTGCCCGTCACTTCCATCACCCAGTAACGGTCATTGATGGACGCAGCATTAGCCCCGCCAAACCCTGTCATAAACACGGTGTTTAGCGCACCCACAGACGGCACCAAGTGCGGGAACAGGGCGGACAATGGCCTGACCGTGGTGAAGGTCGTTTCGACGGCCAGACCAATGGTGGCGATGCCCATGCCCAACACGCGGTTGGCAACCGACACCTTGTTGCGGTTGCCTTCGCTTCCCGCGACGGTGCTTTGCAGCAGAAGCTGATTGCTTCCGTTCGACAGCGGTTTGATGGACTGCGAAATAGGGTCATCCAGAAGCAGGCTTTCTTCCAAGCTGCGGATGGTAGCAGGGATGTCGATAATTCGCGGGGTTACCGTGATGAAGATTTGCTTGTCGTTCGAAGCAATCACCAAGGGCACGGGGCCGACGTTTTGGAAGCGGACGACCACAGTGTAGAGGTCGAAGACAGTGCCGCTGATGGTCAAGTTCTGGAACGTGGCCACATCGCTGGTATTTACGACTACGGTATCGCCAACCTTTCCGCCAAACAGGGGGAAGGAAATGGTCACCCCCGCACCCGGGGCCAACCCTGCACCGAACGCGGTGACAAAATCGGGGGTGTAGGTTCCGCTAAGAAG
>Ga0129333_10004555_pt1 | contig 12984 bp, 11 predicted proteins | sample CPB6_08_DNA_FD_94474 | JGI IMG/M metagenome (GOLD analysis project Ga0129333, IMG submission 94474) | Freshwater to marine salinity gradient microbial communities from Chesapeake Bay, USA - CPBay_Sum_0.6_0.8_DNA | ecosystem: Environmental > Aquatic > Marine > Coastal | place: USA: Chesapeake... | reverse complement strand
GCAAGAACAGCACCCCGGCGGCCAGGCCAGTGCCAGCCGTCAAACCGGCCAAGGGCCAGCTGCTGACCCAGCACACCGGCTTGCCCCCGCGTGAAACAGGCGGCAAGCCTGGGACACGCAAAGTTGCGGCCACGCCAGCCAAGCGCTCGCCCAAAGCATCCTAGGGATGGTGTTCAAAACTCGCGCCGTGCGCGACGGAGTCTCGCGCATCTGCAGCGCCCCTGGTTTTCCAAGCATTGGCCACTAGAGCACTTGACCTTTAGAGCTCTTGGCCTTTAGTTGCCAAAGTCCAGTGGCAGACCCACATAGTTTTCCGCCAGCGAGCGCGACAGTGCTTCGGAGTGCACCAGGTATTCCAGCTCGGCCTCCTGGACCTTCTGGCCGAAACCGGCAGTATCCGGAAAGCGGTGCATGAGTGAGGTGAGCCACCAGGAGAAGCGCTCGGCGCGCCAGACCCGGGCCAGAGCGCGCTGCGAGTAGGCCTCGATGCCTGCATCGCTTTTTTCCAGATAGTGCTCGATCAGCGCGCCTGACAGGTATTTGACATCGCTGGCTGCCAGATTCAGCCCCTTGGCGCCAGTGGGCGGGACGATGTGGGCCGCGTCGCCGGCCAGGAACATGCGGCCAAAGCGCATCGGTTCAGCCACAAAGCTGCGCAGCGGTGCAATGCTTTTTTCGATGCTGGGACCGGTGATCATTTTGTCGGCCAAGGCCGGGTCGAGGCGGCGGCGCAGTTCGTCCCAGAAACGGGCGTCGCTCCAATCCTCTACCTTGTCTTCAATGGGGCATTGCACGTAGTAGCGGCTGCGCGTGGGGCTGCGCATGGAGCACAGGCCAAAGCCGCGCTCGCTGTTGGCATAGACGATGGCGTGCTGCGACACCGGCGGCACATCGGCGAGCACGCCCAGCCAGCCAAACGGGTAGACCTTCTCATACTGGGTAATGGCCTGAGTGGGCACGCTGGCGCGGCAGACACCATGAAAGCCGTCACAGCCGGCAATGAAGTCGCAGCGCAGCTCGCGCGTCTGGCCGTCTTCCTGGTAGCGCACACTGGGTGCGGCGCCGTCAAAGTCGTGAATGCTGACCTGGGCCGCGTTGTAGATGGTTTGCAGCCCGGCAGCGGCGCGCGCGTCCATTAGGTCGCGGGTCATTTCGGTCTGGCCGTAGGCAGTGACCACCTTGCCACCGGTGAGTCCTGATACATCGATCGGGTGGCGGCTGTTCTTGAACACCAGTTCTATGCTGTGGTGGACCGTGCCCTCCTGGCTGACCCGTGCGCCCACGCCCGATTCATGCAGCAGATCAACCGTGATCTGCTCCAGGATGCCCGCGCGGATGCGCGCCAGCACATAGTCGGCGCTCTGGCGCTCCAAAATGATGTTGTCGATGCCAGCACGGTGCAGCAGCTGGCCAAGCAAGAGGCCCGCTGGGCCGGCGCCAATGATGGCGACCTGGGTGCGCATGAGGAGTTCCTTGTGAGAGGTGAGCTGAACAGAATTGGAGGGGGCGGGGACTAGGGATTTTCCCAGATTGGCTGCAGGCTATGGGTGCGTGGGGCGCAGTACTGACCCAGTGCTCTGGCTTTAGACGCCCAGATAGCTGGTGAGGGTGGGGTCGCGCGCGATGGCGGCTGACTCTCCGCTGAGCACCAGCTGGCCTTTTTGCAGCACCAGGGCACGGTCGCTGCGCGAGAGCACCTTGCGCCAGTCGCGATCCACAATCAGGGTGGCCATGCCGCTGGCCCGGATTTCATCGATCACGCGCCAGATCTCGCGCACGATCAGGGGCGCTAGCCCCTCGGTGGCCTCATCCAGGATGATCAGGTCCGGGTGGGTCATGAGGGCGCGGCCGATCGACAGCATCTGCTGCTCACCGCCGGAGAGCTGAGCGCCCAGATGGCCCTGGCGCTCGGCCAGACGGGGAAAGGTGCTCAGCACCCGCTCGAGCGTCCAGTCGCTGCGCCCATCACGGCCCCTGCGCGCGGCCATCACCAGGTTTTCGCGCACGCTCAGGTTGGGAAAGACGCCACGGCCTTCGGGCACATAGGCCAGGCCCAGGCGTGCCACCTGGTGGGGCCGGGCGTGCGAGGCGTCCTGGCCGAAGAGATGGATGCTGCCCTCGCGCTGGCTCACTAGGCCCAGCAGGGAACGGATCAGGGTGCTTTTGCCCATGCCATTGCGCCCCAGCAGGCCCACGGTCTGGCCGCGTGCAATCTGCAGGTCCACCCCATGCAGCACATGGCTGCTGCCATACCAGGCATGGATGTCGCGGGCATCGACAATCAGTTCGGCGCTCATGGCTGCTCTTCACCCAGGTAGGCGGTCTGCACATCTGCATTGGAGCGGATCGACTCGGGCGTGTCCGAAGCGATCACCGTGCCGTTGACCATGACCGTGATGCGGTCGGCGATGCGAAACACCGCGTCCATATCGTGCTCGACCAGCAGGATGGCGTGGCCGGGCCTGAGCTCGGCCAGCAGCTCCAGCATGCGATCAGTTTCCTCCGGGCCGATGCCAGCCAGGGGTTCGTCCAACAGCAGGACCTGGGGGTCGGTGGCCAGGCACATGGCGATCTCCAGCTGGCGCTTCTGGCCATGTGAAAGCAGGCCGGCCTGTCGGTCACGCATCGGGTACAAGCCGGTGCGCTGCAAAACCGCCTCGGCTTTTTCCCGGCTGGCCGGGCAACGCTGTGCGCTTTCCCACCAGGCCCAGGGCCGCTGCAGTCGGGCCTGGGCGGCCAGCCGGCAGTTCTCGAAGACGCTGAAGTTGGCATAGATGGTGTTGCGCTGATAGCTGCGCCCCAGGCCGGCCTGGGCCCGCCTGGGTTGTGACCAGTTGCTGACATCCTGACCCAGCAGCTCGACCCGGCCCGAGGAGGGCGGGTATTCGCCCGACAGCAGGTTGATCAGGGTGGACTTGCCGGCACCGTTGGTGCCGATCACTGCATGCACGCTGCCACGCGCGAGCTCGAGCGAAACCCGGTCGACCGCCACCAAGCCACCCCAGCGGCGGGTGAGCTCGATGCCACGCAAGAGTACTTCAGGCGGGCTCATCGGGGCTGTCTCCATCGCGTAGGCTGCGCGTTCCACTCAGTCTTTGGGAAATCAGTTGCGGCAGTCCGACCAGACCGCGCGGCAGCAGGGCAACACAGGCGATGATGGTCAGGCCCAGCCCGAGGTGCCAGTGCTTGGCAAAGTTGCCAAAGATGGCCTCCGACTTGAACAGCTCCTGCAACAGCACAAAGGCAAAGGCGCCAATCAGGGCCCCGCGCAGATGACCCAGCCCGCCCAGGATGATCATGATCAGCACCGACCCCGACAGGTGCCAGCTCAGCAGTTCAGGATTGACGACACCGTCCTTGACCGCAAACAGGAAGCCGGCCAGCCCGGCAATGCCGCCGGAGATGACAAAAGCGGCCAGCTTGTAGGGGTAGGTGGAAAAGCCGGTGGCGCGCATGCGCTGCTCGTTGTCCTTGATGCCCGCCAGGGCGCGGCCAAAGCGCGAGCGCAGCAGCAGCGCCAGAAAGCAAAACACCAGCACCAGGGTAGCCAGGGTGAAGCCGTAGAAGGTCTCGGGCAGGTCCAGGTTCAGCAAGGTGGTGCCGCCCAGGGTCAGCACTGGCTTGAAGTTGAGGTAGATGCCGTCGGTGCCACCGCCAAGGGGTGTGTCGTGGATCACGTAATAGGCCATCTGGGCAAAGGCCAGGGTCACCATGATGAAGTAAACCCCCTTAGTGCGCAGCGACAGCGCGCCCATGAACAGGGCATAGGCGGCAGCCGCCAGCACAGAGGCCGGCAGCAGCCAGTGCAGGGCGGCAGCCTCGTTCTGCGGCGAGAGCAGCACCGCGGCATAGGCCCCGATGCCAAACAGGGCCGCGTGGCCAAAGCAGACCAGCCCGGTGGAGCCAGCCAACAATTCCAGACTGAGCGCAAAGATCGCATAGATCATGATCTTGGCTACCAGATCAACGCCGAACTCGCCCGCCACCAGCGGATAGGCTGCCAGCAGCGCAAAGGCGGCAGTGACAAAGAGCAGGGGGGCGCGGGCTATCATGGTCAGCCGGCTCGAAACAGGCCATCGGGCTTCCACAGCAGGATCAGCGCCATCAGCACATAGACCAGCACGCCTGCGGCCTGGGGAAACACCACCTTGCCAAAGGTATCGACAATCCCGATCAGCAAGGCAGCGAGCAGGGCGCCGCGAATCGAGCCGATGCCGCCGATCACCACCACCACAAAGCAGATGATCAGCACCTGGTTGCCCATGCCCGGATAGACGCTGGACACCGGGGCAGCCACCATGCCGGCAAAGACGGCAATCGCTACCCCGGCGGCGAACACCACACGGTAGAGGAACTTGATGTCCACCCCCAGCGCCTGCACCATCTCGCGGTTGGTCGCGCCGGCGCGGATCATCATGCCCAGCCGGGTGCGGGTGAAAACCAGCCACATGCCTATGGCCAGCAGCAGGCAGGCAACACTGATGAAGATGCGATAGACCGGGTAGGTCATCACATCGCCCAGCGGAATGGTGCCGGCCAGCCACGGCGGCGCCTGGACGCCATAGACATCATCGCCCACGATCAGGCTGCGCAGTTCCTCGAACACCAGGATCAGGCCGTAGGTCATCAGCACCTGTTGCAGATGCTCACGCTCGTAGAGGAAGCTGAAAAAGGCCCACTCCAGCACATAACCGAGCAGCACCGCCAGCACCATGCCGACAAACAGGATGGCGAAGAAGCCGCCGCCAAAGGTGGATGCCACCAGCGGCGCCAGTGCATAGGCCATGTAAGCGCCGATCATGTAGAAGCTGCCGTGCGCCAGGTTGATCACCCCCATGATGCCGAAGATCAGGGTCAGGCCAGAAGCAACCAAGAACAGCAGCAGCCCGTATTGCAGCGAGTTCAAGCACTGGATGAAGAAAGTGGCGAGGTCCATTCGGTCTCACAAGGTGGGAGATCAGAAGTGCCCCCAGGCCAGGAAAGCCTTGGTGCCGGCTGTGCCGGGCCGCTGGCATTGCTCCCTGCAAGGGGGTGGCCAAGCACACGCAGTGCGCTTGGCCTGGGGTTGTGCCTCGCTCACATCTTGCAGCCGCGCGCAGGATCGGGCAGGACCTTGACTGCAATACCGGTCATGACATTTTCGCGGCCCTTGGCTTCGCGGACATAGAAGTCCTGAACTGGGTTATGCGCCGCGCTCAGCGTGTACTTGCCGCGTGGGCTGTCGATGGTGGTCTTGCGGATGGCCGCTACCATGGCATCGCGCTTGCTGAAGTCGCCCTTGACCGCATTGAGGCCAGCGGCCAGGATCTGCGCTGCATCGTAGCCCTGCACCGCATAGACGTCGGGCTGCATCTTGTAGGTCACGGCGTACTTGTTGCGAAATGCATTGTCGCGCGGGGTGTTCAGGCCATCGGCATAGTGCAGCGAGGTGAGCAGGCCCTGGGCCGATTCGCCCTGGGCGTCCAGCGTGCCGTCGGTCAGGAAGCCTGAGCCCATCAGCGGAATGGTTTTCTTCAGACCGGCCGCGTCGTAGTCCTTGACAAACTTGACCGCGCCGCCGCCAGCGAAGAAGGCAAAGACCACATCGGGCTTCTGCGCGGCGATCTCGGTCAGCAGCGCCTGGAACTCGACATTGGGAAAGGGCAGGGTGAGGTTCTTCATGATCTTGCCGCCGCCCTTCTCAAAGGCCTCGCTGAAGCCTTTGACGGTCTCGTTGCCCGCCGCATAGCCCCAGGTGATGGTCATGGCGCGCTTGTAGCCCTTCTGCGCAGCCAGTACCCCCGTGGCATAGCCAGGCTGCCAGTTGCTGAAGCTCGAGCGGATGATGTGCGGCGCACACAGGGCGCCGGTGATCTCGTCGGCGCCGGCATTGGGCACGATCAGCATGGTCTTGCCGTCGCGCACCGCACGCGCCATGGCCAGGGCCACGCCGGAGTGGACTGTGCCGACCACGACATCGACATTGTCACGCTTGATCAGCTTGTTGATGTTGTCGGTCGCCTTGGCCGGGTCGCTCTCGTCATCGACCTTGAAATACTGGATCTCGCGGCCGCCAAGCTTGCCGCCGTTCTGGTCGACATAGAGCTTGAAGCCATTCTCGATGGCCGTGCCCAGGGCGGCAAAGGTGCCGGTGGCCGGCAGCATCAGCCCCACCTTGAGCTTGGGCGCAGATTGGGCCAGGGCCAGTGGGCTTGCCAGGGTGGCAATGGCCAGGGCCAGGGTGGTGCAGCGTATCAGTTTCATGCAAGTCTCCTTTACGGTTTGAACGAGTTTCGTTGAAAAAAATCGGTGACAGCAGCCATCACCTGCTGCGGCTGGTCGCGTTGGGGAGAGTGAGCACAATGGGCTAAGGCCAGCAATTCACAGTCCTGGACCAGTCGGGCAATGCCTCGAATCTGTTCCATTGTGCCGTATTCATCGTCCTCGCCCTGAATGGCCAGCACCGGGCAGCGCAGCCTGGCCACTTCGGCTTCGATCGACCAGGCACGGAATCCGGGATCGAGCCAGGCCCGGTTCCAGCCCCAGAAGGCGGAGTCGGGGTCGTCGTGGTAACGCGCCAGTCGCTGACGCAAGTCGGTGCTCTGGTAGGTGTGGCGGGCCTTTTCGATGCTGGCCAGCGACAGGTCTTCCACAAAGATGTGCGGGGCCAGCGCAATCACACCGGTAACCCTTTGTGTGTAGCGGGCCGCGTAGAGCAGGGCTATCGAGGCGCCATCGCTGTGGCCAAACAGCCAGACCTTGTCCTGCTCGCCCAGACCCAGGGCCTGGAGCAGGGCGGGCATCACCTCGTAGGCCTGGCGATGCATGAAGTCGGCCTGCCAGACCTCTTGCGGTGCACGCGGGGTGGAGCGCCCATAGCCCGGACGCGACCAGACCAGGCCTCGGCAGCCCAGGGCATCGCACAGCTGCTGGGGAAAGTCCTTCCACATCGCCAGCGAGCCCAGGCCTTCGTGCAGAAATACCATCAGCGGCGCCTGTTCGCGCTCGGGTGAAATCCAGCCATATTCGATGCGCATCGCCTGGCCGCGCCAGGCGATGGTGGCGAACTCAATACTGGAATCGACGGTCTGGGCGATGGCACTCAATACTTGCCAGCCTCCTGCTCGCGCAGGCGAAAGCGCTGGATCTTGCCGGTGGCAGTCTTGGGCAGTTCGCTGACGAACTCGATGAAGCGCGGGTACTTGTAGGGTGCCAGCTTGTCCTTGACGAAGGCCTTGAGCTCAGCCTCATCGGCGCTTGCACCTGGCTTGAGCACCACAAAGGCCTTGGTTTTGGTCAGGCCATCGGCATCTTCCTTGCCGATCACTGCTGCTTCCAGCACCGCCGGGTGTTGCACCAGAGTGGCCTCGACCTCGAAGGGGCTGACATAGATGCCGCTGACCTTGAGCATGTCGTCGCTACGGCCCGCGTAGGTGTAGCTGCCATCGGGATTGCGCACATATTTGTCGCCGCTCTTGGTCCAGCCGCCCTGGAAGGTCTCGCGGGATTTGACGCGGTTGCCCCAGTACATCATGGCCGAAGACGGGCCCTGGATGTAGAGGTCACCCGGCTCGCCATCGGGCACCGGCTGACCGTCTTCGGCCATCAGCTTGATCTCGTAGCCTGGCACCGGCCAGCCGGTGGAGCCGTAGCGCACCCGATCGGGCTGGTTGGACAGGTAGATATGCAGCATTTCAGTAGAGCCGATGCCGTCAACAATATGCACCCCATAGTGGGCAGTGAAGCGTTCACCCAGCTCCGAGGGCAAGGCTTCGCCCGCAGAGGAGCACAGCCGCAAGCCCACCTCGCTGGCACCTGGCAAGGCCGGGTGGGCCAGCATGCCGGCATAACCAGTGGGTGCGCCGAAAAAGATGGTGGGCTTGATGCCACCGACCTCGCCCCGCCAGCGCTTGAACACCGCATCGGGCGTGGGGCGCTCAGGCATCAGCAAGGTGGTGGCGCCCACGCTCAGGGGGAAGGTCAGGGCGTTGCCCAGGCCATAGGCGAAGAACAGCTTGGCGGCTGAAAAACAGACATCGTCTTCACGCAGCTGCAGCAGCTTGCGGCCATAGAGCTCGCTGGTCCAGTAAGGGTTGGCATGGGTATGTACCGTGCCCTTGGGTCGGCCGGTGGAACCCGAGGAATAGAGCCAGAAGCCCGGGTCGTCCGCGCCGGTGGCGGCTGGGTCAGTGGCCGGTGCATGGCTTGCGAGCAAGGCGTCCAAGGCCTGCTCGCCCGGGTTGAGCGGACCCGCTGGGCGCGACACCAGCACCGCGCCCAGCTCATGGGCGCTTTGGCTGATCGCATTGCGCAGGGTGGGCAGCAGCGCGCCCGAGACCAGCAGGGCCTGCGCACGTGAGTGCGCCAGCATGTAGGCATAGTCCTCGGCGGTGAGCAGGGTGTTGACCGCCACCGGCACGACGCCGGCGTACAGGGCGCCCAGAAAGGCCACCGGCCAGTCATTGACATCGAGCATGGCCAGCAGCACCCGTTCTTCGCGCTTGATGCCCAGGCTTTTCAGTGTACTGGCCATGCGACGTACCTGCTCCTCGAGCTGACCGTAGCTCAGGCTGCCGGCATCATCGATAAAAGCCGTCTTGTCGGGGCGGGCGCGATTGAGTTCGAGCAGATGGGCCGCGAAATTGAATTTCTCAGGAAGGGGGGCGGGTGGGTTCACGGTGTGTCTCCTGCCAGGTGTGCTGTGGTTTTGGTGCGGGGCGTGTGGGGGAATCAGCGGATTTTTACTCGCCAGTGAACTCGATGGCCCCTTGCGGCAACAGGTACAGCACCAGGGCCCGGCCCTGACTGACCGTGGGCCGATGGGCACTGCCGGGGGGCAGCACCAGCCAGCCGGCTGCATGCTGGTCAAACAAGGCGCCTTCATCCAGCGGCATCACCAGGTCGATCTCACCGTGCGGGTGGCGGTGGTGCGGGCCCACGACATTGTGCATATCCACCACATCCACCGAAAAGCCCCGCAGCTCAGGTGCAGGCTTGAAGATGCGACCATAGCGGATGCCGCCGCCCTCGCGCTGGCACAGCCAGCCCGCCTTGGTGCCCGCGATGCAGGCTGCGCGAAAGCCCTGATAGCTGGCGGTCTGGGCGCCATGGTGCTGCTCCAGCCACTGCTCGAGTTGCTGGTCGAGCGCTCGGCTGCCGATCTGCTGGCACAGCTCGGCGATCTGGGCGCGAAATGTTTCGGGCGTGTGTTCTCTTGCCATGGTTTAAAAGATGCAGTATTGTGCTGACAGGAACTTTAGAGCGATAATAAGATCCTGTCAAGCATTATATTGCATATAACGGAAATCCAAGATCATGGTCGAGATTGAATCCAAGGCAACCGAGCCAGCCCAGTCGCATGATGCAGCCCGCCACCCCTTTCTGGTAGCCCTGGGCGAACGGGTCAAGTCGCAACGGCTCAGGCGCGGCCTGACCCGCAAGGTGCTGGCGCAGACTGCCGGGGTGTCCGAGCGCCATCTGGCCAATATGGAGTATGGGGTGGGCAATGCCTCCATCCTGGTCTTGCTGGATGTGGCGCGTGCCCTGCAGTGCTCGCTGGCTGAGCTGCTGGGCGATTTCAGCACTGCCAGCCCGGAGTGGCTGCTAATCCGTGAGCTGCTACAGGGCCAGGACGAGGGCGCGCTGAAACAGGTGCGCCTGGCCATCCGGGAGACCCTGGGCTCGCCGGACCGCGGCACCGCGCATTCGCGCTGTGTGGCCCTGGTGGGCTTGCGCGGTGCGGGCAAGAGCACCTTGGGTCGTCTGCTTGCCGAGGACCTGGGCTTTCCTTTTCTGGAGCTGAGCCGGGAAATCGAAAAATTCGCCGGCTGCTCGATCGGCGAGATCCAGGCTCTCTATGGGCAATCGGCCTATCGCCGCTATGAGCGGCGTGCGCTGGAAGAAGCCATCCAGTCCCAGCCCGAGGCGGTGCTGGCAACGCCCGGGGGGATTGTGTCCGATCCGGCCAATTTCAATCTGATGCTGCATCACTGCACCTCGGTCTGGCTCAAGGCCGAGCCCGAAGACCATATGCGCCGGGTGATGGCCCAGGGCGACACCCGGCCGATGACCGCCAGCTCCGAGGCTATGGAAGACCTGCGCGCTATTCTGGCCGGGCGGGCCGCCTTCTATGCCAAGGCAGATCTGTGGGTGGATACCAGCGCCCAGCCGCTGGATGAAACCTTTCATCAGCTGCGTGCCCAGGTCCGGTCTTTTTTGAGTCTGCCGGCTTAATTTGCAACAAAATGCATAAATTTATTGATTTTGCAAAAAATATGCAGTATGATGCATAATGTTCATTGATGACCGGTGCCCAACACCGGAGCTTTTTTGCATCCTGAGCCAACCATTTGGAGACCTGCATGAACTCGATTGAACGTGTTGACTACCAGACCCATCCCTCTCAGTACCGCCATTGGAAACTCAGCTTCGAGGGGCCGGTGGCCACCTTGCGGGCTGACTTTGACGAGAACGCCGGCCTGCGCCCGGGCTACAAGCTCAAGCTCAACAGCTATGACCTGGGTGTGGACATCGAACTCAATGATGCGATCAACCGCATCCGCTTCGAGCATCCCGAGGTGCGCACTGTGGTGCTGACCAGCGCCAAGGAAAAAGTGTTCTGCTCGGGCGCCAATATCTTCATGCTGGGTGTGTCCAGCCACGCCTGGAAGGTGAACTTCTGCAAATTCACCAACGAAACCCGCAACGGGCTGGAAGACTCCAGCCAGCACAGTGGCCTGAAGTTTCTGGCGGCTGTCAACGGCGCCTGCGCTGGCGGTGGCTACGAACTGGCCCTGGCCTGCGATGAAATCTTGCTGGTGGACGACCGCTCCAGTGCGGTGAGCCTGCCCGAAGTGCCACTACTGGGTGTGCTGCCCGGCACGGGCGGGCTGACCCGGGTGACCGACAAGCGCAAGGTGCGCCACGACCTGGCTGACATCTTTTGCACCACCACCGAGGGCGTACGCGGCCAGAAGGCCAAGGACTGGCGTCTGGTGGACGAGATCGCCAAGCCGGCGGTGTTTGCCCAGAAGGTGCAGGAGCGCGCCCTGGCCCTGGCCGCCATTAGCTCGCGACCTGCCAACAGCAAGGGCGTGAGCCTGAAACCCCTGCATCGCACAGTGGAAGACAGCCGTCTGGTGTACCAGCATGTCACAGTGGACATTGTCCGCGCCAAGCGTATTGCCACCTTCACTGTGAAAGCTCCCACAAGTGCCCAGCCTACCGACATTGCCGGCATGCAAGCCCAGGGCGACCAGTGGTACCCACTGGCCATGGCACGCGAGCTGGAAGATGCCATCCTCAACATGCGCACCAACGAGCTGGATATCGGCCTGTGGAAGGTCCAGACCCTGGGCGACGCTGCCGCGGTGCAGGCGATGGACCAGTTCCTGATGGCGCACAAAGACCACTGGCTGGTGAATGAGACCATCGGCCTGCTGCGCCGCACCTTCAGCCGGCTGGATGTCTCCAGCCGCAGCCTGTTTGCCCTGATTGAAGAAGGCTCCTGCTTTGTGGGTACCTTCCTCGAGCTGGCCCTGGCTTGCGACCGTTCTTACCAGCTGACCTTGCCCGATACCCCGGAGAACGCGCCGCATATTGGAGTGAGCGAGGTCAACTTTGGCCTGTACCCGATGGCTACTGGGCAAAGCCGCCTGGCGCGCCGTTTCTACAACGAGACCCCGGCCATGGAGGCGGTGCGCGCCCGTGCCGGCCAGCTGCTCGACGGCGAGGCGGCGATGAGCCTGGGCCTGGTGACCAGCGCACCGGACGATATCGACTGGGCCGATGAGACCCGCATCGCGATTGAAGAGCGGGTGGCGATGAGCCCCGACGCCTTGACTGGCCTGGAAGCCAATCTGCGCTTCAATGGCGTGGAAAACATGTGGACCCGGGTGTTCGGCCGGCTCACCGCCTGGCAGAACTGGATCTTCCAGCGCCCCAATGCGGTGGGCGAAAAAGGTGCCCTGAAGGTTTATGGCAAGGGCGACAAGGCCGCCTTTGATTGGAGCCGGGTGTGATGAAACGGCGCCACGCGGTCGCATCCTGACTGTCAGCCTTCAGCCAAAGATTTTTTGATTTCATTTTTCAATTGGAGAACCCAATGTCCTCGATCAATTACAGCGAAAAGATCCCCAACAACGTCAACCTGTCCGAAGACCGCGCCTTGCAGCGCGCGCTGGAGAGCTGGCAGCCTGACTTCATCAACTGGTGGGACGATATGGGCCCCGAAGGCACCACCGATGCCAGCGTCTACCTGCGTACCGCGGTGAGCGTGGACCCGCAGGGCTGGGCCCAGTTTGGCCATGTGAAGATGCGCGACTACCGCTGGGGCATCTTTCTCAACCCCGGCCAGCAGGACCGCAAGATCCATTTCGGGGACCACCTGGGTGAGGACGCCTGGCAGGATGTGCCTGGCGAATACCGCGCCAACCTGCGCCGCATCATCGTCACCCAAGGCGACACCGAGCCCGCCTCGGTGGAGCAGCAGCGCCACCTGGGCCTGACCGCACCCAGCATGTACGACCTGCGCAACCTGTTTCAGATCAATGTGGAGGAGGGCCGACATCTGTGGGCCATGGTCTACCTGCTGCACAAGCACTTTGGCCGTGACGGCCGTGAAGAAGCTGATGCATTGCTGCAGCGCCGCTCGGGCCAGGAAGACAACCCGCGCATCCTGCAGGCCTTCAATGAGCAGACCCCTGACTGGCTGAGCTTTTTCATGTTCACCTACTTCACCGATCGCGACGGCAAGTTCCAGCTCTGTGCGCTGGCCGAGTCCGCCTTTGATCCCCTGGCACGCACCACCAAGTTCATGCTGACCGAGGAAGCCCACCATATGTTTGTCGGTGAGTCGGGTGTGGGCCGGGTGATCAACCGCACCTGCCAGGTGATGAACGAGTTGAAGACCGACGACCCCAAGAAGCTGCGCGAAGCCGGCGTGATCGACCTGCCCACTCTGCAGCGTTACCTGAACTTCCATTTCAGCGTGACGATTGACCTGTT
>Ga0129333_10004554_pt1 | contig 12984 bp, 15 predicted proteins | sample CPB6_08_DNA_FD_94474 | JGI IMG/M metagenome (GOLD analysis project Ga0129333, IMG submission 94474) | Freshwater to marine salinity gradient microbial communities from Chesapeake Bay, USA - CPBay_Sum_0.6_0.8_DNA | ecosystem: Environmental > Aquatic > Marine > Coastal | place: USA: Chesapeake... | reverse complement strand
CCGCAGGCATATATGCTCTCCTTAGAATGGTGGAGGATAACGGGTTCGAACCGATGACCTTTAGCTTGCAAAGCTACTGCTCTCCCAACTGAGCTAATCCCCCAATATTGGTTGCGGGTGAGGGAGTCGAACCCCCAATCTTGGCTTATGAGACCAAGCGGATACCATTTCCATAACCCGCGATTGTTTGGTGCCTCCAACAGGACTCGAACCTGTAACCAACGGATTATGAGTCCGCTGCTCTAACCAATTGAGCTATAGAGGCGTATTCTTTACTTGGTGCCCCAGGGGGGAGTCGAACCCCCAAAATACGGCTTCTAAGACCGGCATGTATACCAATTCCATCACCGGGGCAATACAATTATTATAATCTAAATTCAAATAAAAATCAACTGGAGCGGGTAGGGAGATTCGAACTCCGACCTTCAGTTTGGAAGACTGACATGCTAACCGTTAAACACCACACCCGCATTATAATATTTATTGGTGGTCAGGGCGATACTTGAAATCGCACATTCCAACTTATGAGGTTGGCTCTACTTCCTCTTAAGATACCTGACCATATAATTAGTGTAGGCTACTAATTCCCACTAGCCCCTACTTGAGTTGTTACCCTGTCCGTACCTATTCGAGGCTGGTAAGACCTACACATACATTTTACCCTGCCGAATGAATGGCCCGGAGGGAGGTAGGTATGATAACACCTAAGACTCCTAACGCTAGTCTTATCGCGCCTACTCGCTAACCGGCGTAGGGCCGAGGATCCTGTTTAGGGACGCAATGTTGCTGTCGTTTAAGAGTTAGCGTAGGCTTCGGGTCTCCGCTACTCTCCCAAATCATCCTTAGTATATCAAAGTTTGAATTTTCTGTGAAGCTTTTTGGCGTAAACCTTATCGATTATACAATTCAAATATACCCGAACATTTTTCTGTTTAGTTATATGTGCATGCCAAATCATTGTGTTTAAACTAACAATATCACCATTGTTTAACTCTAAGCAATTAGTTAATCTTAGTTTAGGATCACCATAATCAAGTTCTTCTAAGCTTAATGTATAATCTTTTGTAGAATTTGTTTTTTCCTTAAAAAATTCCAGTGACCCATTTGTACATCCTGACTTAAAAAATGCAATATTCCAATAACTTTCATTATCATAGCAATGTTTATGTATACCCCAATTGCCTGCTAATGTGCAACCCACATAAGCATGTAAACCTAACTCTGATTGATAATCCATAAGTTGTGGAAATTCTTGTATAACATTTTTCCAAGGTGTTTCTATTTTTTTACCAACATTATTTTTGCAAAAAATTTCGTTATGTTTATTGTTATCTTGACATATAGACCAATATATAGCATTATCCAAATTGTTATATTTTCTAATATATTTGTCAATTTTGTTCAATAAAATATAGTAGTCATTAAGTATTTCCGCACTTGAATCTAGTTTAACGAAATTTTTCATACAAATATTTATTCATGGAGTTAGGAGTGGGAGTCGAACCCACGGTTTTCCGGTTTTGCAGACCAGTGCATTGGACCTCTCTGCCATCCTAACATGTTTGGTGGAGAGTGTGGGATTCGAACCCACGAAGCAGTTTTTGACCGCTTGCCTTCTTAGCAGGAAGGTGCCTTCGACCGACTCGGCCAACTCTCCGATATTTTATTGTTTAATTATGAACTATGAACTTAAGACCAGCCTGTGCTGCTATTCTGGCCCACGCATCATTATGATCTTCGTTTACTGAAAAGCACACTGCCTGTGCTTGTGTGTTCTTTAATTGACTGTTGCCGTATTTGGCCCATTCTCTAGCAATCAATTTCCATACACCTTTATATTGACCACTAGCAGCATCATCTACCATAAGTTCAAGATATCTAGTATTATCTTCCATATAATAAAGTGGACTAACTACAAAACTACATTCCCAATTTAGATTGTCACGCATATTAAAAACATCAGGATCAAGTTCACTAAAACGAATTTTAGGATCAGTTGTAGCCATTATAAAAATATCTTCTCGCCTTACACGAATTGGGACATTTGGGTATAATGAGTTAAATGAACTTTTGACAACTTTAGCCATATGTGCTGCGGCTTTTGGACCCCAAGTTCTCATCAATTCTTGTTCCCACTCTTGGCCTAGTTTCTCGTCCATAGTGTTAGAAGCTTCATTTATAATATTAATATAGTATCGAATATCATTCATAATAATATTTATCACAGTTTACCATATTCAAACACACTCATCACACGCCGTACTGTAGGTGATCAAGTCTACAGCCTGATAGGCATCAAAATGTGCTTGAATATGTCGCCAGTCCCTAAACTGGCTTCATATTATCTTCTGTGTCTTGGCAGACAAGCCTCAGGTCTCAAATATCCGTATGCGAAGTCCACCATCACTCGCATATTTTAGTTGACGGGGCTTACACCCGCCTCGACTAAGTGAGCCGCTAACTCTAGGGATTTGAGCAACAGGCTTGTCGGGACTAATTTTTTTAGGAATGGCTGGTCAATGTTCTTTTTACTGTGCTCTACGCATATAGCCCTTGGTTGATCTCCTCGGATTTCCTGGCCTTCTCGCCCAACTATACTTTCAGGATTTGCACCTTTACAGAACGGATATTCTGAGTACCCATTTTTAACAACGACCATCTACCATATTGAAACACACTCTGCCACGAATTTCACCGTGCGACTACCCCAACCTTGCGGTCTTACCCTATCTACTAGGTTGCTGCTGCTTTCATTCGGATTTAGGCATCAGATACAGGGGTTTTAGAATGTGCTTCAATATGGCAGGGGCACCTGGAATCGAACCAAGAATGACGGAATCAAAATCCGTGGTTATACCGTTTAACTATACCCCAACTGATTGGCGGTCCCTACGGGAGTCGAACCCGTCCCTGCGGCGTGACAAGCCGCTATACTAACCGATATACTAAGGAACCATAATATGGGGTGAAGTGGGGAATCGAACCCTCTCTTACTGTTTCACAGACAGTGGTGCAACCATTACACTAACAACACCATAAATTCTTGCTATGTCTAATCTTGCATACTGGTGGGTGCTGATGGTAACGCTCCACGAACTCAACTTCCCATCTGTCAGAGTAACGGTTTTACAGACCGCCGACGGGGGCAACACCCTTATTCTTTACTACCATATTATAGCACACTACTCATCGGTATACATCACCATTTGACTGTTCGGCAATGTGCTATAATATGGTACACCGTACGGGAGTCGAACCCATCTTTGCGCCTTGAAAGGGCGCCGACCTAACCGATAGTCGAACGGTGCGTATGTACATCAATTGTTAAAGATCCTGTTGCTACTGAATTGCATACAACTCAGTTAATAAAAACATTATACACTAACTACGATTTATTGTCAATCCTTAACAAACTTCTTTATTCTTGGCGTCCCGGGAGGGATTTGAACCCCCACAAACAGTTTTGGAGACTGCTATGCTGCCATTACACCACCGAGACATTATTTGGTGCCCGTAGCCGGAATCGAACCAGCACGCCCTTTCGGGCGAGGGATTTTAAGTCCCTTGTGTCTACCTATTTCACCATACGGGCATTAATCACTACAATAAAGCATTGTACACTAATATTAATTTATTGTCAAATAAATATGGTCGGGGAGGTGGGATTCGAACTCACGATCTCCTGCTCCCAAAGCAGGCGCTTTAAACCGGACTAAGCTACACCCCGTTATTCATATACTACTTATAACAGTTAAGTAGTATAATTAGTTTTTCTATATGGCCTGACCGGAGGGAATCGAACCCCCATTCTGGATTTAGAAGAACCATGTCCTATCCATTGAACGACGGTCAGATATTTGGCTCCGAAACCTGGGCTCGAACCAGGGACCCTGTGATTAACAGTCACATGCTCTACCGACTGAGCTATTTCGGAAATGTTTGGTGCTGCATGTCGGAATCGAACTGACCACCCCTTCATTACAAGTGAAGTGCTCTACCAAATGAGCTAATGCAGCGTTAATCTATTTATAGAGTATAGCAGACTACTGATTATTTGTCAATAGCCTACTACCCTAAAGTAACAATCTACTATGTTTAGGAATACCTGCTAACAAATATTCCATTTGATCAGCTAAAATGTTTCTATTTTGTAAAATCATATTTTCAAAATGATTTGGTACATAAGGAATATACCTTAGCTCCATTTTTGCTTCTTTAAGAGTTTTATCTCCTTTGTCAGCGTTACAATCTCTACAAGCAGTAACTACATTCATCCATTCATTTTTGCCACCTCTGCTTTTAGGCATAATGTGATCACGGCTTAGATGATTGTAATTTTGAAAATGTTTTCCACAATATGCACAAAGGTTTCTATCGCGGCCAAACAAAGTACGGTTACTTAGTGCTACCCTTCCATGCTTATAAGGATCAAATCCATGACCTTTAATAGCAATAATTGATGTAGTTTCTAAATAACTTTCAGTGCCATCACGCTGGGTTCCGCCGTGATATCTTGCAACTACTTCACCCATGCTCCAAGCAATTGCTTTTTTAGCGTGGTAGGTAATTGCGTCATCATAACTGATCCATTGCCTTGGAATTCCTGATACATCTAATGCTAAAACTGACATGATTTCTCCTATGTTTATTATATTTACTTAGTAAATTCCTTTACCTTTTTAAGTTGGTCTTTTCTAACTAAAACTTCTCTATGAGTACCATACTTAAAAACACGGAGATACTCAATACCATCAATAAGTCTAATATCTTTAGGATTAGGACATGTAAATTTTTCTTTATTCCATGTGTTTTCAAAAAATAATGTTTTCATATTTTGCTCCTTTGGTACCCCCTCTCCGATTCGAACGGAGAAAACTGCTCCTTTTGAGAGAGCCGACTTTGCCAATTTGTCTAAGGGGGCATAATCTTATATTCTAATAAAAATTAGAATTATTGTCAAGTGGCCCTTACTCCTGGTTTCGCTCCAGGCTCTTTGGTTCTTCAGACCAACGCTTTCACTAGATTAGCTTAGTAAGGATATAAGTGGCACCACCTGCAAGAATCGAACTCACATCTCTTGGTTCGTAGCCAAGGGTATTATCCATTATACTAAGGTGGTATAAATTGGTGCTGATGGTGAGGATTGAACTCACAACCTCTTTCTTACCAAGAAAGCGATCTACCACTGATCTACATCAGCTTGGTACGGACAGGGGGACTTGAACCCTCCAACTTACCGGTTAAAAGCCGGTTACTCTACCATTGAGTTATGTCCGCATAAGTGGTGCCTCTTCTTGGGAACGATCCAAGGACCCCCACCTTATCAAGATGGTGCTCTACCACTGAGCTAAAGAGGCAAACTGTGTGGTGGAAGCGGTGAGATTCGAACTCACGGACCGCATTAACGGCCGTCGGTTTTCAAGACCGGTGCAATAAACCAAACTCTGCCACGCTTCCTTTGCTATTCTATAATACACTAGGTTGATAATGTATTATAGAATAGCGTATTACTACGCTATGCCAGGGCTATACCCTAGCCTGTAATTTTTTGTCTCACAAAAGAGACTTCATCCTACAGTCCGCCCGTTTCATACATTTAATGCTGTATTGCGGCCCTCGTTGCCTGTTCACATTGCTAATAATCTATATCAAGCAATCTAAAATACATTTGATTCCGTTGATGATAGAACTTAGCCCGTTCAATTTTTCGTTGTATAAGTAATTCACGCTCCTCTTCACTAAGGGTCTCGTTATACTCATCTTCAAAGAAACCGAATTCTACACTAACATTTGATTTATTGTCAACCTTCATAATCTCCTAGTAATAAAACAAAAAACCCTGAGAATTTTTACTTTCCCAGGGTTCGATAAATTCTAACTATGTTAACTTTTACCTTGTCCCCGGGGGCCCTCTTTTATTATCAGTTGTGCCGCGAATACTTGTAGGATATACTGGCGCAAATGACTCAATGGCGCATAATGACCATTGTGTATGAAGTGCTGCGAGTATATTAAAGTTCATCATAGTAAGTTATTTAGTCCTGGTGATTAAAATCATTGCAATAAGTATACATTTTTTCGATTTTTTTGTCAACCTAATGGTTGCCCATTTTCATCAACTTCGATCCAAGTATGATCACCCAACCATTTAACAGGGCAAATGTAATTATATTGCACTGGGGCTCCCGAAGACCAATCATTTGGACCTAACATACACAATCTTGTTACTTGTTTATAAGTATCAAAACAGAGCCAGTATACTTTATTATGATATAACTGAAAAGTATATTGGGCACCATGCACCATATCAGTTATCTCTAACCTTCTTTTTATTTGTGCTGCTTGCTTTTGTAATACACCAACAAGCTCCATTATCCTATCATATTCTTGCTGTGCGTGTAGTCTCGCAACATTAAGCATAATATCTTTTTGTTTAGTTATAGGAACTAAATCAAATTTAGGTCCGCCTACTTCAACAGGATAAGGTGTTACATTTCTATTAAAGAAATTGACTAAGGTGTTACCAGTTGTTATATCAAAACTAGTAACACCTTTCGCACTATTAGGTTTATCAGACATTAATTATTTATAATGCTACTTTACCTATTGAATGTACTACAGCAGCAATCTTACCTACTGCTTGTAATTGTTGAACTGTCATACCCTCTTTTTTAAGAATATCATAATGTGATTTAACACAAAAATGACATTTGCCTACAATACTAGCACATAAAGCATACATTTCAAATTTAAGCTTACTTACCCCACCGTGTGTAGCATAAGCTTGCATACGCAAGCCTGCAGGCAATCCTTTTAATTGGTCGTCTCCAGTCATTTCAACAAATGGATAATAAATATTATTCATACCCATAAGTGCAGCAGCAGTCATTGCTGCTTCACGCTCTTGTGTTCCAACTAAAGGACTGTTATGCTGAATTTCTACTACCAATTCACCATTACCTGCTGCAATAGCTGCCGCTAAAGCACAAGCATGTGTATCAACCTCAGCTAATCCTGATCGATTAATTACTGCATCTAAATTTAATCTAATGTCTTTAGCATGATCAGGAATGCTATCTTTAATTTGATCTACCCAACTCATTATACATCTCCATCTTTGTCATCATTATTATACTTGAACCAACGGTTGTAGATGTAACAACCTAAGACAACTGCGACCACAGTCCAAAAAAAATCCATTAAAGAGTATCACCACCAATTGGACGACTGCATGGGCATAATTCACCAGTTTGTAATGCGTCTAAAATACGCAATGTTTCATCTGGGTTACGACCAACATCTAAATTGTTTACTGTAACATGTTGTATAACATTGTTGGGATCAATGATAAATGTTGCCCTTAGTGCTGCTCCAGCTGGTTTATAAAAAATACCAAGTTGTTGAGCAAGTCCTTCAGGTTGATGTTTATCAAAAGTTACTTTTTCGTTATTCCAACGCTCATCTGCTTCACGGGCAGTATCAGCAAACATCCAACTATTTGTTTTCTTTAAATCTTCATGTGCGTTACGCCATGCTAATTTACAAAATTCGTTATCTGTGCTACCAATTAATAATACAGCATCACGGTCAGCAAAGTCACGGTTTAGTTTATCGTATGCTACAATTTCTGTAGGGCAAACGAATGTAAAATCTTTGGGATAGTAAACGATTACTTTCCACTTTCCTTCAAAACTTTTTTCTGTGATTGTTTCAAAAGCATTGTCTGGTGTTAATGCTCCTGGTTTTACGCCTGTCATTGCGAAAGGCTCAATTGTGTGTCCAACTGTTTTCATCTGTTTCTCCTTGTGTGTATGAAAATATATTTATGTAATTTAGTTATCCAACACTAAATTAATTATCTTATTATACTTGTCTCGTTTATTTCCCTTTTCAAACTCATCTATTGATTCTGGACAAATACTACAAACTGGTTCAGGCGTATATAAATTTTTATATTCAATGATGTTTTCCATTTTTAATGATACGGGTTCATAGTCTTTTAGTGCATGCCAGTTATCATCGTATTTACCATGTTTTTCTAAAAGATCAGGTAATAAAGCTGTAACATGACATTTATAAATTTTATTTTTATATAAGTGTGGTACGGGACAATGACATGCGTTCATCTTTGCATTTACATAATTACTATTATACGGTAAAGGTATATCATTGTTATCGAGTTTAGGAAATCTCCAATCTTGATAAGTAAGACCTAGATATACATTCGGAATTAAAGATATCCCTTTAGGTAATGAAACATCTTTGAATGCCTGTATTTTCTTAATAATTGCACTTTCTGATATGTTTAATAACTCAGATATATTACTTATGAAAATTTCATCATATTTTGTTTTACCAATTAACTCTTTGGATTGATGATAACTTATGTAAATTTCAAAATTATTGTTTTCAAGTACAAGTTTTTGAAGCCATAAGTTACTTTTTAAAGAAATACCATTAGTGATAAGTTGCACCTTATCACTAAATTTAAAAGATTCATAAATGATATCTTCAGCGTAAGGATTTAAAAGAGGTTCACCACCTAATATATAAAATTTTTCTACAGTAAAATGTTTCGCAAATAATTGTAATTCATTTTTCCAGTCAGGTAAACTTTCATTAGCCATTATTCTATGATTTGAATAGTTTGAACATCCGTGGCATGACAAATTACATTTCCAAATTATAGGATAAGCACATTTTGAAAGTTTATTCATGTTAATCTTCAGGTGGTTTTAATCCATTACTATGTTTATCATTAATATAATCCAAATCTTGAAATAACCTACGCTCTTGTGCTGTAAGTTTTTCTTGTCCTTTTGTATAACCACTATGCCTAGGATTACTACATAAACTACATTTTGGATCTCCACAGTTTAATGCGTGGTGCTTTGCATACTTATGTGGCTCATCAATATTAACTCCGTGTTCTTTAGCGATTTTAGTTTGTTTTTTAATAGCATTTTCATCTTGTAATCTACGACGGCTATTTTTAAACTTATCTAGGCTATCGCTCATTATAATCCCCTTCAATCATTTTTACAATATTTTTTGCAGTATATGGTGCCAAAGTCCAACCCAAGTGCCCATGTCCTGTATGGTAATAAGTTTTATTGTTATATTTACTTCTGCTTACTATAGGCAACATATTTGGGGTCATGGGTCTTAAACATGCCCAGCTACTATATTCATGTGTGTTTACATTTGGAAAATTGGTATGTATCCATTTAAGTAAAGGATCTATTCTATCTTTTCTAATATCATAATTTTCCCCATCAAATTCTGCTGTACCTGCTACTCTAAATTTATCGCCTAAAAATGAACAAACAATTTTTGCTTGGTCGTCTAATAAACTTACCTTAGGCATTGATTTATGAGACATAATATTACCTGTTGGAATAGTTATACTATAACCTTTTACTGGGTAGATAGGTAACTTGTCCTTTAATAATTTTGCAATTTCTACGCTACCTACTCCCGCTGCTACAACAATTGCATCATATCCGTGTGGAATATCTTTATAATCTGTTTCAAAATCAAATTTAACATGATACTTGTTTGACAATATACTAGCTAAACCATAACAAAACTTATGTATATCGCCTACCCAATCACTGTGTGTAAAAACACCACCTATAATATCCGATGATGTTTTTAGTGCTGGTTCTAATTTATAAATGTCACTAACATTTAAAATATCCCAATCGCAACCGTTACCTACAAACATTTCTTGTGCTAATACAGCCTTATTAAAGTATTTTTCATCTTTGTAAATGTGTAAGATACCACAATTCTTTCTATCAAACAATAAATGTTCGTCCACACATATTTCATTGTATAACTTTCTAGCCTCTAAACCCATTTTAATAGTTTCAATCGTATTTCTAGCGTATTCGTTATTAGCAGTGTGGTAAATAAATTTAGATAGCCAAATTATCTTATCTAAATCTAGACTTGGTCTAATAAGTAAAGGTGCATCTTTTTTAAACATCCAGTATACACCCTTTAGGATATTAGACCATGTTGTCCATACTTCACTGTTACAAACAGAAACTTGCCCACCATTAGCATAGCTGGTACGCATAGCTGGGTATTTTTCTATATCGTAAACGGTTACTTCATGACCATTCTTAGCAGCATAATAGGCTGCTGTAATGCCAGCAATGCCTGCGCCAATAACTGTAATTTTCATAAAAAAAGACCCTGTATTTTTTCAGTAATATATTTTTTATAATTATACTTTTCTTGTAAAAATTTTAAATGCTTTTGATTATATTTTAAAATTGGTAGCATTTCTTCTCTCATTTTAATAAGTTTATCGATACTTTTACACGAAAGTTTTTCTAATTCGCGGATGATTTTTTTTAACCTTAATTCAAAATGCATTTCTTCATCGTAAGATTCATCGATCCATTCGCTAAATGTCATAAACCCTAATTTTTGCAATTGGTATAATGTACCAGGTGAACTGTTAATTATGAATGGATGACCTAATGATATTGGTTTAAAAATCTTTTCGCTAAAAAATATAGATTTATGAGTGTATAATGTTTCACTAACTATAGATATAAAAGTTTTTCTATATAAAGAAAGATCACCGATATCGCCAGCGTGATTATTATATTCGTCCATTGAAAGCGGTTTATCTAAAATATATGGTGCGTTTTTATCTAAATGATCGCAGTAAACAATATCATCTTTATTAATTTCAAAATTGTCAAACATATTTTTAGCTAAAAAGGTTTTTGCAATTTTTAAAAATTCGTATGACGATTCCTTTTTGCCTTCAATTTCATATATATTAGTATAGCTAAAAAAACCTTTGTGTTGTAACCTGCATTTATGTAGTTCAATTAAAAATTTAATGCGGTGTACTGCGAATCTTCTGTTAAAATTTAAAAAAAGAAATTTATCAGTATCAGGTTCAAAACTTATCTGATAATCTAAAACATTAGGTACCCAATTCACTAACTCAGGTGATACCCAATATTTTAGAATATGTTCGTCTTTGCATTCAATTTTATAATTATTGTGTATATAATAAGCATTACCTTTTATAAAACCGTATTCTTTACATATACTATCAATTTTGTCAAAATCTTCTTGAGTAGCATAACCCTCAGCATTATCTACGAAAAGCAAAATACATCTAGCACTTTTTACCTCATCTATTATTGTTTGATTGACAAAGGAAAGTTTATTTTTGTAAAAAAAATCATACCAACATTTTCCATATATCCTAATAGGGTAAATATACCTATCTGCAATTGGTACTTCAAAATGTCTAACATTAAGAACATCTTGATTAGCCAAGTTAATTTTATCTTCAATTAAAGGATGTTTATCAATGTGGATTTTGATGATTGGTTCATCTTTATAAGAACTATACTTTGCTTCCCGTTCATGATTGTATAAAGATAAACCATAGTCAAATTGATTGTTAATAAGGTCTTTCCAATTAAAAGGATATAAGTTGGGTTTCCACCAATCTTCTTTATCATCCCAATGTTCGATTACTGCCCAAATCTTTTTCACACAAGGTCATGTTTATTTTTGTAATCCGCTATTGCTGCCTTAATAGCATCTTCAGCCAATATTGAGCAATGTATTTTTACAGGTGGTAATGCTAATTCTTCCGCAATCTGTGTATTTCTAATTGTACTTGCTTCGTCGATAGTTCTGCCTTTTACCCATTCTGTAACAAGAGAACTACTTGCAATTGCTGAACCACATCCATATGTTTTAAATTTAGCGTCTGTGATAATACCATCTTCTACTTTGATTTGAAGTTTCATTACATCTCCGCAAGCAGGTGCACCAACCATACCAGTACCAATATTAGTATCGGACTTGTCAAAACTACCAACATTTCTCGGGTTTTCATAGTGGTCAAGAACCTTTGTAGAATAAGCCATTATTTGTCTCCTTCACACATATTTAGCATCGTCATCGTCTACAACAATCCATCCTAATCTAAATAGGTCCTCCCGTATTTCTTGAGTAACATGTTCTTCACCTACAAACTTGTCAGTTATTTTTAACCTAGCCTTTTGTTCTTCAGTATATCCTACATTTTCTTCATCAAAGCTACTTTTATCTCTTATGCCTGAACAATACCAATCAATGTAATCTCCTTGTTGGCGCATATCAGCAATAATGCCACCTGCATATCTCCAACTACAACTCCAAGAAGTACCTTGCAACAAAGGCCATACATCGTTTCGTAGAAACTCATTGTTACACATGGCAGCATATAAATTTTGAGCATAGGACTCACTGGCTCTAACCTTTTCTAAAATCCAGTCGGTAGTGAGTAAATCATATTCCATTGAATTTTCTCTACTTTTTGGATCTGAGAATTTTTCATCGTGTGCCTTAATTTCTAAATCAAACATTTTTAAATATTCTTCGTTTAGTTTATCACCTTTTTCCTCACAACGCTTAATATAAGCGTTTTTTTGAAAAGTGTTTCTATCTGGAGATTTGCTAACCATTTTAGTGATGATGACCTTTTAAGTTATTAGCGAAGGTAAAATATGAAAATATCATTAGTACATTCATTGCTGACCAAGTTTCCACTGTGTATGCAATATTTAGTATTGGAAATAAAGTATTCAACGCCCAAATTAGTGCGATTGGGCTAAGAATACCTATACCCAAAAGTAATAAAAACCCAATCGCTAGTACCCATTTATTCATAATATACTCCAATAAAATAGCATATTAGCAGATTATAAACTATTTGTCAAGCTTAAGGTAATGTTTTGGAAAAGACGCTAAGTTTTTTGTTGCTTGGCTGGTTTACTATAAAAAATATGGTTACCAATTTTAATAGCTTGTTTTTTATTCCAATTAGGCTGGACTGAAGTACTATGAAAATATAATACATTATCGTTTAATACATCTTTGTATTTTTCCGTAGTCATTAAGTCCTTGGCAATTGATTGTGCCTGTCTCCAACTTGGATCATAGATACTAGGAGCT